>OMBG01001280.1_pt1 | contig 11604 bp, 9 predicted proteins | sample 1674251 | NCBI WGS metagenome assembly OMBG01 (sample SAMEA103958153, study PRJEB25191) | human gut metagenome | reverse complement strand
ATATCCTTTGCCGTATGCTCTCCCCTTTCAAACGAGGAGAAAAAAGGGAGCATAGAAATTATTAAAACCGCAACGCAAACCAAATAATAATTTGTATTGCTGAAAAAAAGTTGCCACAAAACTATAAATATTAAAGCGGCAAAAATCAAAACGGGATAAAGCTTTTTCATAAGATATCCCCCATTGAAACGGCAAAAGCAAGATATCTTTTAGTAATTCTTCTTATTTGAGTTGTATAGAAATTAAGGCTTGAAAGAACCTCTCGCCTGCCGCCTGCTTTAGAAATAATGCCGTCGCTTAAAAATGAAACATTATCCGCAATATCGCCGACAAAGTCCAAATCGTGCGACACCATAATTATTGTTTTGCCCTGTGCCTTAAGTTCAAAAATAAGCGATTTTAAATCATTTTTTGAAAATTCGTCAAACGCTTTGGTAGGCTCGTCAAGAAGAAGAATATCGGCATCCTGCTCAAGAAGTAGACCGAAAGCAAGCTTTTGAGCCTGACCGCCGCTCAAATCAAACGGATGCTGATTAAGGCAATCGGCAATACCGAGTTTTTCGGCAGTTTGAGCATCAATTTCCTCACTCACCAAATCCTTTGTAAAAAGATATTTTACATTTTGGGGCATATATGAGCATTTGCCTAAAATTTTCGACTTGCCCGAATATTGCTTTTTAATACCTGCAATCACCTTTAAAAGAGTAGTTTTGCCGCTGCCGTTAGCGCCGATTATACAGTTGATTTGAGCTTTATATGCCTTGAAATCAAGGCAGGATAAGATATCTCTTTGATTTTTATTATAAGCGAATGTAATATTTTTTAAATTAACGCAAACTTCCGATTTGTTTTCATTTTTATTTTCAAGCGGCTTTTCTTTAAGCTTATCTGCAAGAGAAACGGCAGATTTAATATTAAGCGGCCTTTCATCAAAAAGGCGGGTACAAATAGGAAAATAAGGCAAAAGAGAAGCATTGTTTTTTGCATTATAAGGTGTATCGTTACAAATAATTTCACCGTTTTCAAGTATAACAAGCCTATCGCAAAAATCAATAAACTCCTCACTTGAATGTGAAACGACAATAACGGTTACACCAAGTTCTTCGTTTATCCTTTTAAGCATAGAAGAAACGGTAGTAACCGCCTTAGGGTCAAGCTGAGAAAGCGGTTCATCAAGCAAAAGTACCTGAACATCGCTTATTATCGCCGAAGCAATTGCAACGCTTGCCTTTTCGCCGCCGGAAAGCTCATCAATCTTTTTATCAAGAAGAAAATTAAGATTAAAAAACGAAGCAGTTTCGCCTATTCTGACGGTTATTTCGTCGTTTGAATATTTTTCATTTTCAAGCGCAAAGGCAAGCTCCGAGCGAACGTTATCGCAAACAAATGACGTTTCCGGATTTTGACCGACGAAACCGATACTGTCGCAATTAATATTAATCTCACCGCCGATTTTGCCTACCGGAGCAATTTCCTTTTTAAGCAAACGAAGAAGCGTTGATTTACCACTTCCGCTTTTGCCCATTACAAGTATAAACTCGCCCTGCTCCACTTTTAAATCAACGTTTTTCAGCGCTGTCTTATCGGAAAGAGGATAAGAAAATGTTAAATTTTTTGTTTCAAAAAGTGCCATTTTATACCCTCCGAAATACTAATTATAACAGGTAAAAACATATATAATGTATATAAAATAAGAAAAATCGGTGAAAAGGAAAGAATTTTAATTTCCGGATCGAATATAAATTCAGCCTTATCAAGCGAATTTAGAACTATGCAAGCTACACTCAATCCTAAAACAATTATTAAAACAACACCGTCGTTAAAATTAAATTTGTATTTAGAATACGGTTTACGTGAGGAATTAAAACCTCTGGCACGCATAGTATCGGATACCTCTATGCTTTCCTCCAACGTCATAGAAACAAGCGCAGAAAAATTATCAAGGCTCTTTTTTAATTTACTTTGACTTGCATTTACATTAAGCCTTGCGTCGTTAATTTCCTGAGCATTTTTTCTTAAACGTGGAATAAAGGAAAGCGTCATAGTCAAAACAAGCGTCAAATTAGGCGCAAGTTTTGAAAAAACAGACATAAATTTGTCGCTGCTCAAAACATAAGAATAGCTTGAAAGCCAAACAATTACGCTTGAAAACATAACTCCTTGGCACAAGCCGTAGGCAAGCCCCTCGGCAGTAAAATTCTTATTTGAAATTGAAAAGAGAACATCAATTCCGTAAGACGTAAAAGCCATATTAAAAAGCCCGATAAGAATTGTAAACGGCAAAAGAAATGCAAAAAACGTTTTAAACGCCTTTTTGCCCTGAAGCATGGCATTATAAATAACACCTGCCAAAAGCGATACGGCTAGAAATATCGGATTAAAATTTAAAAGAATAAGCAAAACGGCAAAAACAAAAAAGAGAAAGCAAACCTTAGGATTAAAATTTGAAAATTTATCCATAGCGCTTCCCCTTCCGAAATTAATATTCAATACCTTTTCTTGCTTTAACGCCCATATCATAAGGGTGTTTTATTTTATCCATAAAGGTTATATAGTCTGCTTTTTCAAAAAGCTTTTCAACTTTCTTATGACCTGTGATAACAATTTCCCTGCCGTTGAGCATATCAAGAATACCAAGTGCTTTGTCAGCCGGAACAAACGAATCAAAAACGTCGAGAAATTCATCGAGGATAATCATATTGCTTTTTGAACTTATTATATAGTCAATCGCACTGTCAACCCACGCCTGATATTCTTTACCCGGATTAAACGGCAAAGTATCGGGTGCATTGAAAATGTCGAACGGCAAAACTGACAATTCGCTTGATTTATTATCCTTTAAAAACTGAACAAGGGTAACAGTATTTCCTGCGCCTTTAGCTCTCATACCTTGCCCGATTGCGGCAGTTGTTTTTCCCTTGCCAAAGCCGTAATAAATTTGAATCATCTGATTCTGACCTCTTCCTTAGTTTTAAACGAATAACCGTAGCCGTCAAGAATATGCATCTTTTTAAGTGCGAGTTCGCATCCCTTTGACACGCAGAGATTAGCCCTGACAGGAATTGTTACATCGAGATTAAGAGTTTGAGAAATAAGCTTGTCAAGACCGAAAAGTTGTGACATTCCGCCTGTTAAAAGAACGCTTGAATTTGTAATATCAGCCACAAGTTGAGGAGAGGTACGCTCAAACATAGACTTGGCAACTGTCATAATTTCATCAAGAAGTTCGCCAAAACAAGCACAAATTTCATTACCTGTTATTTCAACAACCTTTGGAAGCCCCGAAAGAACATTCCTTCCCTTAGCATTCATAGTAACATCCGTATCCCGCATTACGGCAGAACCGACAGTTTTCTTAATATCCTCGGCAGTCCTAAGACCTACAAGAAGCCCATGCTTTTCTTTAAGATATTTTACAATAGCTTCGTCAAAATCATCACCGCCGATTTTGACTGTTTCGTTTTGGCTCATAGCGCCTTGGCTGATAACTGCCATATCTGTTGAGCCTGCACCGACATCAATAACAAACACACCTGTGGGATTAAGAGGGTCAATACCGGCGCCAAAAGCAGCGCAAAGAGGCTGCTCAACAAGGCAAACAGAGCGAGCACCTGCCGAAATCAAAACTGAAATAAGCGTTCTTCTTTCAACGTCTGTGCTGTCAGACGAAACGGACGCAACTATTCTCGGTTTAAATATATTCTTTTTAAGGACCTTATTCATAAAATATTCTACCATTTGGCAGGCAAGGTCGTAATTACTTACATTTCCGCTTTTAATAGGCTGAATAACGCTTACGCCGACAGGTTCTCTGCCTTCAAGGTAATAAGCACGCTTACCGGCATAAAGCATTTCGCTCTTATTAACGTCATAGGCAACGTAAGCCGGCTCACTTAAAACAACGCCTTTGCCTACAACAGAAATAACTATAGAGCTTGTGCCTAAATCTATTCCCAAATCATAACCAAACATATTTAACATTCCTAATTAATCACAAATTTTTAGCTTTATATTATGTTACTTAAAAAAAGCAACATTGTCAACAGATAAAAAATGAACAAGTGCACTGTAACGTCTGCTTTTTTTATCATTATCAACCATTGCCTTAACCGAAGCCTCGTTCCCGACAATAATAAGTAAATTACGGGCACGGGTTAAAGCGGTATAAAATAAATTTCTATATGAAAGCTTGGGCGGGGTTGCAATGGTTGGCAAAACGACCGCCGCAAACTCGCTGCCCTGACTTTTATGCACGGTCATAGCATAAGCAAGTTCAATTTCCTTAACATTTTCAATACTATACATAGCTTCTTTATCATCAAAGCGAACATTAATAATATCGTTTGCACGGTCAATACGTGTAAGTATTCCTATGTCCCCGTTAAAAACTCCCGTGCCGTTTTCGCCGTCCTTAAACCAAGGAACATCATAATTATTTTTAATTTGCATAACCTTATCGCCTTCACGCAAGGTATAGCCTTTATATTTAATTTCGTTTTTTTCGTAAGACGGTGGATTAAGCTTTGCCTGCAAAAGCGCATTTATATTTTCAGTTCCAACCTCACCTTTACGGCTTGGGCAAAGCACTTGAATATCCCGTACACTGTCAAGCCCATAGCCTGAAGGTATTCTGTCAGTTACAAGATTCACTATTTTTCCCGCTGCATTATGTTTTGAATTTTCCCGAAGTAAAAAGAAATCGGAATCAACGCTGTTATCAAAAACGGGCATCTCGCCGTTTACTACCCTATGAGCATTTGAAACAATTTTACTTTTCATTGCCTGACGAAAAATTTTATCAAGGCTTACAACACCGATTAGCTCGCTTTTAATCAAATCAGCAAGTACATTTCCTGCACCGACAGGCGGAAGCTGATTTTTATCCCCCACCATAATTAAGCGACAGGAAAGCGGCAAAGCATCCAAAAGCGCTGAAAAGACAGTAACATCAACCATTGAAAGTTCATCAACAATTACTGCATCGCATTCAAGCGGATTTTTAAGATTATGAGCAAAGCTTGGCTCTGTGGCGCCGTCTTTATATTCAACCTCAAGAAGCCTGTGAATGGTCTTAGCCTCTTTACCTGTAAGCTCGGTCATTCTTTTAGCGGCTCTGCCCGTAGGTGCAGCAAGCGCAACATCAAGCCCTCTGTTTTCCATAAGAGTTATAATACCCTTAACCGTCGTTGTTTTACCTGTACCGGGGCCGCCTGTTAAAATAAGAAGTCCTTTATTAACGGCAATTTCAATAGCTTCTCTCTGCTTTTCATCAAAAGTGATATTATTAATCTTTTCAAAAGCGTCAATTTCGGCAGGTGAAATTTCCTTAGGAGCAGGCGGATATTCAATCATAACCTTTATACGCTCGGCAATGCCGGATTCTGCCTCGTAAATTTCAGGCAAAAAGAGAAACGCTTTACCGTCAATATTTTCCTCAACAAGTTGCTTTGCATCAATTGCATTGTCAATCGCAATTTCAGCCTCGTCCTCATTACATTCCAAAAGAAGCATTGCCGGCTTTATAATGCTGTTTCTCGGCAAGCACGTATGGCCGTTAAAAAGATTATGCCTGACAATATATGTAACACCGGCTTGACACCTGCAATCAAAAGGAGGTGCCTGCTGCATATTCATTGCAATCTCGTCTGCCCTTGCAAAATCAATACTGCCGACAAGAGAGACAAGCGCATAAGGATTTTCATTGACTATATCAAGCGAATCGCTTTTGAGTACGCTGTAAATATCATAAGCTTCCTGCTGATTAAATCCAAGCTCTGCAAGACCGTTCATAACGTCTCTTGCGGCAAATTGCATTTTAAAATCCTTGCTTATCCGCTTAGCTTTAGATTTTGAAATTCCTTTAATTTCAGCAAGGCGCTCAGGCTCGTTTTCAATCACATTAAATGTATTTGAGCCGAATTTTTCCACTATCTTGGTTGCCGTTGCCTCACCTATACCTTTAATAATACCGCTTGCAAGAAAGCGATGCATACCCGAAGCATCGGCAGGGCGACTGCGGGTCAGGCGAACAGATTTAAACTGCCTGCCAAAGTTAGGATGCATAGTCCACTCACCTTGAAAGACAATTTGTTCCCCGACAGTAATATCGCCCAAAACGCCCACAACGGTAACAAATTCGTCACCGGTTTTAACCTCGATGACAGCGTAGCCGTTAGCCTCGTTTCTGTAAGTAATGCCCTCAACAACACCTGTTAAATTTTCAAGCTCGTCTGCCATAATTTTCTCCGTTATTTAAGCTTAGCGATAGTGACGCCGTTTTCGCCCTCGCCATATCGACCGAGTCGGTATTCCGACACATTTGGGTGAGTTTTAAGATAATCGGTAACAGCGCTTCTGAGTGCACCCGTGCCCTTACCGTGAATAATTCTTATTTCTTCAATATTATTAAGCACACATCTGTCAATAAAAAGTCCGAGTTCGGATAAAGCTTCATCAACAGTTTCCCCTCTCATATCGATTTCCGTTTTAACATCGGCATCTGCACGGGAAGAAGTGCGATATACATTATGTTGTGTTTTAACAGGCTTTTTCTTTGGCTTATCAAGAATCATAATATCCGAAAGCTTAACACGTGTTTTAAGCAAGCCCGATTTAACAAAAACATTATTATTTTTAAACTCAAGAACCTCACCTTCGCCGATACCTTTTATAACAATTCTGTCACCGGGTACTGGATTGCGTGGCAATTTATAGTCATAATCCCAATTATCAGCAAGCTCATTAGGATTAATAAGGTCGTCCATTTCACCCATTTGCGCCTTAACCGCTCTGCGTGTTTTGCGTGCAATTTCAGTTGCATTGGACGATGTCTGTTCTTTTTTCAGTTTATCAAGTTCAAGAAGAAATTGACTTGACTTTCGTTCGGCGGCATCAATAAGCTTTTGCGCCTCACGCTTAGCTTTATCAAGTTCACGAGCCTTAAGAGTTTCTATCTTATCCATCTCAGACTGCGCTTTTTCCTCAATTTTTCTTGCCCTTTCGGTCATTTCCTCGGCAACCTTGCGTTCCTCTTCAAGAGCGTGACGTGAGGCTTCAAGCTTTTCAAGAACAGCTTCAAAGTCACGATTATCTGAACCTACAATTGCCTTAGCATTATCAATAACATCTTGAGTCATACCTAGATGCTTCAAAATAGCAAAAGCGTTTGACCTGCCGGGAACACCTATCAAAAGTTTATAGGTCGGACAAAGCGTTTCAATGTCAAATTCGCAGCAGCCGTTTGTAACACCCGGAGTATCGAGAGCATAAGCTTTAAGTTCGGCATAGTGAGTAGTTGCCGCAATAATTGCTCCCTTTTCTCTAAGCGCTTCAATAATAGATACAGCCAGTGCCGCACCCTCAACCGGGTCAGTACCTGCGCCAAGTTCATCTATTAAAATAAGCGATTTATCATCTGCTTTTTTCATTATATCAATGATATTAACCATATGAGATGAAAAGGTTGAAAGAGATTGTGCAATGCTCTGTTCATCGCCGATATCGACAAGAATATTATTAAACACAGAAACTCTTGACCTATCAGCTACCGGAATAAGAAGCCCGCACATAGTCATCAAAGTTAAAAGACCGAGCGTTTTAAGCGATACGGTTTTACCGCCTGTATTAGGCCCGGTGATAACAAGTGTATCGTATTCGTCGCCAAGAGCAATATCAGTTGCAACAACCTTTTTAGGGTCAATAAGCGGATGACGTGCCTTTTTAAGACAGATTATGCCCTCGTTATTAAGAATAGGTTTAGTAGCCTTCATTTTATATGCAAGGTGAGCCTTGGCAAAAATAAGATTAAGCCTTATTGCGCTTTCATACGAATGTTTAATCGACTCGGCAAAATCTCCCGACTCAGCCGAAAGTTCATATAAAATTCGCATTATTTCATCTCGCTCTTTACCTTGGAGCACCTTAATGTCATTATTAGCGTCAACAACAGAGGCAGGTTCAATAAAAACGGTTGCGCCTGTTGATGAGGTATCGTGAACAAGACCGGGAACGTTGCCCCTGCATTCAGCCTTAACGGGGACAACAAATCTGCCGTTACGCTGGGTAATAATTGCCTCCTGCAAAAACTGCTGATAATGAGATGAATGAATAAGAGAATCGAGTTTTTCCCTTATTGAGTTTTCTTTTGACCTGATTTTCTTTCTTATGTCAAAAAGAGTATCCGACGCTTTATCGGCAATTTCCTCCTCGCTGACGATGCAGGATAATATTTTAGTTTCAAGATATTTATTGGAGGTTATGCCTTCAAAAAAGAAATCAAGGCTTGTTTTAACCCCGCTTGAATGGTTGCGCCACTCATCAAGAGTTCTTAATGCACGCAAACAATAAGCAATATCCAAAAGTTCCTTAGGGTTAAGCGAACCGCCTGCTGCCGCCCTGTGAAGAGAATTATTTACATTTTTAAGACCCGAAAATGACGGACCGCCGAAGCGGGCAAGAAGTGAAAATGCGTCCTCTGTTTGCTGCAAAAGCATTTCAACCTCTGCCATATCGCCTGCAGGTTTAAGCCCTCTTGCCAAATCCTTAGCGTCATCGCATGAGCACTCGGCGGCAAGCTTTTCAAGAATCAAGTCAAGTTCAAGTGTTTTATGGTTTTTATTCATAAGTATTTACCTTTTATAATTTAACTGATTTATAAAATTCAAGAGTGGGCAACCGTTTTTGAATACGTGATAAAACGTATTGCTCACTTATTTTAGAAAGTAATTCAAGATTTTTCTTACTCAGTGAAAAGGAATATATTTTTTTAGGCTCGGTAAGGCAAATAAATCTTACAGCCGTTATAACATTTTTAGGGCAGGCAATTGCGCCGATTTTTTGACAATTTTCGCAATAAATACAGCCCTCAAGCGTATCAAAATACATAATATCGGTTTCGTATGTACCGCAGTTTGCGCAAGCTAAAATATTAGGCATATAACCCGAAAGCGACATCAATCTGAATTCGACCACAGATTTAATCTGAATAATCGCCTTTTCTCCTTTGCAAAGAAGATGAAAAGAATTTAAAATCACACTGAGCATTTCTTCCTCAGGCTGACCTTCATTAGCAAGTTCAAAAGCAAGCTGAGCAAAATACTGCGCAACTGCAAGGCGTTCAATATCCTTTCTCAAATCAAAAAAAACTTCAATAGGATTAGCGCCGTCAACAACATTAGCGTTTTTGCCCTGATAAATTGAAAATTCGCTGTATGCAAAAAGGGAGGTTGAAGCGGCAAGTCTGTTTTTCAGTTGCTTAGCACCTCGTACAAAAGCATTGACAAGCCCATAATCAGCAGTAAGGAGAGTAACTAAACGGTCACTCTCCCCAACTGTTTGCTCTTTTATTACAAGTCCCTTCGTCTTTGCCATTGCGCACTTCCCAATTAATGCCGTAATATTGATTTTCCGTCTGTTTAAATTTTAAATAATCTTCGATTTTACCCGAATTCCAAAAATCATTCCACTCGCTGTTTATCATAAAATATCACCCTTTTTATTTTATACTACGATGATAAATATAAGCGTGTGAAAATTTGGAATTTATTATTTATTGTCTAAACCGAAATTATGAATAAGACCTTCCCTGTTTCTCCAATCTTCTTTAACCTTTACCCAACAGTGAAGATTAACTTTAATTTGGAAAAAACGTTCAAGGTCCTGCCTTGCATAGGTAGAAACTTTTTTAAGCATTGAGCCGTTTTTGCCTATTACCATACCCTTGTGGCTTTCACGCTCGCAATAAATTGTTGCATCTATATCAAGGATATCTTTATCGTCACGCTCACGCATTTTTTCAACCGCTACTGCGATACCGTGAGGAATTTCTTTATCCATTAAGCGAAGTATTTTTTCTCTTATAATTTCAGCCGCAAGCACTCTTTCAGGCTGGTCAGTCAAAGTGTCGTCAGGGAAAAAGTGAGGCGATTCAAAAGCAAGCTTATCAAGTTCGTCAATAAGCTCGTCAACATGGTCGCCTTCGGTAGCGCTGACAGGAACGACCGCTGTAAAATCATAAAACGAGGTAAGATAAACAATTCTTTTAAAAAGTTCCTCTTTATCGTTTATCATATCAATTTTATTAATAGCAAGAATAACCGGCATTTTTTGCTTTTTAAACATTTCAAGAAGCTGGAGTTCCTGCTCATTAAGTTCACCTCTCGGCTCTGTCAAAAAAAGGCAAGCATCAACACCGCCTACCGTGTCGCCGACTGCTTCGTTCATTTTTTCGCCAAGCTTATTATGCGCTTTATGAAATCCGGGTGTATCTGTAAATACAAGCTGAGTTTCGCCTTTAGTGAGCACGCCCATAATCTTAGTTCTTGTGGTTTGCGGTTTTGATGATACTATTGCAATTTTTTGACCGAGCATTTTATTAAGCAATGATGATTTGCCTACATTCGGCTTGCCTACAATAGCTACAAAAGCTGTTTTTGTCATTATTCGTCTCCCATATAGTAGCTGTTATTTCGCTTCCAGCCTATTTGTGTAAGTACGGTTTCTTCCTTTTCACGCATATGTACCGCCTCAAGACCGCCGTTTTCATGGTCATATCCCAAAAGATGAAGCATTGAGTGGACTGTTAAAAATCCGATTTCTCTTTGAAGAGGATGATTATACATTTCAGCCTGCTCAACTGCCTTAGGAACGGAAATCACGATATCGCCCAAAAGCTTAGCACCTGTATCATGGTTTATATCATATTCTCCGTTTTCACCGAGAGGAAAAGAAAGAACATCTGTTTCTTTATCAATATTGCGATATTGCTTATTAAGTTCTCTTATTTGCTCGTTATCAACAAAGCGAACACTCACTTCTGCCGAGCCTTCAAAATTTTCAAGTTCTAAAACGGCATGACAGCAACGTCTGATTAACATTCTTATTCCCGTTGGAATTTTAACTGCTTTTTGGTCATTTGAAATTACTACTTTAACTGCGTCCATTGTTCTTATCCTCCTCGTATTTTTGGTAAGCATTAACTATATCCTGCACAAGCTTATGCCTTACAACATCCTTTTTATCAAATTTGCAAATTGCTATATCGTTGACATTGCGAAGAATGTGCATTACTTTTTTTAATCCTGATTTTTTACCGTCAGGCAAATCTATTTGAGTTATATCACCCGTTATAACCATTTTTGAATTAAAGCCCAAACGGGTTAAAAACATTTTCATTTGCTCAGGCGTGGTGTTTTGCGCTTCATCAAGAATAATAAAACTGTCATCAAGAGTTCTGCCTCTCATATAAGCAAGCGGTGCAACCTCAATCGCACCACGTTCCTGATATCTCTGAAAATTTTCAGCGCCGAGCATATCAAAAAGGGCGTCATAAAGCGGTCTTAAATAAGGGTCAACCTTGCTTTGCAAATCACCGGGCAAAAAGCCAAGCTTCTCGCCTGCCTCAACAGCCGGACGGGTTAAAATAATCCTATCCACTTCTTTAGCACGAAAAGCCGTAACTGCCATTGCAACGGCAAGATACGTTTTGCCGGTTCCGGCAGGGCCGATACCAAATGTAATTGTATTATTTAATATAGCGTCGCAATATCTTTTTTGACCGAGCGTTTACACTCAAGATCGGAAGAGCGGTTCAGCAGGAATGCCGAG
>OMBG01001273.1_pt1 | contig 11635 bp, 5 predicted proteins | sample 1674251 | NCBI WGS metagenome assembly OMBG01 (sample SAMEA103958153, study PRJEB25191) | human gut metagenome | reverse complement strand
TCAGCAAGCTTTATAAGTGGGATTATTGATGGTTATTATCCTAATAAATTGCTTAAATTTGTTTTTGATTATTTTACATCAAGTGGAGTTTCTATTATACTTCCATATAATCTGAGTTCTGCGATAATAGAAACTGTTAAAAAGTTTGGATGCAATAAATTTGCATATCATAGCTCTAAGTTACTGAATTTAGATGCTTTTAGAATGGAAAGAGAACTTACAAAGACTATGCCAAAAGCTCCTATGATTTGCCACGAAAAATATGAGCTTGCACTTACAACAAATATGTATAGTGAAATTTTCAAGGATATGAAGTTCGTTCTGTTTCGTTGGCAACTGAGTAATGATGCAGTGTGGTTTTCAGATTCTTTCAAGGAAATATATGGCATAGAGCCTCCAACAGAAAATCCAATAGAATATATTAAAAATTGCGAGTTTATTTATCCAGAGGACAGACAGAAATATCTTAATAAGCTTTTAGCTGTAAGAGCTGGTTATCATGATGCAGAGTGTTTTGTAAGAATTATAAAAAAATCTATAAGCGACAACTATCGTTGGAGCAAGCTGAGATTTACTTGCATTTTTAATGAACAAGGCTTGCCAGATTCAGTTATTGGCTTTGAAAGCGATATTGATGATGAAAGGCGTGAGCATCAGAATATGAAAAATATGCTTAAACACGATTTTCTGACTCAACTGCTTAATAAAGATAATCTTAAATATGAAATTGATGATTTCTTACAGACTGTAGAAGGCGAAAGAGGCATACATGCCTTTATGATTGTTGATATAGATAATTTCAAAAATGTTTATGACCAAATGGGACAGATTTTTGCTGATGCTGTTCTCAAGGATATAACAAAAAGACTCAAAAAACTTTTCAGAGAATATGACCTTATCGGCAGAGTAGGCAGAGACCAATTCGTTATCTTTATAAAATGTTTAGAGAGTAATGATATTCTTCCAAAGAGAGCTGAAAGTATTTGTAATATCTTAAAACAGGATTTTGAGTCTGGAGATAATCTTATTTCAGTTTCTGGAAGTGTTGGAATTTCAATTTATCCACACGATGGGGCTAACTTTGATGAGCTTTATAGTAATTCTAAGATAGCACTTTTCTCGATAAAGCATAAAGGAAAGAATAGCTGGCTATTCTATAATCAGGAGCTTTCTGATGATGAGGAAGAATAATTGAGAGATTTTCTAAGACAATTTAAAATTTTGCCCAATCTTTTTCAAGATTATTATGAGCTAAAGGTTATTATCAAACTCACATAATGATAAAAGTTAAAGCGGAAATCCTTTATAAAAATATGGATTTCCGCTTTTTTAGAAAGTTTTAAAAATATAAATAAAAGCTATTGACAAATAGTTTGAATCGTCATATAATGTAATCACAGTAAAACATACTAAAAAGATAGGAATACAGGAGAATAGAAAAGATGCTTTATATCGACTTTCGATGTTGCCGCGTATAATCCCTAATCATAATCTGAATTAAATAAAAATATATTATTAGAGGAGATAGATATTATGTCAAAAATTGCTACTAAACTTACAGACCTTATTGGAAATACACCTTTACTCGAAATCACAAACTATGAAGCTAATAATAATCTTGATGCTAAGATTATTGCAAAGCTTGAGTATTTTAACCCTCTCGGAAGCGTTAAGGACAGAGTTGCTTATGCTATGATTGAAAAAGGCATTGCTAATGGCAAGATTAACAAGGATACTGTTATTATTGAGCCTACAAGTGGTAATACGGGCATTGGACTTGCGTTTGTTGCTGCTTCAAAGGGTTTAAGACTTATTCTTACAATGCCTGAAACAATGAGTATTGAGCGTAGAAAGATTGTTTCAGCACTTGGTGCTGAGGTTGTGTTGACCCCTGGTGCAGAGGGTATGAAGGGTGCTATTGCAAAGGCTAATGCACTTGTTGAGGAATATGGAAACGCTATAATTCCACAGCAGTTTGAAAATGAGGCTAATCCAGAAATTCACAAAAAGACTACTGCTGAAGAAATCTGGAGAGATACTGATGGCAAGGTTGATATTTTTGTTGCAGGTGTTGGAACAGGTGGTACTATAACAGGTAATGGCGAGGCTCTCAAGGCTAAGAATCCTAATGTTAAGATTGTTGCTGTTGAACCTGAATCATCACCAGTTCTTTCGGGCGGAAAGGCAGGTCCACATAAGATTCAGGGTATTGGAGCAGGCTTTGTTCCTGGCGTAATGAATCTTGATATAGTTGATGAGATTATAAAGGTTTCTAATGACGATGCTTTTGAGGGTGCAAGAGCAGTAGCAAAGAGTGATGGACTTCTCGTGGGTATTTCATCAGGTGCTGCAATTCACGCTGCAACAGTTCTTGCAAAGCGTCCTGAGAATAAAGGCAAGAATATTGTAGTTCTTCTTCCGGATACAGGCGAGAGATACCTCTCAACAACACTTTTCTAAGTTAAATAAATTAAGTATAAATAAAGGATACAGCTCAGATTATGAGTTGTGTCCTTTTTATGTGGATTAGATTTACTTACCGAAGATAGGTAAAAGTTTTGCTCAAGCTTTTTTAAAAGCAGAGTCTTTGGTCGCTCTCCGTAAAGAGCTAAATCTCTTAACTATTATCTTAAAACAAAATAAACAGATTTATCCGCTACTTGTGTTTTTCGACAATATAAAGTATAATGATAATATAATCGGCTAATTATATAAAAAATCCACAGCCACATTATACTATAAAACGACCTACATATGTCTAAGCGTGCATATGAACTAAAAACGGAGGTAATTGTTATGAAGCGTTTTACGGCTATTTTAGCTGCACTTTTGGCGGCCTCGTGCGTATTTTCTTCTGCCGTAATGGCTATTCCTGGTGAAACCGACCCGCAAACAGGTTACAACCAATATGTACAAGATAATATTAGATATGATGCATTAGGATATGCGTATATTGATGATGAAGACGGCACAAGAATATATTATGACCTTAACTCCTATGGATATTTTGTTCCTATAAATAATCCATATGAAGAACCAAGCCAAGAGCCAAGCTCTGAACCAAGTGTTGAAGAACCAAGCCAAGAGCCAAGCTCTGAACCAAGTGTTGAAGAATCGAGTCAAGAGCCAAGCTCTGAACCAAGTGTTGTAGAATCAAGCCAAGAGCCAAGCAAACAAGAAAGCTCAAAAGAAACCTCTAAAAGAAGTGACAAAAGCGAGATTCCCCTTATCAATTATAAGCTTGACGCACTTAAAATGAATATTGCTCTCCCAAATGATGTTTATGCAATCTTGAGAAGTGGTGAACAAAACGAAAAAGCCCTTGAGCTTTTTAAGATGACCGCAGAAGAAGCTGTTGCATCTCTTAAAAAATCTAATATGTATCTCAAGGCTTCTCCAGAGGATTTTGCCTATGATATAACCGTAACTATGACACAAGATGAGGACAGTAAAACAATAAATAACTTCACAGAACTTTCTGACAAGGATTTAATTGAAATTACAAACTCTCTTACAAAACAAAAAGAATACACCTCTTGCACACAGAAAAAATATGGTGATGTTCTATATCTTAGCTTAAATTATCATTCAACAGAAGATGGCGATGATATTGCCGGTATTCAAAATTATACTGTTGTAAATGGTCAGAAAATTACCATTACACTTCAAACTCGTGCGAAAGACCTCAGCGACCAACAAAAAGAAATTCTTGAAGCTGTTATGAAAAGCGTTTCCTTTACAGACATTAAGCCACCTGTTAAAGCAGATACAAATGAGGACGAAATCAAAAATATGATGATTCTCATTTATACTACTGCTGGTGTATGTATAGTTCTTTTCATAGTTTTGATTTCAGTTCTTATAAGTCGCTCTTGCAAGAAAAAGAAGCTTTTAGCCGAAATTGAAAATAATAATATTTCAGAGCAAAAACCTGAAAAGAAAAATTCTGAAACAAAAAATAAAGCCGAAGACAAGTCAAAGAAAAAAGATGGTAAAAAAGCCGAAAAGTCAGACAAAAAACAGAAGCCTAAAAAGCAAGATAAAAAAAAGGATTCTAAGAAACCTGACAAACCTAAGCTCGAATCAAAAAAAGATGTAACATCTATTGAACCTAAGTACGAAAAAAATTCTGAGTCAAAAACAGATGATAAAAAGACTGAAACAAAAATAGAAGAAAAAGCTGTTTCAGAAGAAAGTGCTTATAAGTTTGATGATTTTGCACTATTTGATGCACAACCAACGATAGAGAAAATTGAGATTTATAATTCAAATGATGAGCAAACTAAAGTAAATCCAAATCTTCCAAAAGCACCTAAATATAATCCTCCTGGAACAGTGGATTATATAACAACTGGTGTTTCTAAAACGCCTGAGCAAGCTGGTATTCAGCTTACAACTGAAACCTTTACCGTTCCAAAGACTAAGAATGATATTAAACCAATCGAGGAAGAAACCTCTGAAAAAATTGAATCTGCTCCAGTAGTTGAGGATAAGAAAGCTGAAACTATAGAGTCTGCTCCAGTAGTTGAAGATAAAAAGCCTGAAATTACCGAACCTGATACTCATGACACTAAAGATAAGTCTTTAAAAAGCTTCCTCGGAAGAATTAGAAAGGCTGTTGTTCCTGAAATTGATGAAGATGCTTTTGAACATGAAAATACAATAAATGCAAGCACTAAGCCTATCGACAATACTCCAAAGCCAGTAATTGCACCTGCAAAGCTTGTTGAAAAGCCACAGCCTATTGTTGCGCCTGTAGAACCCGTTGAAAAGCCACAGCCTACTGCTAATCCTGCAGAGCCTGTTAAAAAAGCTCCATCTGCTCCAATAAAGGAAACTACAACAGAAAGTGATATATCTTCAAGATACGAAAAACTTTTTGGCAAAAACGATTCATCTTCTGAAAACAGCGAAAGCCTTGATAAAACAGAATCCCGTTTTGAAAAGCTCTTTGGTGTTAAAAATTCAACAGAAAATAACGAGAACTCCGACAATAAACAAACCAATGCTAATAACGAGTCAAAAGATGATAGCGTTGTTTTTGAAAAGCCTATTCAAAATGATGAAGAAAATGTTCACAACAGAACCCCTCAAAGCACAATTCCTGCTCTAAAAACAGAATCTCGCTTTGAAAAACTTTTCGGAAAAAACGACCCTGAAAGCCTTTCACAGTCACAGACTAAGGCACAGCAGACAACAGATGAAATCAATAATTCCGAGAAGAAATAAACTTATATCAGCTTGGTTGATAAAATTTCAAGAAAGGTTTGATTTCCAATGGATAAACTGCTCATTAAAAATGTGCATATCATCGACCCTTCACAATCCCTTAACTGCATAAGCGATATTATGATTGAGGACGGCGTTATATCAAAGCTTGGTAAAAATCTTACTGTCGATTGTAAAACCATTGATGGTTCAGGTCTTTATGCCGCTCCAGGTCTTGTAGATATGCATGTACATCTTCGTGACCCAGGCTTTACTGATAAAGAGGATATTATGACTGGGTGTAAAAGTGCAGCGGCTGGCGGTGTAACAAGCTTACTTGCCATGCCAAACACAAAGCCTGCTGTTGATACTCCAGAAACTGTAAAGTATATTCTTGATAAAGCAAAAAATGCAGACGCAAGAGTTTATGTTGTCGGAGCGATTACTAAGGGCTTAAAAAGTGAGGAAATGACTGATATTCCTGCACTTAAAGAGGCGGGAATTATTGCTCTCTCTGATGACGGCAGACCTGTTGTAAATACAAAATTTATGGCAGAGGCTATGCAGCTTGCTGATGAGCTTGGTCTTACAGTTACTGCACACTGCGAAGATTTATTTCTTGCAGACGGCGGAAAAATTAACGAAGGCAAGGTTTCTAAACTGCTTGGTATAAAAGGCATACCTGCCGCCGCTGAGGATACTGGTACAGCAAGAGAAATTGCAATAGCTGCTGCATATGGAACTGCTATTCATATATGCCATGTCAGCACAGCTACTTCTGTTGCACTTGTTCGTGATGCAAAGGCGCGTGGTGTTCGTGTTACCGCAGAAACCTGCCCACATTACTTTACCTTTACAGAAAATGAACTTCTCAAGCGTGATGCAGATTTCAGAATGAACCCTCCTCTTAGAACAGAAACAGACAGGCAAGCTATCATAGACGGACTTCTTGATGGCACTCTCGATGCAATCTCAACAGACCATGCACCACATACTCCAGAAGAAAAAGCTGATTTTGAGAAGTCACCTAACGGAAGTATTGGTATGGAAACTTCTTTCTCGGCTTCATATACCGCTCTTGTAAGCACTGGTATTATGTCGCTCGAAAAGCTTATAAAGCTTATGTCAACAACCCCTGCAGAAATTCTTGGAATAAATGCTGGCTCACTAACAGTTGGTTCACCTGCTGATATTATGCTCTTTGACTCTGATGAAGAATGGGTAGTTGATGAAAATAAACTGCACGGAAAATCAAAAAACACACCATTTAAGGGTAAAACTCTTAAATCTCGTGTTAAATATACAATTTGTGGTGGAAGAATAGTATACACTGCAGAATAAAATTAAACGGAGGCTGATTACAATGTCATTTGACAGACTTATCGCTAAAATTATTGAAACTAAAAATCCGACAGTAGCAGGACTTGACCCAAAGCTTGATTATATTCCTGTATACATTAAAGAGGAATCCTACGCAAAATATGGCAAGAATCTTGAGGGTGCAGCAGATGCTCTCCTCACATTCAACAAGGCTCTTATTGATGCACTTTGCGATATAGTTCCTGCTATAAAGCCACAGGCAGCTTACTATGAAATGTATGGTTTCTATGGTGTTAAGGCTCTATATGAAACTATCTCATATGCTAAAGAAAAAGGTATGTTCGTAATTACAGACGGCAAGAGAAACGACATAGGCACAACTATGGAGGCTTATGCAACTGCTCACCTTGGCAAAACAGATGTTGAGGGTGTTAAGTTTGAGGCTTTTGGTGCAGATGCACTTACTGTTAATGGTTATCTCGGAACAGACGGCATTAAGCCATTGCTCAAGATTTGTGAAGATTCTGACAAGGGAATTTTCGTACTTGTCAAAACATCTAATCCATCATCAGGCGAACTTCAAGACAGAGAGTTTGCAGACGGCAAGTCCGTATATGCAACTATGGGCGAAATGTGTGAAAACTGGGGTTCAGAGCTTGTCGGTAAATATGGATATTCAGCAGTAGGCTCTGTTGTAGGTGCAACATATCCTGCACAGCTCGGAGAATTGAGAAAATCTATGCCCCACACCTTCTTCCTTGTACCTGGATATGGTGCACAAGGTGGCGGTGCAAAAGATGTTGCTCCTGCATTTGATTCAAATGGTATTGGTGCTATTATCAATTCTTCTCGTGGAATTATGTGTGCATACAAAAAAGAAGGCTGTGACGAAAAGGATTTTGCAGCCGCCGCAAGACGAGAAGCTATCTGTATGAGAGATGACATCAATTCTGCCATTTCTGGCTGATAATCTAAGACAGGTTCTAAAATAAAAAGCTTGTAGAATCGGTGGACGGAGTCCTTGTGCTTGCTAATGATAAGGTTCTTAATATCTCTTTGTTTCTAAAGAGGTAGGCTATGGACAAGTCTGTAAAAAACGGAAAATAGAAAAAGATACCCTCTATGGTGGAATAAAGGAAACTACCATAGGGGGATTTTTTATATCAAGAAGTTACAGATATATAAGCGATTAGAAATAGAAAACAGGTTAATATGGGATTTTCTCTTGCTCACAAAAAGGAAGTGGAGTTATCTATTGAATATCAAGTAGCAAATATTGTGCTTTAGCTGAAAATTTCTTTTTCATACTCAAAACCGAGTGTATCCACAGAATACATCAACTTCTACAACAATTACCGTATTCAAACAAAAACAAAACTGACTTCGCTTGAAAAACGAAATCAGTTTGTTTCTTAAAATTTAATTTTCTATCTTAAGTACACTTTTTGTACTGTCTGCACAATTTGGGGCAGGTTAGGTCACTAAGTTCACCTCTTTTATTTTTCTTATCAGTAACATTAGTTGAATAGAAAACCCTTGATAGAGTTCCCTACGAAAAACATTCCACTGGAATATTTTTCTACCCTCCTGCCCTTAACTCGGGGAAAGTTATATCAAATTACTTAGAGGAATTCTTTTTTCTCTGCAAAGTTACTGTAATAATAGAAGCGCTTGAGATTAATCCGAGAACAAACCATATAGCCATATTATCTGCACCAGTTTGCGGAACTTTTCCATTTTGATTGGAAGAGTTATTAGGAATGCTCGGGGTAGATGGGTTATCAGGTGTAGCTGGTTCGCCAGGATTGCTTGGGTTATTTGGTGTAGATGGTTCACCAGGTTTGTTTGGATTTTCAGGATTAGATGGGTTATCAGGTTCAGAATTTTGTGTAGGTGTCATTACAAGAACATTGCTAAACCATACTGAGAAGCCATCATAATCGTCAGTGCTTATATCATTTTCAGGGTTACTAAAATTGATAGTTTGACCGTTTAATATTAACTTAAACTTATTAGCATCCTTGCTGAAACGATAACCTTCTTTATATGCGTTTTTTGTCAACTTCAGATAAACGCCGTAGGTATATTCTGTGTTAGCAGCAAAGGCTGTAATAGGCATACCCCAGCTTCCTTCAAAATCGCCATATCTTTGATTCCAGTATTCAGATGATGTCCAGCCGGTGTTGTCTGAGCCATCCCATCTCTCGTGGTCAATATAATACATATCATTATCAATTTTTCCTGTAAATACAGGAGCATCGCCAACCTTAAAGCTGAGGGTTGCATTATTAATTTCTACTGTGTTAATTTCTTTATCAGCACTTGGAGCTTTAAACTCTTCTGTTTTGATATTCTTTATGGTAAGAGTTTTGCCGTCCTCTGAAACAACAGAAGTTGTACCAGTCATATCTGTGCCGTCCACATTTACTTTATATTCAGCATTTTTGTCGAATATATATCCACTTTTCGCCTTAAGCTCTATGCCATAGGTATAGCTATGGCCGACTTCAAAAGTACCATATTCGTTTTTTCCTTCACTACCGTATGGGTCACTGTAATAATTTACCTTACCATCATCACGAACCCAGAATTCATCTGTAAGCTCATATTGCTCTGAATTTGTTTTTGCACCATAGCCATGAGCGTTAGTGCCGTTTGAAAGAGGACCTCTCGGTGTGTTTCCTGGATAGATATCAAGCATTGTGTTTGTAATCTTGATATTGGTATCTACCTTATTGTCTTGAGTAACTTCTGTTGGTGTCATAGAGATAAGATTGGAAGTCCCAGCGTCATAACTGCAGTTATAATCAATATCTTCAATACTGAAATCTATATCTTTTCCGTTAATTTTAATCTTAACACTATCAGCTAAGCGATAACCTTCTTCCCATGCATCGCCTTTTATTCCAAAACCTATATCATATGTATAGTTAACACCTGTCTTGAATTTCTCAATATGCTTTTCAAAAGCCTGATTGAAGAATGGGTCTGAACATATACCTTCACCATTGACATTATCACGCCAATATTCTACAACACCATATTTACTGTTTTCGGGTGCTGTGCCTGTGAATTTAGGAGTATCACCCACATTGAATGTCAGAGTAGCATTGTTGACCTCTATCGTATCAATTACTTTGTAATTGTCAAGAGATTCAAATGTCGTTGTGTGCATATTCTCTACGGTAAGAATACTTTCATCTTCAGAAACAGTGCAAATTGCATCATCTATATCTTCAAAACTCCAAGAGTCTCTAATCAGATATTTGGCAGTTTTATTGAACTTATATCCGTCTTTTGCTTTAAGCTCCATACCATAAGTGTAGCTACGACCAGATTCAAATATATCATATTCATGTTTGCCTGATGAAGAGTTTACTTTGCCGTCGTCACGAACCCAAAATTCGTTTATAATTTCATATTGTTGGTCTGAATCGAGTGTTAACTCACCATAAGCACGATGGTTGCTGTCTACTTTATTGCCAGGATTTATAAGTATCCAAGTCCCACCTGGGTTAAAAGCAATAGTTGTGTCTACATCAGTTTTTTGTGTTTCAACAGAAAACTCTGTTTCAGCCGTACCACTTTCAGACACAATTGCGATTGTATGTTTGCCAATAGTAAGAGTTTCGAGATATGAGGCTTTAAGTTTTACAATAGTGCTTCCTGATTCAACAGTATAATTCTCTGTTGAGAGGTCTGCACCATCAATAGTAACTTTGATAAAATCATCATATTCAGCATCAGAGCGGAAGCTTGCTCCTTCGTTTGAAGCCTTTATCCATGTTTGCTTTGAGCCTTCGGTTATTTCAGGCGCTTTAGCAGACTCCCATTTGGCATATAAATCCATATTCCAGTTACTACCCTCAAAAGGTTCGCCTTTATCCTTATAATCATATACACCATCACCATTCATATCATAGGTGCGGTCATCATTAAGACCATAGAATGGACGAGTATAATCGGAATCAAGATACCAGCCTGCAAAGGTATAGCCGTTTCTGGAAATATCTAAATCAGTTTCATCAAAACCTATATATTCAGTGACATCTTTTTCCTTATTATATTCTTTGTCAATTTCGTAAATATAATCACTTTGATTATTTACTGTGCCCTTCATACCATGAAAACTCATAGTGAAGCCTGGTTGATAGTTTGCAACTAATTCGGAATCTTTAAAATCACAAGTACCCAACGAATTATCATCCAAACTCCAGGTGAAATCAGTGTATGATTGTCCTTTTGCCCTGCCAGTAGGATAAATACTTGCACTAGTTCCCCATGGAACACTTCCGCTCCAGCGGTAGAAATGTTCGCCTGCTATTACAGGTGCAGGAATATGGAGAGTATATTCTTCATTAGTTATATAATATTTATTTGGCAAGCTTTCGCCTTGAACTGTGCCACCTTGTAAATCATATGAGAAATTATATTCAGGTTCATATGCCTCTAAGATTATAGACGATTCAGTAAAAATTGTAAAAGAATTGCGTCCAATATCGCCACCGCCTGTACACCATAATCTAAGCGCTTTACCAGTATTATTTGTAAATCCTATATTGGTTGATATCTCGGTATCGTCATCTGTTTTGTACTTGGCTGTTGTAAACTCAATTTGAGGCAGAGCCGATTTAAGATATTGTGTGCGATAAGAGGTTATTTTAAATCCTATCTGTTTCCATGTGTATTCAACAGGTCCAGTATCCGTCATACCTGTACCACTTGATGTTTTACCCTCATATATCACACTATCACCTGGCATAATGATATATTTATTAGAAGGTCCAACATCAGAAGTCAGTGTCCATGTTTTTGGAGTATGTTCGGGCGGAAGATTTGTTTGTATTTGTTCGTTTTGTGTAGTGTCAGTTACTAAAGTAGCCGAAGCCGCTGTGGTAGCTGATAGCAGCATACAAGACGATAACAAAACCGACAGCACTTGGTTTGTTTTTTTGATTGATGTTTTTTTCATATTTTCTCAACCTCGCTTTACTAAATAATTTATTTTAGCTTTGTTTAGTTTAAGTTTTAGTTACCATAGATAAAATACACCTCCATAGGCTTGAAATTTTTACACTTTTATTATACTATAAGATATTATAGTGTA
>OMBG01001272.1_pt1 | contig 11638 bp, 9 predicted proteins | sample 1674251 | NCBI WGS metagenome assembly OMBG01 (sample SAMEA103958153, study PRJEB25191) | human gut metagenome | reverse complement strand
TCTCTATAAACAGGGTAAGGCTTATTACAAGGTCGACTTTAAATGTAATGCCTTTTGTTCCCAGTAAAAGCTTATCAATAAGAAGAATTTTAAAGAAATTAACTATTGAAAGAGTTAAACCGCATACAAAGCCTACTCTTATTTCCTTCCAAATAACCTTGAAAATATCGTTTAAATCAATTTCGTTAAGAGAAAGCGCACGAATGATTGTTGCACTTGCCTGACCGCCCGAATTACCGCCTGTATCCATAAGCATCGGAATAAACGCAGTAAGCACAATGAGCGCCGACAGTTTGTCCTCAAACGAGGTGATAATCATACCGGTAAATGTTGCACTGATCATCAAAAGAAGAAGCCAAGGAATACGTGATTTGAATGTTTCAAAAATGCCGATTTTAAGATATGGCTTTTCAGTTGTACGCACCATGGCGTTCATCTTGTGGATATCCTCTGTGTTCTCCTCCTGCAATACGTCGATAGCGTCATCGAATGTGATAATTCCGACAAGCCTTTCCTCCATATCAACAACAGGGAGCGCAAGGAAATTATATTTGTCAAAAAGATTAGCGGCAATTTCCTTGTCATCATGAGTGTTTACGAAAATGATATTCGTTTCCATAAAATCCTCAATTTTATCGTCGTAATTGTGCAAAAGAAGCTCTTTAACAGTCGTTACGCCGATAAGATGACGAGATGCGTCTGTAACATAACAGGTGTAAATTGTTTCTTTGTCAACACCTGTTCGCCTTATGCGTTTAAAAGCGTCTTCAACGGTGCTGTCACGCTTAAGGTCGACAAATTCCGGTGTCATAATCGAACCGGCACTGTCTTCGGGATATTTAAGAAGCGTATTTATGGATTTACGAGTTTGCGAATCTGTATTTTTAAGAATTCTTTTAACAACCGTCGCAGGCATTTCCTCGATAATATCAACGGTATCATCAAGGTAAAGCTCGTCGATAACCTCTTTAAGCTCCGTATCTGAAAAGGCAGTAATAAGCGCTTCCTGCATATCTCCGTCAAGCTCAACAAAGGTTTCTGCCGCCTCCTCTTTGGGCAAAAGCCTGAATAAAAGAAGCATCTGCTCCTTTGGCAATTCATCAAATATTGCAGCTATATCGGTAGGGTTGATTTCAATGAGAATGTTTTTGATTTTATGAAATTCTTTTTTTGCGAAAAGTTCAGAGATTTCATGCGCTGTTTCTTCATTGTTAAGTTCTTCAATATCCATATCATCATCTCGCTTCCATAAATCTTTTAGTCAATACGATAAAACGGCTTTTCGTTTTCGTCATAAGCTTTGATAAGCTTCTTTCTTGTAAAAAGATACAGCAAAGTTATTATCAAAATACCGATTAAAACAGCACATGCACATACAAGAAAATCTGTTTTTTGATAAAATTTTTGATTGGTTACATAAACTGCATAGCCGTTTTGGCTTATTTCTTTTTCTATTTCGCTTGTTGTTTTATCAATACGCTTAATTTGTATGGTGTATTCCTTTTTGTCATCTGCACATGTGCAGTTTACGGTGATTTCAGGCTCTTGCTTTGTGCCAAGCGTTAAATTGATTTTATTGGCTTTTGCATTTTCACTTTTTGGCGTAGGAGTGATAACTAATTGCGTTAAATCACTCGGAATATAAAGAGTATATTTTGTTTTGCTGCCGTCAAATTTAGGGTCAAGCACGCCACAGCTTACTTCAATGCTTTTTAAATCTGCATCTTCACCGGACTTGGCAAATGCAGTTGCGGGTATAAAACTTGATATAAAACTCATTGCAAGTAAAATTAAGAGAAATTTGCCAAGCGCTTTTTTCATAATTTTCACCTTATATTGCATTAGTTTGTGCTTTGAATAATGTAGTTTGTAATCTTCTTATTGTCGAGTATTTTCTTTACCTTTTGTGCATTGTTTGTTGAAATATAATACATTTTATTATTGCTTGATGATTTCTTGCTGATTTTTTTATCAATCTGCTTTTCAAGCGAATTGCTGCTTTGCGTTGTTACTTCGCTTGAAGAACTTTCCTCAGTTGAATAAACAGGCAAACCGTCGTTTCCGTAAATAATATCGCCGTCCTCATCCGTCATCGGCTCACGTTTTTTTGAAGTGGAAACAGTGCCGTCGTCGCCGATTGTTTCGTTTGAATCGCCGTATCCGCTTGTGAATTCCTCATTGTCAAATGATGAAGTGGTATTATAAACAGTATCACCGTTTTCATCTGTAACAGGCTCGTCAGATATACTGTCGTCATTAATTGTTACATCAATAGCTTCAATGAATTTTATATCTTGACCGAATTCGGCATATAACTTTTTGGCAAGAGCGGCAAAGCCGTCATTATAGTCGCCGCTGATATCACCCGGAAGCTTTGTATTATCAAGCAAAAATACATTAATACCCATAGCCTTTGTTTCTTCGATAATACTTTTGATATAGTTATATGTTGTGCTATTGTTGGGGTCTAAATATGCGTTGCCGTTTGCGTCTTTGTAAACACTTTTGCCGCTTTTTATTGCGCTGTCAAGGTCAGAAAGGGCAACGATATTATCCTTGTAGCACGAAATTCTGCCGATAGGGATAATGTCTGCCTGATTAAGTTTTGCAACAGATTTTTCAAGCTGGGCGGCAGGCGAGGAAATAGCACCGTAAGCCCTTATTGTTGCAAGCTTGCTGTTATATCCTATTGTGCCGTCGTCACGCTTTAAATCAAATGTGACGGAGGAATATGCTTCATCTTCCGCACTTTTGATAACAGAGTCGAGCATAACGGAATTGTCAAGCGAAATTGACTGAACGCTCATACCCTTGAGCATAAGATTAACGTTGCTGAAGCTTACACTTTCGCCTGTGTTTTCCTCGGTTTCAGGCATGGCGTTACGGTCAATGTAAAGGTCCATTGCGCTGTAACCTACGCTGATAATGAGAAAGCAGGCGATAACTATTGCAATGTTTTTGAAAAGTTTAGTCGTTTTTTCCTTAGCCGCACGCTTTTTCTTTGGTTTCGGGCGCTTGAAATCAAACTTATCGCTTCCGTTTCCGGCATCAATATATTTGTCCGCAAAGCTTATTTTACGCCCGGTTTCCTTTTCAGTCCATTTGCTATTCCGTTTTTTGTTGTTATAAAAACGCTTTTTCTTCATAAATTAAAACCACTGCCATTTTATGCTTTCGCATTTTGCTTAAGAAGTTTGATAGTTTCTTTTGGATTTTCGCTGTTAAATACGGCAGAACCGGCAACCATAACATTTGCGCCTGCCGCACCTGCGATTTTTACTGTTTCAGGATTAATTCCGCCGTCAACCTGAATGTCAAGCTCAGGGCATTTTGCACGCAACTTTTCAATCTTAGGCATTGTGCTTTCCATAAAGCTTTGACCGCCGAAGCCCGGTTCAACAGTCATAACAAGCACCATTGAAAGCTTGTCAAGATAAGGGTAAACTGCTTCAATATCCGTATTTGGCTTAACTGCAAGCGAAGCCTTACAGCCAAGTGCAATTATTTTATCAATCGTTTTGTTGATATCGCTGTCACATTCAATATGAAACGTGATTATATCGGCTCCTGCTTTAACAAAATCTTCAATATAAAAATATGGGTCGCTTATCATCAAATGCACGTCAAAAGGAACATCGCATACCTTTTTCATTGCCGCAATTACAGGAGCGCCGATAGAAATGTTAGGCACGAAATGGCCGTCCATAACGTCGAGATGAATTAAATCCGCACCGCCCGTTTTGCACTTTTTAAGCTCATTCTCAAGATTTGCAAAATCACTTGCAAGCATTGAAGGGGAAATTTTGATATCCATATTTTTATACCTCTCGTTTTAAATTACAATATATTATACTTTACTTTTTATATAAAATCAATGTTAAAATAAATAATACTTGTATTTATATATTTTATGTAGTATTATATATCCGTGAAAATTTAAGTGTTTAAAATTTTGTTAAAATTAACTGTATATGTTGGAGGAAAAATAATGATTCAGGCAAATAACGTCACCGTTCAATTCGGCGGTCGTGTTTTATTTGAAAGAGTAAACGTTACTTTTTCGGCAGGAAATTGCTATGGTATTATCGGCGCAAACGGTGCTGGTAAATCAACGTTTTTAAAGGTGCTTTCAGGTGAACTTGACCCTCAAAAGGGTGAGGTGTTCATTACTCCCGGCGAAAGACTTTCCGTATTAAAGCAGGACCATTTTGCTTATGATGAATATGAAGTAATCAGGACTGTTCTTATGGGTAACCCACGTCTTATTGAGGTTATGGAGGAAAAGGACGCTCTTTATATGAAAGAAGATTTCAGCGAGGAGGACGGCATTAAGGCAGGCGAGCTTGAGGCTGAATTTGCAGATATGGACGGCTGGAATGCTGAAAGTGATGCTGCATTTATGCTCAATAAACTCGGCGTTCCTGACGAATACCATTATATGAAAATGGCGGAACTACCGTCAGATATGAAGGTTAAGGTTCTTCTTGCTCAGGCGCTTTTCGGCAATCCCGATATCCTTCTTCTTGACGAGCCTACCAACCACCTTGACCTTTCGGCTATTCGTTGGCTTGAAAATTTCCTTATGGATTTTGAAAATACCGTTATCGTTGTATCTCATGACCGTCATTTCTTAAACAAGGTTTGTACGCATATTTGCGATGTTGACTTCGGAAAAATTCAGCTTTATACAGGTAACTACGACTTCTGGTATGAATATACACAGATGCGTCAGCGTCAGGCAAGAGACCAAAATAAAAAGAATGAGCAGAAGATTAAAGAACTTCAGGAATTTATTGCCCGTTTCTCTGCAAATGCCGCTAAGTCAAAGCAGGCAACAAGCCGTAAAAAGCAGCTTGACGCTCTTGAAATGATTGATATGCCTGTTTCAAGCAGACGTTTTCCGTATGTTGATTTTAAGCCTGACAGAGAATGCGGCAATGACCTTTTGAGAGTTGACCATTTGACAAAGACAATAGGTGACAGAAAGGTGCTTGACGATGTATCGTTTGTTATCCACCCAAGGGAAAAGGTTGCTTTTGTCGGCTCTGACGTTGTGGCAAAAACTACTCTTTTCAAAATTATTATGGGCGAATTAGAGCCTGACGAGGGCAGCTTTAAGTGGGGCGTTACCACATCTCAAAGTTATTTCCCAAGCGACAACAGTAAATATTTTGACGGTGTTGAGCTTACCCTTGTTGATTGGCTCAGGCAATATACAACTTATACTCTTGAGGCTGATATCAGAGGTTGGCTCGGCAGAATGCTTTTCTCAGGCGAGGAAGCGCTTAAAATGGCAAACGTTCTCTCAGGTGGTGAGCGTGTGCGTTGTATGCTTTGCAAAATGATGCTTTCGGGTGCGAACGTGCTTATTCTTGATGAGCCTACCAACCACCTTGACCTTGAATCAATCACTGCTCTTAATGACGGACTTATCCGTTATCCTGAAACTATTTTGTTCACCTCTCACGACCATCAGTTTGTGCAGACCGTTGCTGACAGAATTATTGAAATTTCAGGCAACAGAGTTATTGACAGAATGGGAACATACGATGAATTCCTTGAAAATGTAAACGAGGAACAATTGAAGAAATATTGATATTATGAGAAATAAAGATAAATCTACATTCAGAAAAATTGAATTTCACAGAAAAGAAAGTTTTTATCTTTTAGTTCGTGGCTTAGAGGTCGGCATTGCGTCCGGCCTTATTGCCGTATTATATAGGTTTTTGCTTTCTTTTGCAGAAAAATATTTGATGAAAATAATAGACTTTGTTAAGGGTAATCCGGGTAAGGTTGCCGTTTGGTTTGTTATTCTTGCTCTTATCGGTTTTCTTGTTTCAATGCTTGTTAAATGGGAAGTGCAAGGCGGCGGCTCCGGTATTCCGCAAGTAAACGGAGAAGTCAAGGGCTATATCAATCCAAGTTGGTGGAGAGTAATACTTGTTAAGCTTTTTGGCGGCACGGCTTCTGTTTTTTCAGGTCTTTCCCTCGGCAGAGAGGGACCGAGCGTTCAACTCGGCGGTATGGCGGCAAAGGGTGTCGCAAGATTTACCAAGGCTGATAAAACTACTGAACTTCGTATGATTAGCTGCGGCGCAGGCGCAGGTATGGCGGCTGCATTCAACGCTCCGTTGGCAGGCACAATGTTTGTGCTTGAGGAAATCCATCATACTTTTGATAAGAGCTTGCTTTGTATGGGCATTGTTTCATCAATAACTGCCGATTATATTTCCAAGCTTTTTTTCGGTCAAAACACGGTGTTTAATTATGATACGGTGAATTTTCCGCTTAAATATTATTGGCTTTTAATAATAATGGGCTTTTTCCTCGGTCTTTGCGGCTGTGCCTATAATGTTTGTATGGGCAAGGCTCAGGATTTATATAAAAAGATTAAAATTCCAAATTATATTAAACTGCCGATTATATTTGTATTCAGCGGTGTAGTCGGTCTTGTTATGCCTCAAATTCTTTGCGGCGGCCACAGTATGGAGGTTATTCTTCTTAAAGAAAATCCGTCGCTTACATATTTGATTGTTCTTTTGACAACTAAATTTTTGTTTGGGGCAATCTGTTTTGCAAGCGGTGCGCCGGGCGGTACTCTTTATCCCCTTTGTATTTTGGGTGCATATATGGGTGCGATATTCGGAACAGTCAGCGTTAATTCGTTTAGTGCAATCACTCCTGCTATGTGGGAAGAATTTGTTGTAATCGGTATGGCAGGCCTTTTTGCATCTATTGTCAGAAGCCCGATTACAGGCATTGTTCTTGTTTTTGAGCTTACGGGTAATATGAATAATATTCTCCCGCTTGCAGTAGTAAGTTTAATAAGCTATGCAACCGCTAATTTTATAGGTGTTACTCCGTTTTATGAATACCTTTTTGAAAAAATTGTCAGCACCGACCACAAAAAGCCGAGTTTCTTTGAAACTGATGAAAAGGTGCTTGAAACGTATACTATTCCTGTCGGCAGTCCTGTTGCAAAAAAGAAAATTATGGATGTTGATTGGGGTAAGCACTGCGTTGTTGTAAGCGTTGAACGCAACGGTGTGTCAATCACGCCTAAGGGCGATACGGTTATTAAAGAAGGCGATGAAATAGTTGTTCTTGTAAGCCAACGCCGCTTCTCACGTGATATAGAAAAGCTTGAACATATGATAAAGGGTTAAGATATGAGAATTAATCTTGAAAATGCCAAAGTTATAAAAACGGTTAAAGGTTTCGGCGGCTCTGCTTGCTGGTGGTCACCTCAGGTAAAGAGTGAAAAAACAGCACACGAGATTGCAAATCTTCTTTACGGCGATGACGGACTTAGAATGAATATTTACCGTTTTAACGTCGGCGGCGGATATGAAAAGGATAATTTGAGAATTGAAAATCCTTGGAGATATATTGAAAGCTTTATGAACAAGGACGGCTCATTTGATTATTCAAAGGATAAATATGCCGTCAATATGATGAAAAAATGCTTATCGCTCGGAAATATTGACACGCTCATATTTTTTGCCAATTCTCCGCATTTTACCCAAACGGTAACAGGGCAGACGAGCGGAGGATTTACGGAGCATTTTTCAAATCTTGATAAGTCAAAATACGAAGCTTTTGCAAAATATTTTATTGATATTGCAGAGCATTTTTCAGCCGAGGGATATCCCGTTAAATATATCAGCCCGATTAATGAGCCGCAATGGAAATGGGGCGGTACGAGTGTCTGGCAGGAGGGATGCCATTATGAGGCACAGGAGGTTTACGATTGTTTTTTAGCGTTTGCAAAAGAACTTGAAAAGCGCAATTCCTCTCTTAAGTTATATGGGCCGGAAAGCGGTAACATTAAGGACCACACAAAAGAATATTATAATCTTTTATCATCAAATGAGCTTATTATGAAATATCTTGACGTATTTGCTTATCATTCCTACGGCTCTGACGACAACGGTACAGAGAAGGCTGAATTTGGCAAATGGGCAAAGGAAAATATTAAAACCCCACGTTTTGATATGAGTGAATGGTGTGAACTTCCCTGCAAGAATGATACAAAATCTATTGAGTCGGCTCTGATTATGGCACGCATTATCGGTGAGGATTTGATTTATACGGGAGTAGACAGCTGGAGCGCATGGGTTTGTGCAAATCAATGGGATAACGCTGTGCGTGACGGCAAATGCTTTAGTGACGGTTTTATAGTTGCTAAGGACGATTTTTCCGATTATTATGTTGCAAAGCGTTACTATGCAATGGCTCATTACTCAAAATGTATTCCTAATGGCTCGAAAAGCCTTGATATCGGCTTTAATACTTCTCGTGGCTTTTCGGTTTTTGCATTTGAAAGAGCAGACGGCAAAAAGGTGATTATAGCGGTCAATAACAGTAAAGCAAAAAGAACGATTGAATTTGACAAGGCTTTTGGTAAATGTTCGTTTATTGAGACAACACAGGCCTATGAGTTTGATAAAAGCGAAATGCAAAATGTTAAAAAACTTGTTATTAAGCCTAAGTCGCTTGTAACCGTAATATTAAAATAATGCTTGACATATAAATGTATTTTTGATATAATAACACAGCTTTGGAAAACAAAGCAATCCTTGCTTGCGCAAAATGCGCAGGCCAAAAGACCAAAAGGAGGTGCTGAAGAATGGCATTAAAAAATTATGAAATCGTAATGGTTTTCTCTCTTGCAAACGGAGAAGAAGCAGTTGAGGTTTTAAAGCAGAAGTTTACTGATCTCATCGCAAAGCATGGCACTCTTGGCAATGTTGAGGAATGGGGTAAGCGCAAGCTTGCATACCCAATCAACTATGAAAACGATGGCTATTATATTGTTATCGATTTCACAAGTGATGAAGCATTCCCACAGGAGCTTGACCGTGTTATCAACATTACAGACGGCGTACTTCGTTCATTAATCGTTGCTAAGGGCGAATAATAGGAGGGGTTTATAATGATCAATTCTGTTGTTCTTATGGGCAGATTAACTTATGAGCCGGAGCTTAAAACTACAACAAGCGGTCTTTCGGTTATTCGTTTCCAGATGGCTGTTGACAGAAATTATCAGTCACAGGGACAGGAAAGACAGGCTGACTTTATTGACGTAGTTGCTTGGCGCCAAACTGCTGAATTTATTTCTCGTTATTTCCACAAGGGTTCAATGATTGCTGTCGAGGGTTCAATCCAGACAAATAATTTCACAGACCGTGACGGTAATAAGAGAAAATCCGTAGAGGTTGTTGCTAATCAGGTTTCTTTTTGTGGCTCAAAGGCAGAAACTCAGGGTGCAAATCCTGCTTTTTCACAGCCGGCACCGAGCTACTCAACAGCTGATAATTCAGATTTTGAAGAAATCGTTGATGATGACGACGACTTACCATTTTAAAGGAGGAAACTAATTATGGCATATAACAGAGCCGGTGGTCCACGTAAGGGCCGCAAGAAGGTTTGCGTTTTTTGTGTAGAAAAGGTTGATGAAATCGACTACAAAGATGTTACAAGACTTAAGAGATTTGTATCTGAAAGATCAAAGATTCTTCCTCGCCGTGTAACAGGCACTTGCGCAAAGCATCAAAGAGAGCTTACTACTGCTATCAAGAGAGCAAGACATTTAGCTCTTCTCCCTTACACATCAGACTAATAAGCAGATAGCTTTTATTTAATATAAATTTTACGTATAAAAAGACCTTGAAAGTTTTGACTTTCAAGGTCTTTTTTGTTATTTATTTTTATTATCGTCAGTAATGCTTACCGCTTCATTTTCAAGTTTTTTGCTGAATTTTTGATATACAAATGAAATGATGATAAGTATAGCTCCGAATGCGAAGTAGGATAGAATTTTCCAGGTTGATTCAAGCGACCTTGTATCAATAAAGCAAAGCTTTGCAAAGGTGCAAAGAATAATTGCAAGTCCGCTTGAACGGATAACCGTGTAGTTTTTCTTGAACCCAACAATAAGAAGGATAATTGATACAAGAATATAAATTGTGCTGATTATCGCACTTGAAAATTCTATATCGAATTGAGCCATAACGGTTGAGGTGATGAGTGCAAGAGCGCAAATTGATGTCATTAATGTAAACACCCAAGCACTTGCGGAGTGACGGTTTATCGTACTGCTTATGCATTTTGCAAAGAATATGCCGACTGCAATATTTACCGCTATAAGCAAAACTATATTGAATATTTTAGGCGATTGTGCACTTACCTGTTCTCGATAAAAATTGATTATATAGTCATATTCTTCAAGAATATTGAGCCTTATAAATGTAATCGGCATTAATAAAATTCCAATCACATCACTTAAAATGAGCGTAATTTTGCTTTTGAATATACCGAATCGAAGTGCTGTTGCAATCACAAGTGCAAAGATTATTGCCACTGCAACATTTGTAAATTCGCTGAAATATTTAACACTCGGACTGTGGATGATTATATTATAAATAAATTCAAGATAAGCAAACGTGGAAATGGCAGTAATTGCTTCTATAATTCTGTAAGGCACATTGTCTTTTACAGCGATTATGCCGAATAAATCGTAACTTAAAGCGGATATTAGAATTATTGTGAAAACGATAACCGCCAATAAAGACGAGTATCCGTTTGTTGAATTATAGTAAATTCCGAAAGCAAGTGACAGAAGTATACAGAAAAATCCTGCAATTTCGCTTATGAAAATTCTCTTTTTAATTGAGAATATTGCAAGTATCGCACCCTCTATTGCCCAAGCGATAGGCGCATATTTTAAGCCGAACATATACGGCACAATCAGCATTGAAAACACAAGTGCGCTAAACGATGATATAATTGTTGCAAATTTTGAAGCGCTGTCTTTATTTTCGGATTTGTTGATTTTTGAAAACAGGATTATGTAAAGAAAAGCAAATACTAAAAATACAATTCCGACAACTCTGTTTGCCACCATACGCTCAAAGCAATGGTAAAGCGTAACGCCTATGCTTATTGCTCCTGTAACTGTGTTTAAACTAAGCAAAACAGTATCCTCTGTTTCAAGCTTTTTGTTTAAAATGATTTTGCCGCTCGGCATTGCAAGATAAATAATGAATGATACTATTGAAAAGACAGCGGAAAGAGGAAGAGCATAGGAATAGCCGCCGAGGTCTTTGAGCGCCCAAGCGCAAGCGCCGATACCGCCGACCGCCGTGATGTGCAATGCAAACGATATAAATTGCGCCGCATACCATTTTTTATTGTAAGTCATTATGAAAACAACTATAGCAAGCAGGCAAAAATATGCGCTTGATACAGGTAAAAACATATTGTCGCTTGCCGCTTTGCCAAAGCTTATTAAGTAAAGCACAACTACGGGCAGATAACCGCCGAGAGATGCGAATGTGCAAACAATTTGATTTTTCGTTTGCATTGAAAGCAGAATTGCCACAGCTGTAACTATGATGCATATTACAAATGTAAGCCTTGCCGAAAAAATGTCAAATGCAAAATATCCGGATGCAGTTGCCGCATATAAAACGGAAACACCGCCGCTTATAAGTGCAGTTGAAAAAACATTTTTTTCTTTTTTGTAAAATATTTCGCCGATTGCAACGAGTACACCGCCGAGAATGTATATAAGCAAGCATTTGAAAAGGTCAGACATATGAAGATAAGCATATCTGCCCACAAGGATTATACCGAT
>OMBG01001254.1_pt1 | contig 11772 bp, 15 predicted proteins | sample 1674251 | NCBI WGS metagenome assembly OMBG01 (sample SAMEA103958153, study PRJEB25191) | human gut metagenome | reverse complement strand
AAGTCGGGGTTTTGTTTATAAAAAAAAGAGGATGCATCGTTTTGACACACCCTCATTAATTCCCATTAATTTTTTCCTAAAATTAAACATGAAAGCGAAACTTGTGCCCCATAATTACACAAGTTCTCACTATCTTTGCGGTATCAAAACAGAGAATTATGGCTAAAAACCTTATCAATAGATACGTTTGGTTAGTTGAAACCATCTACAAGGCTGGTCGCATCACTTTTGAGGAAATCAATCAAAAGTGGGTGGAAAAGTTTGAGGAAGACCCGATACCTCCGCGCACTTTCCACAAGTGGAGAATTGCCGCAGAGGAGATGTTCAACCTTGTCATAGAATGTGAGCGCAAAGGTGGCTACCACTATTATATTGAGAACGCAGACGAGATTAAACGAGGTGGATTGCGGAATTGGCTTATGAACACCATATCTGTGAGCAATCTACTCCTTGACAGCCAATCCATCAAAGACCGTATTCTGCTTGAAGATATTCCCTCGGGACAGAATGAGTTGGCCGTCATTATTGATGCAATGAAGACGGACACACAGCTACGTATCACATACCAGAGCTATTGGAAGGATGAAAGCCACACCTTCAACGTCCATCCCTACTGTCTGAAGCTATTCAAACAGCGGTGGTACATGATAGCCCTTAGTCCATATTATGATAAGATAATGATATATGCCCTCGACCGCATCTTCCACATTGGGAAGCTTGACGGTCAGACTTTCAAAATGCCGGAGGATTTCGCCCCAGAAACATTCTTCTATAATTACTATGGCATCATTGCAGGAACCAAACGCAACATTGAGTACGTGAAGCTGAAAGTGTCGGCTGGTCAGGCCAACTACCTCCGTTCACTACCGCTTCACAACTCACAGGAGGAATTTGACCGAGAAGGCGAATTCAGCATCTTCACGCTCCATCTTTGTCCCGAATTTGATTTCTACCAAGAATTGCTTTCTAAGGGCGAAGACGTGGAGGTTCTGGAACCAATTTGGCTTCGCAAAGAGATTGCAGGAATCATTAAACGAATGTGGAACAAGTACGACCCAAATAAGAAATGAAAGATTTTGCAGCTATTGATTTCGAAACCGCTAACAATGAGCGAACCAGCGTTTGCTCTATTGGTGTCATTATCGTAAGGAACGGAGAAATCGTTGATTCGTTCTACTCTCTCATACAACCAGAGCCGAACTATTATAACTACTGGTGTACGCAAGTGCATGGGTTGAAAGAAGAAGATACAGAAGATGCGCCCATCTTCCCTGAAGTATGGAAGCAGATTGCCCCTCTCATCGAAGGGCTTCCCCTCGTGGCGCACAACAAGGCTTTCGACGAAAGTTGCCTTCGTGCCGCTTTCCGCTGCTACCAGATGGACTATCCTGAGTATTCGTTCCTCTGCACACTCACGGCATCACGGAAAGTATTTCCCGATTTGGAAAACCACCAGTTGCATACCGTGGCACAGGAATGTGGGTATGTTTTAGAAAACCATCACCATGCACTGGCTGATGCCGAGGCGTGCGCATGGATTGCAAAAGAAATACTGTAACAGATAAGTATGAGCGACAAATTAATACAATATTCAGATGCACTTCGTGATTTTGTAAAGATTCACGAACAGATTATGGCTAAAAAACAAAAAGACATTCTTGAAGGGAAATACATTAATGTGTTTACCCTGTGGAATGAATTCACTGGAATAACAGAGCCAATACACAGTAGAATACTGCAATTTATTCTTTCCCCACATACTATGCACGGGCAGGAAAATCGGTTTATCAATCTGCTGCTGAAACGAATAAACGTTAACTACAGAGAAAATGATGAATGGATTTCGACTGCTGAGACAGGACGAGTTGATGTTATGCTAAAAAGGTATAACCCTCACAGTGTAATAATTATTGAGAATAAATCAAATTGGGCAGGAGACCAACCCAATCAATTGTATAGATACTGGTTTGAGAATATTCATCGTTCAGATAATGATTTGCTTCCGGAATTTTATAGTAAACATCAGGAATATAAAATTGTATATTTAGTCCCTAACAAATACAAAAATATTTCTGATGATTCATTGCATAGACCATCTTATTTGTCTGAAACCATGCCGGAGCACCTTCCTATAACTCCAATTGTTTGGTCTTTTGAAGAAGAAGTCTCGGACTGGTTAGATGACTGCATTTCTTCATTACCAGAAGAAAATACACCTCTTAGGAACTTATTAAGCCAATATAAAGAATACTGTAAAACTCTATAAAATGGAAAATATAAAGCAGATTATGGACTTGTTCGATAGTGCCGAAAAATGGTCAGCATATATTGAACTCTCAAATTATCGGGAGGACTTGGTTAAATATCTTAAGTCTTCGCTTTGTAAAGAAATTCAAGTACTTGCAAATTCTAAGCTACAAGATACAGGATGGATTTTTGAATATGACAGAGATAAACTGAACCTAAATATGTATCCGAACGAAAGCAGACTTATCGCTGTTTCGATTGAATGGAAATGGTGGAACTGTCCAGATACTCCTTGGCATAGAAGAGGCGTAGGTATATGGGTGCATGCTTTAGAAGCAGACTCTCGAAAAGTATATGAAAAAATGAAAGAGTTGAGTCACACACTGCCATTAAATGGCTATGAAGACAATCTGGAGAACCATCATCCATGGTATCCCTTTGTAAGACAGATTCCGGCTTCAGTCTTTGGAGTTACAGATAATGTCGTGTCTGTAGAAGAATGCCTATATATGGCAAGCTTCAACCCGAAGCAACTTGCTCTCAATATATGGCACAATGTGTTCGAACCATTTGCAACAAAAGAGTGTTCAGAACTATTCGCATCCATAGTTAAGTGACTAAAGTTTCATCACCAATCATCCGCATGGGCAAAGAAATTATGAATCTTGTAAAATAGTTGGTATGCTATCATACATCTCCAACACCGCCCACTACAAGGAGGTGCTTTCACGGGTGAAGTCCGTAAAGCACACTCTTTGGATTGGCACAGCCGACATAAAAGACCTTTATGTGGAGGTGGGCAAAGAAGAAAAACATTCCTGGCACTCATTGCCCAACTCGTTCGGTGCGGTGTGGAAGTAAGGCTCATTCACGCCAAAGAACCTGGCCCGAACTTTCGGGAGGACTTTGACAAATACCCTGTGCTTTATGATTGTTTGGAACGAGTGCTCTGTCCTCGCGTTCACTTCAAGATGCTTGTCTTCGACTGCAAAGAGGTGTATGTCGGCAGCGCAAACCTGACTAGTGCCGGTTTCGGTATGAAAGGCGATGACAAACGAAACTTCGAGGCTGGCATCCTAACCGATGACCCTGCAATCGTGGAGCAAACCATGAACCAATTTGATGCTGTGTGGATTGGTAAGCACTGCAAGAAGTGTAAGCGTAGAGAGTTTTGCTTAGATCCCATCTTATGAAGAAGATTATCTTTCTTGACTTTGACGGCGTTCTGAATACCGAATACTATCAGAACTACCTTATGTATGAGAGGAAACCCAGGCAAGACAAACATGGTGTACTCTTTGATCCAGAGGCTGTGCGACAACTGAAACGAATAGTTGATGTCACCAAGGCCGATATTGTGATTGAATCATCTTGGAAATATCTCGGTCTTGCTGCCATGCAGGAATGTGGAAGGAAAGAGATTTGCCTGGCAAAGTAACCGGCATCACAGATTCATCTGTCAGCGATAATTGGCTGCTTACCGCAAATCTTGATGACATAGACCCTACTATGGGACATTGTAACGGAATGGAGATAGCATCATGGTTAGCTGACTATACAAAGAATGATGTACGGTATGTCATCATCGATGATGAGTATGTATGCCTTGAATCTCAGGTGCCCCACTTCATCCTTACCAATCCTTACGACGGCATTACAGAAGACATTGCTGACAGGGTAATTGCCATCCTTGAACAATAATTTTTTCAAAGAAATACAAAGTTTATGGAGTTATGCCTCCATTCGGCATAACTCCATTTTAATTTTGCACCAGATTTCTAAATGTCAGACTAAAAAATATCATTATGGCACTCAAAAAAGTAAAGGTAACGATGTCTCGCTTAGGTGTTCACACCATGGAGGGGAACACTACAGTCTATATGCCTTTAGCAAATATAGAGTATATGGAACTGGGGAAAAAGAAAAAGACCGTCCATTTGGATGGCAAGATGGTGTCCGACAAGAAGTATTTCAAAGGCTGGATTCTGGGTTCTTCCTATTTCGTCGGTGTCACAGCTGACTCTTATCAGATTTATGACGAAGACGGGAACAGGACTGGAATATCATCCATCGAGGAATTTGGAGAACCGATTCAAGCAAATGAAGATGACTTCATCTGCTTAAAGGGCAGAATAGCATCTTTGATTGGCATTAATGGAAAATGCAAGAAAAGTAGAGCCTTGACAAATGAAGAGTATGAGTCAATCACCAAAGAATGAAGAGAGTCTTCGATACTCTTTCCCTTCAATTGAGTCATGGGCATGACTTTCCAATAGAAGATGTATGGAATACGGACAATGCAATCGCCCGTCTTCTGGTTCCTCGCTTACAAGCCTTCAAAGCTTTTGACAAACATGGCTATCCGCCTAACATGGGAGATATGTGGAAGTGGAACAACACAATTCAAAAGATGATTGATGCTTTTGAACTGATGAAATATGCCCACACTATGCACGACAAGGAAGATAACAAGACTATAGAACAGGGTCTTGACCTCTTCCATAGGTATTTTCAGTATTTATGGGATTAAGAGCATGATATGATGACTTCAGACAACCAAATAAAATTGTTACTCAAAACACTCTCGCAAGGCGTTTTTGAGAAAGAGCATATTATCGCAATGGCACTGCTGAGTGCCATTGCAGGAGAGAGCATATTTCTGCTCGGCCCTCCTGGTACGGCAAAGAGCTTGGTGGCTCGTCGTCTGAAACTGGCTTTCAAGGATGGGGTGGCGTTTGAATACCTGATGTCTCGTTTCAGTACACCTGATGAGATATTCGGGCCTGTATCTATCTCGCTGTTGAAGAACGAAGATAGATACGAACGTGTGGTGGATGGTTTCTTGCCAACCTCCACCATCGTATTTCTCGATGAGATATGGAAAGCCAGTCCAAGCATACAGAACTCCTTACTCACTGCTATCAATGAACGCATCTTCCAGAATGGACGCAGCACCATCTCTCTGCCCATGAAAGCCTTGATTGCTGCAAGCAATGAACTACCGGCGGAGGATGAAGGACTTGAAGCATTGTGGGATCGTTTTCTGGTGCGTATGGTGTCGAACTGCATACAGAGCGAAGCCACCTTCTACAAGATGGTTCGACAACAATACTTTTCAACACCAGAGGTGGATGAGGATTGCCAAATTACGGAAGAGCAATACCATGTTTGGCAAATGGAAATCGGCAAGGTCGATATTCCTGATGAGATTTGCGCTGTGCTTACGGCTATCCGTAAAGGTTTCAAAAAGGAAACGAAGAAAGAGGAAATCAACGAGATGGACTACTATATCTCTGACCGACGTTGGAAGAAATGTGTTCACCTCATGCAGGCTTCGGCTTTCCTGAATGGCAGAAAGCATATCGACATGACAGACCTTCCAATCCTGATGCACTGTTTATGGAACAAGGCTGAGACTATTCCAACGGTGATTGATGTGGTAGGAAAAAGTCTTACGGCACACATAGACAATAAGCTCGCCAAACTGGAAAAGGACATTGAGCAAGCCTTGAAGAAAGCATACGAGCCAGAGAAGAAAGAGCAAAATACCCGAAACATGCCTGAAACATTCACGCTAACACATTTCTTCTACTACACTCTTCGTAACTACAAGGATGGTAAATGCCTGTTTTATAAGGCAGACTATAATCATGTCAGTGTGGATAAGGCCACAGATGGCATCATCTATCGGGACGAAGAAAAACGAGCATGGATGATTCACGCTATATTTACCGGCGCATCATTTGATTATAAAGTGAAGAACCAGACCATGGTGAAAAAGGTAAAACTGCAAAAGTGCAAAGGAGGCATCATAATAGATGGCACTCCATACGGTTTTGAGCGACCGTTGGGAAGTACAAATCCTTCTGATAGCCTGTTTGATAGTGAAGATTTCCCAGAGCCTAACATAACAGATTCGGTGATGGAGATAATCGATAAAACTTTGCGGACACAACTGAACCAACTGCAAGAATTGTTTGCAAAGTCTAAGAACTTGTTTCTGTCGGATAATGACCTGAAGGTAACAAAGAAATATCTCACACAGTGTGGCAAGCATATTGAGGAAGTGTACGTAAAGGCGCAGAACGCACAGAAACTGCTTTAGTCGATGGATATTGTTAAGAAAATTCAGGAATATAACGAAGCATTTGATTTCTATATGGATAGAGGTGAAATGCCAGAGACTATCGGGGAAGGTGACCTGTTGGGGAGCTATCTTGAGCAGACACTGCAAGACAACCCGCAACTTGACAGTCAGGATCCAATGTGGAAGGAACTGTTGAAAGAGGAACTGATGAGATTTCTTGAAACCATGCTGCAACTCTTTCAGCCGATGGAGGAAAGACACCACAGAGAGAAAGGTTTTATTCTTGCCTTTCTCGGTGGCAACATGGACTCGAAGCGACAGATGTGGCAACAAGCAAAACAAATCATCATTCTTGGATATAAGCAGGAAAAAGTCAATATCAATGGGTATGAAGAGCAGTTAAAAGAAACCGACAACAGCGAAAGGCAGGAAGCCATACTGAACGCTCTGGCAAACGACTGGGATAAAGCGTGTGATGAGAAACTGAAACAACAGGAACAAGCAGCCATCGACCAATACGGCAAGAATTGGGAAATGCATGTTAAAGAGCACGGCTTGTCAGACTACAAGGAACATAAGCGCATTGAGAAGATTGTCTATTCTTATCCTGCATTGGCAGAGATTGTGCGCATCATGGGACGTGAGCTGCCAAAGCGCAAAGATGAGATGGACGAGACCATCAAAAAATATCTTCCTATACTGCCATCACGGCCCAAACCAGCCTTGGAGATAGAGGAAATCTCCACAGGACAGAGTCTGCGACACATGGTACCTGTAGAGACGGCCATCATGTCTGATCGACAGACGGAGGATCTTTTTTATCTGAAGTACGTTTCGCAGAAACTACAGTTGTTTGCCAGTAAACCGAAAGAGAAGAGCTGTATGAAACTGGACAAACAACGTCAGGTGAAACCACGATTAGAGAAAGGCCCCATCGTCGTGAGCCTGGACACCAGTGGCTCAATGACAGGCAAACCCATGCAACTGGCAAAATGTCTCTTGCTGCAACTGTTGAAAATGGCAAAGAAACAGAAACGAAAATGTTTCCTGATAACATTCTCTGTCCGTGCTAACTTCCTTGACCTTTCCCTATATGGGGCATGGAAGCAGCTGAACAAGTTCCTTGACAATCACTTTTCAGGAGGAACGGATGGCGAACAAATGCTGAGAACTGCATTGAATATGTTGCAGACCGCCAACTTTTCCATGGCAGATGTGCTAATCATCAGCGATTTCTACTTTCCCAAACCTATATCTGCTACTCAACAGAAAATGCAGATTGAACATGAGAAAGGTACACGCTTCTACGGATTAAGGATAGACAGCAATTCTGATACTTATAATGATATACTCGACAAGATATGGCAGGTGAACATAAGAAACCGAAATTCTGGATAAACCCCAAATCAAGGCTTACGTTTCCGCAATTTCGCGTTGTCTGGCATCAATGCGGCAAGCAGGAACTGATTGACTTCTGCTCTGTAGAACAGCCACGGAGACTAACTTATCGTACCGTCTCAGCATGTCTGCATATATTATATGAAGCCGATTACTCGGTGCTTCATATCCTGTATTCAGAGGAAATTGCCTTTGAGAACATGCGGCTCGCTGTTCCTCGTTGGTCATATCCCCTACTTCATAGGTCTCTTCTTCTGATTTCTTTTCATCCTTCTTACCATGGAGGTATAGTGTGATCATTACGGCAAAGTAGACCACATAGACAAAGGTGAGGACGAGCGCAAAAATTACGAATCCTGACATTTTTCAATCTGATATTTAATTGTTATCCTTTGTTTATTATCATACTCGGAAATACTCTAAAAAGGCAGGAGAACTCCCAAAAGCATTGCAAAGGAACAGACTTTTATATGATTGACGAAAAAACACACGAAAAACCAGTTCAGTCTTAACACAGATTATAAAAGAAGTTTGATAATATTTCAATAATCATACTATAAAGTTCAGGATGGTGGTAATAAGGTTGATGTCAACCTGGCATTATGAAGCATGTTTACTAAATATCTTCGATGGAATGTAAGTGTATGTGAGAAGTTGGTTATGATTACGTGGCGGATGAAGCATATCTTATATAAATTGTCTGAAAATCTTTGGTTATCTCTGATTATTTTAATACTTTTGCATCGTTTTAATGGTGTATTAAAATAAAGCAGAATGGTTAAAATGAAAGAGATTGCCATATTAGGAAGACCTATACAACTGCAAGAACGAAGCAAGGCGCAGATGAAAGGTGTTACCATCGGAGATATGTTGTCGTACAAGTTCTACGATGGAGAGTTTCATGGTATGCCATTGCTATTCGCAGAACCTAAAGATAAAGTAGCTACCCCACGTAATTTGTCTGTTACTGCAAACAACCTTACCTCGTTATTCCAGCTTCCAACCGTATTTTTGTTGCCAACTTGTCCTGCCTATGAACGGCAGAGACTAATTGACAAAGACGTGTATTTCGTTGTATCTGACAAATACGTCCATTTGCCAATGCTTCTGGCTAATGAGCGCATTCGTAAAACTAAACAAGCTAAGGTTTTAACGCCTGTTGCACAATACCTGCTGCTCTATCATCTTCAGATAGAGAGTATCGAAGGATTGGCTGCACGTGATATTGAGAACAAAATTTCGTACTCCTACGCAAGCATTACACTTGGTATTACTTGCCTCGAAGACTTGGGGCTTTGCCAAAAAGTATCTGGAGACTCTAAGCGGAAAATCATCCACTTTGACAAGAAAGGAATGGATTTGTGGAAGCAAGCCCAGTCGTTCCTAGTTAACCCTGTTGAAGAACGCATTTATTGTGACGATTTGCTTTCAGACGATAATTTCCCCGTATGTGGCATCAATGCCCTTGCACATTACACGTGGCTGAATCCCGATCCGGAAAGAATGATCATGGTACCTGTCAAACAACTACGAGAATTCAAATCATCGGGAGTCTTAGTGCGCCCCAACGAATTTGATGGCAACATCATCATTGAAGCATGGAAATACCCACTTGTCACCGCTATTGGTACAAAAGCCGAATGGGTAGACAGATTATCTTTGGTCATTTCTCTACGTGAGGACGAAGACCCACGAGTGGAAGGCGAAGTTGAACGTTTAATTAATGAAATAGAATGGAAGGATTAGAGAAATTTCGTGAGGCTTTTGAAGCCTATTCAGATAACTATGTCATCATCGGTGGAACTGCTTGTGACATCACTATGACTGGAACGACAGTACGTCCGCGTGCCACCCACGATATTGATATGATTGTAGTTGTGGAGAAGATGACTGCCGACTTTGCAGAGCATTTCTGGCAATTTATACGAGAAGGTGGTTATCGCCCAGAGAAACGCAAGCAAGAAGAAGGTGTAACTCCAAAGTACGAACTGTATCGTTTTGTCAACGGAAAACCAGACTATCCCGAAATGATAGAACTGCTCTCACGACATCCTGACATTCTTGGTGAACCGAAAGGACTGGTTGTTGAGCCTCTTCCCGTTGACGGGGAAACATCAAGTCTAAGTGCAATCATTATGGATGATGATTTCTATCACTTTACTATCCTGCATAGCAAGCTGACTAATGGGCTTCGTCATGCAGACTCTGCTGCGCTCATAGCTCTGAAAGCACGTGCTTACCTTAATCTGTTGCAAGACAAAGCTAACGGAAAGCATGTTAATAGTAAAGATATCAAGAAACACCGTTCTGATTTACTGAAAAACGTGGTCATCATGGAAGACAACGAGATTATCGCTCCCGAATCGATTGTTGCTTGTATAAGAGATATTGTCACCTCAATAAGAAATGATTGGAACACGCTTTCAGAACCTCTTGCAAAGGCTCTTGACCAGAATTCATCATTCATCGAGGCTTTACTGGAACAATTAGACGAATTATTTATAACAGAACAGTTATGAAAATACAATATGCGTCAGACCTCCATCTGGAGTTTGCCGACAACTGGAGATACCTGAAGGAGAATCCCTTGCAAGTGACAGGGGATATGTCTCGTTCTTGCAGGAGACATCGGCTACTTGGGAGACGAGAACTATTCTAAGCATCCATTCTGGGATTGGGCTTCAGAGAACTATCAGCAGGTAATAGTTTGCATGGGCAATCATGAGTTCTACAAATACTATGACATTGCTAAGCTTGACGATGGTTTTTGTCTTGAAATACGTCCTAACGTTCACAGTTATTATAATGCTGTTGTACGTATAGAAGACATCGACTTCATTGTAACAACATTGTGGTCTAAGATTCCCTTGAAGGAGGCATACTATACGGAACAAGTCATAAGCGACTTCCGACGAATCTTCTTCAATGGAGAACTTCTCACGTTTGCAGACTTCAACCGTGAGCATGATAGGTGTCTTACGTTTTTGAAAGAAACCGTTTCATGCAGCAAAGCCAAGAAAAAGATAGTTGTTACTCATCATGTACCGTCTTTCCAAATGCAATGTCCCAAGTTTGCCGATAGTCAGGCAAACGGAGCCTTTACCGTAGAATTGGAAGATTATATCAAGGATAGCGGTATTGACTTTTGGATATATGGTCATTCTCACTATAATGTGGATGTGAAGATAGGCAATACCATGTGCATATCAAATCAGTTGGGTTATGTCTTTCATGGAGAACATGAGTCTTTCGATCTTTGTAAAAATATCGAAGTATAACGACTGGCAAATCTTTATGTAATGACTTTTCGGTAAAGAGAAAAGTTGAACAACTGAAGCATGGGTAAACTAAGCAACTAAGTTTAAGGTTTAGTTTACCCATGTATATATACATGCCTCTTTAATCTTACAAAATCAAACTTGTTTCGGAGCAGTTCAAGTTTACTACCTTATATATAGAAGCAATAATTTTATTAATAACTCTGTTTTAATATTAACGCTATTTTGATTATCTGTAAGGCTCTTGGGAGAAAATTTTCAGTGAAAGAAAATCTCTTTTTTACGTTAAAAATTGGGTTTAAAGCGTAAAGAACGACCTTGTGATTTTGTTTTTCCTCTGCTATGGGTTTGCACTGAATTTGCTATGGGTCTGCTTTTCTCTGATAGTTCTCCGCTATAAGGCAGAGATTAGCAGAGGCCTAACAGAGAAAGACAAATTCATAGCGAAGGCAAAATGAATTCCATGAAAGATAAAAATGTTTAAAACGTGCTTCGGTGAAGGGGTAAATGGCGGAATTCTGGAGGTTGAGCCGTAATAAAGTCGTTTCTTTGAGCTTTATGGGGCTGAAGTCTGCCAAAGACTATCAATGTCTGACAGTAAGAAAAAATGTGGTTGTATCTTTGCACAGTCTTTGCATAAGATTGGCGGTATCTGTTGCGATGACGATTTTCAAAAAACAAAAAGATAAAAGTAGCGTATAATGAATGTTAAGGTAAATGCAAGAAGATTTCGTGCAATGAGACGCGAAAGGGGTGCATAGC
>OMBG01001252.1_pt1 | contig 11773 bp, 9 predicted proteins | sample 1674251 | NCBI WGS metagenome assembly OMBG01 (sample SAMEA103958153, study PRJEB25191) | human gut metagenome | reverse complement strand
CATTTGCGGCAAAGTACCCGCAATGCTGCCGCCAGACCGACGATGATGAGCAAGGAGGGCTGACCTTTGAAATTGAGAAAGGGCGGTTGAGCTTTGCCGTGCAGGAGGCAGCGAACAGCCTGTCTATGAGCGCGCGGCCAATGAGCGAAGCGGCGACGAGCGCTGGAAGGAGCTGCGCGACAACCGCGACTGGACGCGGCTGGAGCACTGAAAAAGCGATAAGATGGAAGAAAGAAGAGAAAGGGCCGACTGAGTCGGGCCCTTTCTCTATCCGTTTCCGCGGGAAGACGGGAGGTGCTTTTGTTCCGCAGCTTCCACAGGGCGATCAGTTCCTGTGGAAAAGGAGCGAAAATTTTTCCGTCCCGCCTGTTGACAGGGGGTACATCACAGACTATAATACTTCAAAAAAGAACAGTTCAAAAAAGAACGGAGAAAGGGCATGAACCGAAGCATATCGATCTCCCGAAAGATCGCTCTGGCCTACAGCGAAGTGTGCAAGCCGCTCTGCAAGGAGCTGGGCCTGCCGCAGACGGCCTTCGACATCCTGATGTTCCTGGGGAACAACCCGGCCTATAAAACGGCCAGCGAGATCGTGGAGATCCGCCGCCTCAAGGCGAATCTCGTATCGGTCAATGTGGAAAAGCTCGTGCAGGAGGGCTATCTCACGCGCTGCGCGGTGGCGGGCGACCGGCGGAAGACGGAACTTCTCTGCACCGAAAAGGCAGCGCCCATCCTCGCGCGCGGGCGGCAGCTCCAGAAGGATTTTTCCGAGAGCCTCTTTGCCGGCATGGACGAAGCGCGGCGGGAAGCCTTCGCCGCGGCGCTCGCGGAGATCGAAAGCAATCTTGATGCAATTCTGGAGGCAAACGAACCATGAGTATCCTGACGACCGTTCTGGTCACATTTTTTGCGGGCATGGGCGCGGGGCTTGGCACCGGCTTTGCCGGGATGAGCGCCGCCGCAGTCATCAGCCCCATGCTGATCACCTTTCTGGGCGTTGAGCCCTACATGGCCGTGGGCATCGCGCTCTCGTCCGATGTGCTCGCGAGCGCCGTCTCGGCCTACACCTACCACAAAAACAAGAATCTCGACATTAAAAACGGCCTCATCATGATGGCGAGTGTGCTGCTCTTCACCGTTATCGGCAGCTACGCGGCAAGCCTCGTCCCCTCGGCGACGATGGGCGGCTTCTCCGTCTTCATGACGTTCCTGCTGGGCGTCAAATTCATCCTGCGCCCCGTGATGACCACGAAGGAAACGATGGCGCAGGTGGACGCGAAAAAGCGCGCGGTGCAGTCGCTCGTCTGCGGCGCGATAATCGGCATGATCTGCGGCTTCATCGGCGCGGGCGGCGGCATGATGATGCTGCTCATCCTCACGAGCGTCATGGGCTACGAGCTGAAAACGGCCGTCGGCACGAGCGTTTTCATCATGACCTTCACCGCCCTGACCGGCGCCGTTTCCCACTTTGCCATCGGGGGATTGCCGGATATGCTCACATGGGTGCTGTGCGTCGTCTTCACGCTCCTCTGGGCGCGTATCGCCGCAGTCTTTGCCAACCGTGCGCAGCCCAAGACCCTCAACCGCGCAACGGGCGTGGTGCTCGTGGTGCTGGGCCTTGCCCTGATGGGCTTTCAGCTGCTTGCGTGAAAATATGCCTCTTTGACGATCACTTCGCTTTTCTTCACCATCACAAGACCTCCTGCGTCCCTTCGTTTTTTGATAGGAAGGAATGAGGTCTTCTCTTTTGCCGAAAACAAGAAAAAACCTCACTTCCGAAGAAGTGAGGTTTTGGCAAGCAGCACCCTTTTAGATCCCACGACTTAAAATCTCTTGAAATCTCAAGGGTTTCCGCGCTTCCTGCAAGTCAAAGCTGTTTAATCTCAAAAGCTTGAGCTAAACCAAAATAGATGCTCGCCTTTCGTTGATTTAATTATAACATATATTGTCCTGCTTTTCTGTATTATTTAAGTGATTAAAGCGGATCAGCTTAGGCGTTAGATTCACCTCATCCGGGGCAATCGGTCTCCGGTCTAAGCTGAAATAAGTTTAATCCATCTTCGCCCATAGTTTCGAGCGCACGCTGTATATTCTTCAAAACTACAGTGGTTACATCATTAGCGAGACCGTGTCGAACCGACCATTTCCTATGTGATATCATATTTCTTCCGATATGCGAAAGGCGTCATATGGAAGTGTTTCTTAAACGCATTTTGAAAATGTGATTGACTGGAAAAGCAAAGAAAGCTGCTGATTTCGCCCAAAGACTTATCGGTGTGTTTCAGTAATGACTTGGCTCTCCTGAGACGGCAGTCCATCATATATGCGCCGATGCTCATGCCAAGCTCATTCCGAAATTTTTTGAACAGATAGGCCCTGCTTTTTCCAGAAAAAGATACCACATCTGCGGCACAAATCGGCTCATTGATATGGGTTGCGATGAACTGCATACACGAGAACACCTCCTTGGATATCCCATCCGGCAGCTTCTGCTGGGCTACTCTCCGGGCAAAGTCTATGGTCATATTGTACTGCAGATTTTTCACCGCTTCCTCTGTCTGCAGCTTTTCACACTCCTGAATGTAGGTGTCGATAAGATGGTAGGTCTCCTCAATATCCATACCACCTGGGATGGCGGCAAATTTCCCAATCATTGTGATCAAACCGATGAATAGATTCTTAGCCTGCCGGAGCGGTGTTTCCGCCAGCTTCCCCTCCCGGGTGTTGGAAGTGTTGGCGGCCGCCAAAAGGAATGTGTTCAGCTTGTCGGGTTCCCCATTTCGGATCAATTCCAGCATTTGCTGTTCCAAAAAATAGGTGCCGTGATTCACTCCTTCTTCCCGTGCTTCATAAAAACTCTGGGAATGACGCTGGCCAATGACAGCTTGATATTCGGTATTGGTTAGGCTAAAAGCCCGCTCCAGCTCCAGCTTTTCTCCGGTCAAAGTGAAATGCAGGTACAACAATAGATTCAGAAACTGATTGTAGGTGTATTGGGAAATGCCTCCCAGAAATGACGCGATTTCTCCGTAGCGGGTCGGAGGGATCGCGTTTTTGCTCATATAGGATCGGATAAATTCGTCTGTAACAGGGGTGGAATAGGCAGGCCCCAAAACGAGGCTGTGTACACCATCCTTGCATTGTACATAACCATAGTAGCCCGTATCCGAGGAAACATAAACGGCGGGGCTTCCCAGCTCCATCAGCTTGGGCAAAACAAAGGGATAGGGGTCTCCCTCCACATAAAAGCCGGCGGAACAAAGAAAGCTCCCACCCGCGTACACAGCAACGGGCAGATAGTGTGCGGCATAGAACATCTCACAATAGGCTTGATCGTCCATATTTTTTCACCTTGAATATGAATATATAATATTATAGACGTTTATGCAATACATTTCAAGAACAATCTGCTAAAATATGGGCAAAAAGGATAGTGGGGCGATAAAATGACCTTGGATTTTTGTGGAAACTGGACATTTTGCAAGGAGGGCGAAACACCTGTGACCGTTGACCTTCCCCACGATGCCATGCTGCTGGAAAAGCGGGACGGCGGATGCGGGAACGGTGTCAATTCCGGCTATTTCCCCGGCGGCAAGTATGCATATGGAAAGACCTTTGAACTGGACGCTGCCATGCTTGGAAAATCCGTGGCGCTGCACTTTGAGGGCGTCTATCAGAACTGTAAGGTCTATGTAAACGGAAAGCTCGCCGGTTCCCATCGGTATGGATATACCGCCTTTGATGTAAATATTTCTGATTTTGTGGAATCAGGAGAAAACAACATCCGGGTAGAGGTGGACAATTCTCTGGAGCCTAATTGCCGCTGGTATTCCGGCTCCGGGCTTTATCGGCCGGTGCATTTGCTCATCCGGGAGCAAAATCACATTTCGCAAGTACATATGGAAACAGTTCAGATCCATCCCGCAAAAGTGCGGGTGGACGTAAAGACGACTCAGGACAGCGACATAACGGTGGATATTTACGAGGGGGAGAAACGAGTAGCCAGCGGAAAGCCTGGCATTTTGGAGGTGCCGGAGGCCAAGCTGTGGAGTGCAGAAAAACCCTTTCTCTACACGATCCTGGTCAGAACGGATACGGACGAGCGGGTGATTGCCTTTGGCATCCGCAAGCTGGAATGGAACGCTGAAAAGGGCTTGACCGTCAACGGTCAGCGTGTCCTACTTCGTGGCGGGTGCATTCATCACGATCACGGCGTGCTTGGCGCTTGCGAATTCCGGGATGCGGAAGAACGGCGTATCCGAATTTTGAAGGAAAACGGCTTCAATGCGGTGCGGATTGCCCACAACCCCGCCTCTCAGATCACATTGGAAACCTGTGATAAACTGGGTATGTATGTGCTGAACGAGACCTTCGATGGCTGGTATATCCCCAAGACCTACCACGATTACGCCCGCTGGTTTTCGGAGGATTGGAAGCAGGATGTTACCGCCATGGTGGAATCTGCACGAAATCACCCCAGCGTCATTCTGTATTCCCACGGCAACGAAGTATCCGAAACTGCAACCGAGCGGGGCACGGAGGTCTGCCGGGAATTGACGGACTTTATCCATAGCCTTGATCCGACACGGCCTGTAACCGCCGGAATCAATGTACTGCTGAATGTCTATGCCAATATGGGCCTGGGGGTCTACAAAGACAAAGGCGATTATCAGCCCAAACCCCTCCCCAGGAAGGGCGGCTACAAGGAGAAAAAGACCGGGTCGGCCTTTTTCAACGCCATGGCCCAAAAGCTGGGGCCGCTTATGTTCTTCATGAGCAGAGGAAGAAAAGGTGACAAAGCCTGCCTGGGTGCCGCAAATAGCCTGGATGTTCTGGGACTAAACTATGCTTCTTCCCGGTATGATGAGGATGTCAAGAAATATCCGGACCGACTGATGGTTGGCTCTGAAACCATGGTAGCCGATCTGCCCTACAACTGGGAACGGGTGCAGAAATATCCCCAGCTTCTAGGGGATTTTGTCTGGTCTGCCTGGGATTACCTGGGGGAAGCCTGTATTGGCGACTGGACTTACCATTCCTACAACGGGTTGCCCCTGCTTGCCGGACAGGGAATGATCGATATTACCGGAAAGCCCCTGGCGTCGATGTATTTCATGCAGATCGTCTGGGGCCTGCGAAAAGAACCGTTCATTGGAGTACGTCCTCTGAATCACGCAAAGGAAGCGCCAACCACCGGCGCATGGCAGTTTACAAATGCCATTGACAGCTGGAGCTGGCAGGGCTATGAGGGAGAAAAAGCTGTTGTAGAAATTTATGCGAATTCCGCATCCGTTCGCTTGCTCCTGAATGGCAAAGAGATGGCAAACAAGCCGGTCAGGAAGTACAAGACACTTTTCAAATTGCCCTATCAACCCGGAACATTGACTGCGGAAGCATTGGATGAGCGGGGCAATGTGATCTCCAGTCACAGCCTGACCACCGCAGGCGAGGAAACCGTGCTGAGAGTAACGCCTGACAAAATGGTGCTGTGTGCCAACAACCAGGCTCTTTGCTATCTGCCCATTGAATTCACGGACAAGGCGGGCAATCTGAAACCTTACATGGAGCAGCGGGTGGAGGTCGCGGTTGCGGGAGCGGCCACACTGGCTGGTTTTGGCAGCGCCCTGTGCAAGACCAACGAGGTCTTTGACAAACCGTATCATCATTCCTACCGGGGCCGCTGCCTTGCGGTGCTTCGGGCAGGCAGTACTCCTGGAAAGGCAAAAGTAACTGTAACATCAGCAGGCATGGAGCCTGTAACAATCGAAGTGGAGGTACAGTAAATGGCGAAATTTCGCTTATTTGGCCGTCAGACAGATGAAGTGTCCGAAAGAGAATTGAGCCACAGGCAGCTTGCCCGTGAGGTGGCAGCAGAGGGCATGGTACTTTTGAAAAATGAGGGTGTCCTACCCCTGCAAAATAAGAAAATTGCATTATTCGGCGCAGGTGCCCGAATGACCGTTAAGGGCGGTACCGGTAGCGGTAATATGCAGGAGCGGTACAGCGTCAGCATTGAAGAAGGCTTGAAGAATGCAGGGTTTATGCTTGCTTCCACCCGGTGGATGGATCGTTTTGACGCAGCCTTCGCAGCGGAAAAAGAGGCATGGCGGCTGAGTATTGAAGCTCGCATTAAGGGCTATAAGCCCTGGGAGGTGCAGCGGATGTTCGACGAAGTCATTCATGTGACGCCACTGCGCTTTCCCATTGGCGACGAAATTCAGCAGGAAGACTTGCCGGAAGATACGGATACGGCCATCTATGTGATTGCCCGGCAGGCAGGCGAAAGCACCGACCGCCGCTTAGAAAAAGGCGATTATTATCTGGCGGATGTGGAGGAAGCAAATATCCGCACCCTTGCTGAGCACTACGAAAAGGTTCTGCTGGTAATCAACTGCGGCGGAATTTTGGATCTGTCCATTCTGGATGAAGTTCCGGGAATCGGAGCTGTCCTTCACTTTGTGCAGGGAGGTGAGGAGGGCGGCAATGCCTTTGCGGACATCGTCAGTGGCAAGGTCACGCCCTCCGGTAAACTGACCGATACTTGGGCAATAGACTATTACGATTATCCTTGCGCCGAGGAATTTGGCATTCTCGGCGACGTTCTGCAGCAGAATTACCGGGAGGGTATCTATGTCGGTTACCGTTGGTTTGATGCCAATAAGATTGAACCCCGCTGGCCCTTTGGATTTGGGCTGAGCTATGCTGATTTTGAAATCACGGTCCAGAATACACAAATCGTCGGCACCATGGTAACCGTAACCGCTTGTGTGCGCAACATAAGCAGTTGCTACTCGGGTAAAGATGTGGTGCAGCTTTACCTCGCAAAGCCGGAGGGTAAGCTCCATAAAGAACATAAGGCGCTTGCTGCATTCCGCAAGACCGGTTTATTGGCACCCGGACAGGAGGAAATCTGCACCCTGCAGGTTGACCTGCAGGAGTGCGCTTCTTATGACGAGGAAACTGCCTGCAAATTACTGGAGCAGGGCGAATACGGTGTTTTTATTGGAAGCGATTCCCGTAAGAACGCTCTGTGTGCTGTGCTGACGCTGAAAAAAACTGTAGTCACCGAAAAGCTGACCAACATTCTCCCGATTTCGAAGGAATTTGAGCTGTTTGTTCCTCAAACGAAAGCGCTTGTTTACCCTGCAGAGGTGCAGCATCTAACAATCCAAATGGGTGCATTCGCCAAAAAAGGAATCCACTATGATGCACCCATACCGGTCATTAAAACAAAGCAGACGGGCGAATACCTGAAAACCCTTTCTGATAAGGAATTGATTGAACTGTGTGTCGGTGCCGGCTTTAACGGACTGGGCTATAATGTGACACCCACCACAGTAGGGCGGACCAGCATCAACCTTTTGAAGAAGGGGATTCCGAATGTGAACTTCTCCGATGGGCCAGCCGGACTGAATCTTTGCCCCAAAAACGCCTATACGAAGTTTGGCGTGCCGAACTACGTTGATGAACTTCCTCAGGACTGGCAATGGGGATGGATCCGGAAGATAGAACCCTTTATCTTGGCAAAGCCCGGCAAAGGCTATCGGGTCTATCAATATATGACCTGCTTCCCGGCAGCGACCTTACAGGCACAGACCTGGAATCCCTCCCTGATTGAAGAAGTCGGTCATGCCATCGGCACAGAAATGATTGAGGCCGGCGTGACCCTCTGGCTTGCCCAGAACCCTTTATCTTGGCAAAGCCCGGCAAAGGCTATCGGGTCTATCAATATATGACCTGCTTCCCGGCAGCGACCTTACAGGCACAGACCTGGAATCCCTCCCTGATTGAAGAAGTCGGTCATGCCATCGGCACAGAAATGATTGAGGCCGGCGTGACCCTCTGGCTTGCCCCCGGTCTGAACATCCACCGCAATCCCCTCTGCGGCAGAAACTTTGAGTATTATTCCGAAGATCCTTATGTGTCCGGCATTATGGCAGCATCCGTCACGAGAGGCGTCCAGAGTCATCCCGGTTTGGGTGTTACCATCAAGCACTTCTGCTGTAACAATCAGGAAAACAAGCGGGAGACCGTTTCCGAGAATGTGCCGGAGCGCGCTCTTCGGGAAATCTACCTCCGGGGATTTGAAATCGCAGTTCGGAAGTCCAAGCCCTGGGCAGTAATGACGTCCTACAATCTTGTCAATGGTGTGCACACATTTGCAAGCAATGATCTGTGCACCAAAGCGCTGCGCAATGAGTGGGAATATCAGGGGCTTGTTATGACCGACTGGACCGCCAGTGAGAAAAACCCCGGCGAACATACATCTTGCATCCTTGCGGGTAACGACTTGATCATGCCCGGCCACCCCGGCGCAAAAAAGGAATTGACCGCAGCCCTGAAAAGCGGTCAGATCAAACGTTCTGAGCTGGAAGTTGCCGCGGCAAATGTTCTAAATGTAATTTTCTCCAGCAATGTATGGAGCATAAATGAATAAAGAGGAGATATGGTTATGAAAACACAAGAGCAAATCGATGCAAGAGACCGAAAAGAATTAGCGCAAAGAAAAAAACAGAAAAACAAAAAAGCACTGAAATATGGCTTGCTCCTGACACTGCTTGCCCTGTTCCTTGCCAGCGTAACGGACGAGATCAGTTCTGCCATTGGTGTTCAGGTTCAGTCCAGCGTCGTTACGGAATTCTTTGTCAGACCTCTGAATGTTCCCTACAACGAAGCCATGGCAATGTTCAGCACTGCCACCACATTTTCCTATGCCTTAATGGCGCTGGTTCCTTTCTACAAGGCGCTGGCTGACAAGTTCGGCAGAAAGCCGTTCCTGGTTCTCAACACTCTGGGGATGGGTGTCGGCATGGCTCTGGCCTGGTGGTCTCCCAATATGGTTCTCTATTTCATTGGCTACGGTATGACCGTGTTCTTCGTTCAGCATGACATGCAGATCGTTTATCTGTACGAGATTGTTCCGAAGGAAAGAAGAGCTACCATCTACGGTCTGATCAAAGGCATCAGCACCCTAGGTGTCGTTCTGATCCCCATGCTGAGAAGTTCCGTCATGGGCACCGACACAACGTTGTGGAGAGGTGTGTATTTCCTGCCTGCTCTGATCGCCATCGCTGTTTCCGTCTTCTCTCTGGTGGTTACCCGGGAGTCCAAAACCTTCCTGGATCAGCGGATCTCTTATCTGGAGTCCCCCTATGAATTGCGTCACCCCGAAGTGAAAAAACTGTCCAGGGAAGAGAAGAAAGCGCAGAAGGCAGAGGTTAAGCAGCACAAAACCGGCGTGTTCCATGCGCTGGGTCATCTGTTCAAGAACAAGCAACTGTTTTGGCTTGCCATGGTCAGTTCCACATTCGCGCTGGGCAGCACCACCATCTCCGGCTTCTCCGAATCCATTATGACGGACTTTGGCATGACCTCCGAAGCCGTCAACGAAGCACTGTTGATCTATCCCTTCCTGTATGCCGCATTGATCGTTGGCGCAGGCTTCGTAGGCGACAAGCTGGGCAGAAAGACCATCGTCAGCGTTTGCGGTGCTCTGGCTGTGGGCGGCTTCATCGGCTTCAATATTTCCGCATGGCAGGGAGCGTCTCCCTATCTGGTGGGTATTTTCTACGGCCTGTATCTGGGCTGCTGGTGGATTACCCTGGACTATGTTGGCATGATGGTTGCAGAATCTGCTCCCACCTATAACCGTGGCTCCGTACTGGGTGCCGTGAATCTGATCACCATGGTAGGCAGCGGCATTGGCAGCGTGGTTCCTATTTTCGCGGTACTGCTGTTCGAGCGGATTGGCTTCGGCTATATGACCGCTGTTATGCCCTTTGCTTTCATCGGCGTCCTGCTGCTGATCTTCAAGGTCAAAGAAACCAAGGGCGTGGATCTTGACAAGGTTACCTACTAAAAGAAAGCGTTGTGAAGATATATGGCAAATCCGTTTTTACCCTTAAATACCTATATTGCCGATGGAGAACCCCATGTGTTTGGCAACCGGGTATATCTGTTCGGCTCCCATGATAAAGCCGGCGGCGACACCTACTGTATGCGCAACTATGAATTCTGGTCCGCCCCTGTGAAGGATTTGGAAACCTGGAGCTGCAAGGGTGTATCTTACCGGGCAGATCAGGATCCGCTGTATGGGGAAAAGCTGAAATATATGTATGCGCCTGACGTGGTGCAAGGGAATGACGGCAGGTTCTATCTCTACTATTGTATGTCCGGTGAAAAGGGCGCAGGCGGCTATGGCGGACCGATCAGCGTAGCCGTCTGCGATACCCCGGACGGGCACTATGAATACTATGGCTTTGTCCGCAACCCGGACGGCAGCCCCATGTTGAAATATGTCACCTTCGATCCGGCCGTGATCAACGATGCCGGCGTGATTCGGCTCTACTACGGAACATGGTATCCCTTTCATGAGTACGGGAAACTGCTGGAGCCCATTTTCCGCAAGGTTGAAAGCAAGCTGTTCGGTAAAACCGTCGCAGAGATTCGAGCCTATCCTGACGGAATTATGGGCGCAAACCATGTGATTTTGGCTGACGATATGCTGACGATTGTATCTGAGCCATGCCACATATTGCCCAGCCGGGTAAAGGGGACCTCCTTTGAGAAACATCCTTTCTTTGAGGGAAGCTCCATCCGGAAGATTGGCAGTACCTATTATTTTATTTATTCCTCCAGTAAGGGCCATGAGCTTTGTTATGCCACAAGTCCTTACCCGGACCGGGCGTTTGTTTATGGCGGAACCATTGTTTCCAATGGCGATGTAGGTTATCAAGGTCGACGGGAAAGGGACAGGCTGAATGCCACAGGCACCAATCACGGCAGCATTGAGCGTATCAATGGGCAGTGGTATGTGTTTTATCACCGCAATACACATAAATCTGCATATTCCAGACAGGCTTGTGCAGAATCCATCGAGATATGGTCTGATGGAAGCATTCCTCAGGTAGAAATGACCTCGCAGGGCGTTGGACGCTCTCTGGAAGCAGATCGAACCTATCCTGCGTCCATTTGCTGCAATCTGTACAGCGGATTGATGCCCCACATCGGCAACGGTGTCATAAAGAAAAGCATTCCTTTTATCGCCGAAGAGGATGGTCGGCAAATCGTTGTGGCAACCAATAAAACCCGGATTGTGTATAAATACTTTGATTTGGCAGACGGTGAGTACATTCTCACCATGCGCTGCAAATCAGGCGGCAGTGGAAAATTAAGCGTACAAACAGGTCTTGATGAAGCGATTGCTTTGACAAAGCCATCCAAAACCTGGGACACCATGGAGATCCCCTGCTCTTTCCGGACCGGTATTCAGCCCTTGATTTTGCATTATCATGGCTCAAAGGAATTTAGAATTCAATCACTTTGCCTTCGCAGGAGGAAACGATATGAAAACGGAAATAAATAAAAAATACGGCATCGTCGCCTTGCTGTTTACCGTATGCAGCGCGATTTCTCTAATCTCAGCGGTTGCTTATTTGATCACGAGTGCGGACGGCGCGCTTTATAATGTCCTTGCGCTGGTATGGCTTGTGACGATTGCTTCCGGCTGTGTACTTGCAGTATTCTCCCATGGGCCCCGCTGGGTATCTTTTGTATACGCCGTGTTTTCGTCCTGGAGTGGGATGGAGCTTGCCTTCGGTTTTAACGTCTGAAACGTCGCACAGCCGGCTAACGCGCTGGTATCTGTACTTGGAACATCTATCCGACAATACCAACAAAAACGCCGGTCGAAATTCTACATTTTGCCGAGAGCAAAAACGAGCCGCTTTCCCGAAAAATTCTCGGAAAAGCGGCTCAAAAAGCCTTGGGTAAA
>OMBG01001246.1_pt1 | contig 11801 bp, 11 predicted proteins | sample 1674251 | NCBI WGS metagenome assembly OMBG01 (sample SAMEA103958153, study PRJEB25191) | human gut metagenome | reverse complement strand
CATCACGGATTTTTATGAAATCAGACATGCTGAGAGCCTTGGGTGTCGTAACCTTTGGAGTGCCAACCCGATAATGGGCGAACAGCAGGTTCTTGCACAAGCCTCGCTCAAAGGCGATGCGGCACATCTTCTTGAAGAGCGACACATAGATGGTGATGGTTCCTGATGAAAAGCCTTTCTCGTCAAGCAGGTAATGGTGAAAGTCACTGATGAAAGGCTCGGTCAGCTGTCCGAAAGCCAAATCAGTCAACCTATACTTCTCCCCGATGAACTCAGCGAGATTCTTGCGAATCTTTCTGTAAGTCCAGACACTGCTCTTCGACATATCGATGCCCTCATGGGTGCTGAGTTCACTGATATGCTCGTCCACGAAGGAGAGAAGGGTGGTCTGTGTCTTGACGCTGCCCTGCAAAGCCTCCTTGACATCCTTAGCCTCGAAGTCCGTTCTCTTTTCCACAAGCACATCGAAAGCCTTTTGGATGGAAAGCAACAACTGCTCGATGTCCTTGTTGGTCTCCACGGCTTCCTTGCTCTTGCCCTCCAATCGGCTGGCACGAGGATTCCAAAGCGATGGAGTGCAAGACAACTTGCAGGAGAACTGCGCCATAGTCCTGTTCACCGTGATGCGTCCCATGATGGGAGCTTTTCCATTCTTGTCCATTCCGCTCTTTTTTAGGTAGAGCAACACCTTGAATTTTTCGATTTTCATAACGCTTACATTTTGAGTGTGCAAATATAATCATTTTGTAAGCGTTCCTTGATACGCAAAACATTGAGAATCAGCGCAATAAAATCCGTTGATGCACAAAGTTGCCTTTCCGCATTGTTACCTGCTTTGCATAGGTAACTGTGGCTCACGATTTAGTAACTGAACTACTTCAATATTCCTCACTCGCTTGCTTTATGCCGATTTGGCAACTTTGTGCAAATCTACTCATTCCCAACTGTTTACGTTCCAACCTCTCTTATTCTCCTTTGGCTGCTTTAGAGCTTTATGTTAAAAATCCAAAATCAAGCAATTATAAGCATAAAGAAGTCTCTCGCATATCCAAAGACTTGCAAGAGACTAAGAAAAGGTGTGTCCGTCAGCCACAGACACACCCGTGTCTTAAAGATGTAACAAGTTGGCTGATTTATATTTTTTCGGCAGTTTCGCGTATTCGGTTAGCCAAATCTAAAAGAGAAGCACGAAAGTGTTCCTTCTCTTCAGGCGTAAACCCACCGACACCGCCATTACCATCTATTCCATCCATCTTGTGGTAGAACCATGAAGAAGAACGCTTAAAATAACGATTACTAAAGTCTAACCATGAAACACTCATTAGGATATCCTTGCAGCGTTCCTTCATTTCTGTAAATACTTTTTTATCTTCCATATTTTATATATAAAAGCCCCACCCGCGAGAAGCGGGGCTTGTTGTTTTAATAAGGTTGGCGAAGCATGTTATCAAGTAACTCCTGTGCATACCATCTAAGTTGCGGATAACCATCGGGAAAACTCTTGTTGTAGTTCCTAATTGCTTCTAACAGTTCGTACTCTTCTTCGGAAACTGTTACTTTTAATGTTTTACGTTTCATATATTGTTACCTCTTAAAGACATTACAAAGATACTACAAATTTTCGTAGTATGCAAGTATTTATACTATTTTTTTTAAAAAAAGCCCCAAGCCGTCAAGCCTGGAGCCTTCTTTTTTTGCGCCCATCAGCCATAGGCGACTTTCACATGCGGGCAGCCGTTACAGCCCAGCTGATAAAAAGTGTCTAACGAAAGAATGACTAAGCAAAATCTTTTTACAAATACGGCATTTACACCATGTTAATCAATCACAGCATCCTCAGCCTTTTCTCCTTCATCAGCTTTATCTATGCGATCAGCAGCAACAGCAAGCCGTGCAGACATATCGCGCAAAGCATCTGAAAGCAAGCGAGCCTCATGAGGCTTAAAAGTAGCAGGTTTGCCGTTCACAACATTCCCATGCAATCGTTGAAGCAGCCAATTACCCGACTTATTAAAATACTGTCTTGCAATAGCCGAATAATTCACCAAATCGTTAATATCAACCATTGCGAGCCATACAGCCCCATCTTTAGTCTCAGATAAAAAGGCACGAGCCTTATCCAATGCAGTCTTTTCCATATTCTTAAATATTTAGTCCTCACTTGTCCCCACTCTGTTACCTAAGAGTGGGGAGTGAGAGGTTAATTTTCTATTGAATCAATCAATTCCTCAATCAGTCGCTGCGCTTCGTCCTTGACGATTTGCTTCTTAGTAATTCGTTTCAACTCTTCGAGCATCACTATTACCTGAGCAGCTGTCTTCTTTTCTTGCTTAGTCATTCATTTACACCTCCTTTCGTTAGACAATACAAAGGTAATAATAAATTTCTTATTAAGCAAGAATATAATAATAAATTTCTTATTAAACAAAAAAAGCCCCAAGCCGTCAAGCCTGGAGCCTTCTTTTTTGCGCCCATCAGCCACAGGCGACATTCACGCGCGAGCCATAAAACTCAGCTGAAAAAAGCGCGTTCCCTGAATGTAGGTGTCAAACAACAAATCAGAGAGTAACATTTAGCATTTCCTGTGCAAATTTATGGAATCCAATGTTAATGCGTTCTTTTTGCGCTTCTCGAGGAGTTGAGCGATGATGCAAATAATTAGAGAGTTGCTTTTGATTAACTCCTGTAATACGTTCAAGTCCAGCTAACGACAAGAAACTTGCATAGTATTCAAGAAAGCTCTCGGTATCAAGTTTAAAAACAACTTCATATTCACCTTTAATTTCATTAGGCCAACGCTCCTCTGGAATTTCTTTTTTAATTTGTTCAATAGATGTGCGCACATCCTCTTTAACTTCGTCAAGTGTATTCCCTGCACCATAAATTCCCTCGCAGTTATTGCTATAAGCCGTAAAGAGATCTTTAGTGCGTTCTACGATTATTTCAATTCGTTTCATATTTCTTGTTTTTTATAGGGAGTGCAGTGAAGCACTCCCCGTTGATTTTACTTTAGTTTATACTTATTGATTAACTTGTTGGCTAATCCTTTACCCATTTCTTTTGTGCCATGATAGGGAACGGGCTCCGTTAAAATGCCATTAGAATCAGTGTAAAAGTAATGGCTACCTACTGCATGGTCAAATTTATAACCTGCTTTAATGAACAATCTGTGCAATTCTGAACTTTTCATATTCTCTTATTTTGTTGTTTGACAATGCAAAGATAGCAAAATTTCTACGATTAACAAAAAAAATAATGGAAATATTTCTATCATTTGGCATTTTTTTTACTTAATCTCAAAAAAATACGATCCACAAAAAAGCCCCAAGCCATCAGCCTGGAGCCTTCCCTCATTCAATCTCATAAAAATACCCACGTTTCAAAGGCTGCACCCCATTCGTGTCTATCGTCACCTCTATCTTATGGCAAGCATACCTTTTCCCCTTTATCACATACGATGCAGTAGGGTCAACATCCACATCATCCAAAAATAAAAATTGACGTTCTACAGCAGTCTTGATACGGTCCATAAATTCCAAGTTATAGCCCACACACGCCGTCTCATTTAACGAAGGTCTAAGACTGAAAGGTTGACGTATATTCGTCTTCAGCGTCAACGGCAAATAAAACCCATCGTATGTAGGCAAGTAATTAATCCCAAGAGGCACCTTATACGGAAAAACTTCCCCCGACTTCTCCCATGCAGCATTACTATTAAAAGCCACATACAATTTATCCAACTTATTCGTCTCATTCGTGGTCGATTCAGAATTACCATTTATAGCACCATTCACAGAATACGTCTGCTTATCAGGCACCACCGAATCTGCATAGCTCATCAAAATAGGAATACCTATAAGCTGGTCCAAATTTGGATTATAAGGTTCACATTTAAAATTTTGATAAGTCATTTGCAGCGGAACAATGCGCAACTTCGTATTGATCTCTCTGTTCGTAGCAGCCTTATAGTAGGCACCATTTCGAATCAATGGCGGAAACGCATCCACCTGAGCCAAATAAAACTTACCATCCTTTGCAGACTTTAAATAAGCATACGTCCTGTTCAAATTCAAATCCACAAACAGCCATTTCGAGCTAGACTTTTCTTCCTCTCTAATATTTTCACCTATCCACCTGCGCAGCAAACCATCATCGCTAAACGTTTTGATGATTGCATTCTGCCACACCTCGTCGGGCAATCGCAACACCCCCGAGATGCTTCCAAGCTCATATTCTGTATTACCCTCCTTCGTCGTTTTAGCATTCTCGTCATGGTCAATATCTGCGGTCAATTCGTCCAACACTTCTTCTAACACCACACCAGCACTGCCACTATAATGCGAACTTAGCGACACCAAGTTTACAGACTTCACGCTCTCACCTACATCCAAATACACACCAAAAGCATTTCGCAATTCTGTAAAGAACTCCGCCACCGTCCAATGCGGTAAAATATCGTCCACATTATTCGTCTGCACATTGTTAGCCACAAAAACATCCTTCAACCACGAACTATTAAACACATTCAATAGTTGCCAATAACCCAACTTCCTTATAATCGAATTGATAACCGTAGCCAAATAAGGCTGCACAGCATAATTTTTATAGGTACAATAATCCCTTATCCAAACAGTTCCCGATAAATGCCATGTCCACAAAGGATAATTCACAATCATCCCAGTACTATCCTTCACGGGGAAAGTCACATACAGATGCTTCTTCTTCACATCATAAGGATCTTGATATCCCACAGGAGTATTCGTATTGTCCAACTTCAGCCCCAAGTCCAATTCGTCAATATACAAATCCTTGCCCTCTGCATCCTTACCAAAATCATTCACAGCACTCTTACCCGCAAGCAGCTGCACCTTTACCTCCGCCTCCGATACCGTCATCACCTTAGCCACCCCCACCACGTTCACGGGGGGAGCTATCAAGTGCATTGGTAGCTCCTTATTAGCCCAACCAGCAAGCCCCACCTCTGCCCGATGCAGAGCACCAAAAACCGCCAAGTTCTCAGCACACCCATCCAAGGGCAGCTGCACCTCAAACGTAAAGTCCCCCTGATCCTCAAAATAAGGGTTCATACGCGTCAACTTAAACGACGTTCCTGCCTTAATCACAGCATCCTTGCCGTCTATTATCAATTTAATCATGGTCTCTTCATTTTGTTATAATTACTCCATTGTCTATCCAATCCATCAGGCCCATCAATCACCACCACAGCCTTAATGCCCTGGTCTATCTGTTCCGTCAGCCTCGTCAACACCTCATTCGTCGCGCCATTCGCTCCCCCGTCAGCCACCTGCAGAGCAGCCACACTCGCCGTAGCTGCCGTGTTAGCCGACGTAGCAAGCGGAGCAGCAATAGCCCTACTCACGTCCGCAGCCGTCAGTCTGGCTATGCGGTTCGTGCGTTGCGCATGGTCAATCAGCTGCAACACAGGCAACACATTCGGGTTTCTCACCGCCTCATGGTTCGCCACAAACTCACCCTCATGCACCACACCAGCCGTGCGTCGCCATCTGTTACCACCCGTAAAGCCACCCTCATAGTAGCCCTCACTCTGCGCAGCATGCTGCTTCTTAATCGTAGCAATCTGAATCATACCCGCAGCCGTAGCAGCAGCTGCAGCAGCCACAGCCAAGGCAGGGCCAACAATCGGAATCTTCACAACCGAGCCATAGGCCATAATAGCATTCATCGCAGTTTGCGCCACAGCTTGAGCAAGTTCCACGGCCATCATCTTCTTGTTATACTTATTCTTAATCTTAGCCAAGTCCTTCTGCTTTTGCTCCTCCAACTGCTTACCCCTCGCAGAGTTCTGTCCAGCAGCCTTAATCTCAGCATCATATTTAGCCGTCACCTTAGCCTCTTCCTCTTGCTGTTGCACCTGGAACAGTTGCGAGGCAGAACTCATAATAGCATTCACCGCAGAAAACGAGGCAGCTGCCATGTTCTGAAAATTTTCAAAACGCTTCTTAGCCAACTCTTTACAAGCATCATGATAAGTCTGCTCACTAATTAAGTCCTTATCGCGCATCTCCTTCAAGTTATCATATACCTTCCGCGTGCCTGCAATATCATTCGCAGCCTTTGCCAAACCAGTAAAGCCAAAGTCCACCGAAGCATCCACACTCTTCGCCCCCGAGTCCTTACCATACCCAGCATCGCTCAATGCCTGTTGCGCTTTCTTTCTGCGTTCATCAGCAATCTCGCCCGTACCATCAACATTCGCACTACCATCAAGCCCGTTGTATTTCAATCCAATGAGCTTCTTCAACCGCTCATACTCCGCATCCGTAATCTCGCCAATGCGTTTCCCTGTCTCGTCCGTAGCATTATACACAGCGTCCAACATCTGCAATTCAATGTCCATACGCTCCTTTGCCCCCTTCTGTTCATAGTCCTTTCTCAGCGTCTCCACCTTCTGCCAAAAGTCCTTTCTTCTCTGCAAAGCATCAGCCTCTACCGCCTCGTCATATTCGCTCTCATACTTTGCAGCAGCCTCCTCTTGCCCATAAAGTTTGCTCATCGCAGCACGACGCTTCAGGTAGTTCAGCTTTATCTCGCTTTTCTTCTTCTCATACTGCTCCTCCGTCACCGTGCCGTTAAGATAATTCTTCTTAGCAACCTCCAATTCTTCCTTCTCCTCCACGTCCAATTCGTGGATACTCCAAGCATGGTTCTCCTTGCGTGTTTCATTCTTCACGTCAAGTCGTTTTTGCTCCAATTTCACCCATTCTTCAGAGTTTTTGTCGTATAGGTCGCGTTCATCAGCATAAAGCTTCGCGTCAATATCCAATTTTTGGGCTGAATATTCACGATGGTCAATAAGTCCCGCATCATACTGCGTCTTTGCCACCAAGCGTTGCTTTTCTGCCTCTTTCTCCAACTTCTCACGCTCCTTCTTCATCAAGTCCGTCTCACCATGGCTGCCACCTGTTCCGCCACCATGACTGCCACCTGTTCCGCCACCTGCAGTAGGACTAAACGTCGGCATACCTCCCAACGCTGAAGTCACACCACCATTTGCTACTATCTTAGTATATGCACCCCAAGCACCTTTCTTTTTCAAGTAGTCAAGTAGGTCTTGATTATCTTTTTGGATCAGCTTTCTTTGTCCTACATAAAAATTATACTTCAGCTTATCATAATTTAGCTTGCGCTCATCTTCAATTCTCGTAAAATTCGTTTCAACTTTGCTCGTCACCTTCTTGCCACCAGGCATTGTCAAGGTAATACCAGGTCCCCCAGTGCGACTCTCATGCCCAGGCTTCTTCATCTCCCCTTCGCGCTTAGCAATAGCCTTATTCCAAGAATCAATGGCTCTGTCAATGTCTATCTGCTTTTTCGCATTCTCCTGCAACTTCTCAAACACAGCTTGCGCCAGAGCCAAACGGTCAAGTTGAGCAATATAGTCATCAATCGCCTTGGTGTTCTTCTCAATCAACACACCGCTCGAGCTAATCGAGGCATGATACCCTGGCACAATCTGTTGCAACTTAGCTATCGCTGCACGTCTATCATCTATGCTCGCTGAGTTATCACGAATAATCCCTGTCAACATCTCTATCTGCGCACGCTCATTCTTCGTGCTGTCGGCTTGCGCCTTCTTCACTTCGTTCAGCAATTCTTGCTTACGGCGTTGTTCGTCCGTAGCCGAAGCATTAGCCTTCTTAGCCTTCGTGTTCTTCTCCTCAGCCTCCGTCGCACTATTGCTCATAAAAAGCCAAGTACCAAGCGCAGCAACTGCCGATAAAATGAGCGAAGCAAGTGCAGCAAAACCATTGGATTTTATCGCAGCATTCAAGGCAGTTTGAGCAGCCGTCAAAGCCACCGTCGCTGCAGTCTGAATGTTCGTCACCACAGTCCATGCCGTCGTCCATGCTTTGCACAGGGCTTGCCACGTCAAGTGCAATTTCATCACAGCCGTAAAAGCTGTCACAGCCACCGTTGCTGTCACTATCGCACGCGCATGCTCGCCCACAAATTTCACCACCACACCAAGCAAACTAATAAGACTTCTCAATACAGGCGCAGCAGCCACCACAGCATTATTCATACCCGTAAACACAGGATACAATCTTTGCCCAAGTTCCACACGCAAGTCCTTCACCTTCTTCTGTGCCTTCTCCAACTCTGCCTGTGCCGTATGGTTTGCTTGCGAAGCTTCGTTCGTACACGATGTGCCCTCCTCAAAAGCTCTTGCAGCCTCAGTCTGTGCCACCTTCACATCGCCCAGCTTTCCTGCAAGCGTCGAGAGCGTTTGTGTCACACCAGCACCGCTCAGTCCCATCTCTGCGAGCATTGGCGTCAGTCTGTCCATGCCTCCTGCACTATTCAGTGCTTGCAAAAACTCCAACAGTGCACCATTCGCATCCACCGAAAGTTTCTTGGTGAACGCCTCCACTTCAAGCCCTGCAGCCTTTGCCATCTTTGCAGGATCCTTAAACAGTGCCGTCAACACATTCTGCAATGCCGTAGCGCCTTTCTCCACCGCCACTTGGTTTTGGTCCATCACAGAGGCAAGACCCATCAACTGTGCTTGCGACATTCCTGCCTGATTACCCACACCTGCCAAGCGGTTCGTAAATTCCATAATGTACCCCTCACTCGCGCTCGAACTCTGTGCCAACTCGTTAATCACACTTGCAGTCGACAACATAGCTTGCTTCAGTCCCATCGTCTTGTCAGTACCAAACATTTGCGCCAACTTACCAATGTTCTTCACAGCATCCTCGCCCAAGTCCTCGCCAAGAGCCACATTTATTTGGTCTGCTGCTTCCACAAAGTCAAGCACAGCCTCCTTACTCTGAATGCCCAAGCGTCCAGCATCCGCAGCAAGATCATTCAACTTCTCACGCGGTGTACGAGTATCCAATCGCTTAAAGCTTTCATTCAGCGCGTCCACATCTCCCTTAGCAAGCCCCGTATACTTTGCCACGCCCGATTCGTGCTCAGCCATTTCAGCATACTCATCCACGAACTGCTTCATATAATCTTTGGCTGCACTCAGTTTATTCAAGGCACTATCAACCACAACGGTTAAACCATTCCATTTAGCACCAAAATCAGAAAGAGTTTTCTTAAATCCGCCCCCTCCAAAGTTATTCTCCGCAGCCTTCTGCTCGTCTTTAATCTTCTTCAGTTCTGCATTCGCCTCCTGCAGTCCACGTGTCAGCACCTTCCATTGTTCCGAGCCACGTTCCACACTTCCGCTGTTCAACTCTCGGTTAATCTCCTTAATCGTAGCCTTCAGTTCACGCGGAGTCGCCTTGTCTAAGTTGTTCAAAACCTGGGTCACCGTCGATGCACGGCTCTGCAAACGTGCGCTTTGAGACTCCAAACTCTTTATCTCCTTCGCATAAGCCTGCAAAGCCTTACCGTCGCCACGTTCAAAAGCCTCCAATTTCTTCTTACGTGCTTCCTCAAGCCTTTTATTAATCTCGTCAAGTTTGCGCTGCGCTTGCTCCGAGTTTATCGCAAGCGTCACGGTCTTAATGTCATTGCTATTCATATACAAAAAAATGTGTTACTTTCAGATTTTCTCCAAAAGTAACACATTTCTATGCCCCATAAAAAGACAAACAACAATCAGTCATAATCACGATCATACAAATAACGTATCTTACCCGTTTCGTAATATTTTTTTAGTTGTCTTTCTCTTGAATATTTACCTGTGTCAGGTTTATTTCTACCTCTCCAACCAATAATAAAAAGAGCTACTAATACAATTAAAACCTCAAACATAACCATTCATTTTAAATCGTTAATACCCATTTCATACCGCAAATATACTCCTTCCCATCCAATCATCCAAACCTTTTTTCCAAAAGTAACACCGTTAACTCCAAAAAGAACAAAAAAAGGGAGTTCTTCACCCCCTTTCCTTATCCGTCAGCGAGTCAAACGCCCCCGCAAAGTCATCACCCAAAATCTCAGCAAGTCTATTCTTTAGCACCTCCACCGAAATGTACCACGACTTGTTAAACCACGGCTTACGTTCACGAGCCTTTCCCAAACGATGTTCAGCCCTATACGCCTTGCCCAAAAACGCCAAGTCACCACCATTCCCATGCCGATAACCATTACCCACGCCCAAGTCCACATAAATGCCATACTCCAAAAACTTAAAAGCCATATCCGCCTCCGCGTCGCGCAAGTTCAGTTCACCAGCCTTCACGCTCCGTCTCAAAGCCCCCGTATCATGCACCCCAAGCAAGTCCAATCGGTCCTGCCAAATCTGCACCATCTTAGTCCGCCAAGCCTTCAAGTAAAGCGCATCTGCCCTTTCACGCCCATTCTCCATCATTCAAACCATTTCCTTTTTTAAATAACCTGCTATACTTGCCAGTGCTCGTCTTTCCGAGCTGTCAGCCCTATAACCTCCTAAACCTGCTTGTGCGCTTCGAAGCAAGATATACCACTGCATACCTCATGGGCAATTCTTTTAATTTTTATAGTGTGGGGTGGTTAGCCCCACATTACCTTTAGATTAATGTTCCTTGTTTGTAAATCTTAACCCCGATAGGGCTAATGCCGAATGAAAAGCGTTTATCACACTGATATTCAAATTCTTTCCATGCACGTTCGTACGTTTCGAACTTTTCGATGAAAGACTTAACGTCCTCCTTGTTCTATTGGATTTCATGTACTACCATTTTGTTTAGTTGCTTGTCTTGTGTTGTCCCAACGATTCTTCCCTCATGCCAATTCTTCTCCTTGATGAGGATATTTGTTGGAATGTAACCTGCTGTGTTTTTTGAACGAACGCAAATGCGGATTTTATACATTTTCGTCTTCGATTTCTTTCTGTTATCTAAGTACGCTGATATTGTTGCCATAGTCTCACAAATTTCTCACGGATTTTGTGGTAAAAATAGTCATTTATTGGCAAAATGTGGCAATATTTGGCAGTGATTTTTGCGTATAAAGCAAAAGAAAAAACCACCGATTTACTTGCTAAATCCTTGAAAACCAACGGTTTAAAATATCTGTCGGGGCGACGGGATTCGAACCCACGACCCCCTGCTCCCAAAGCCAATCTTGCAACAACATCTAACTTCTTGATAATCAACACATTCAAACCCTTCCAAAAAAGTAACTCATAAATGTCTCACAAAATCCATTTCCCCCTATCCTTTAGGCATATAGTTGTTTGAAATTGTAACTCGCTCTAAATTGGACTTTGATTGAAAATCAAGAAGTTGGGCGTTTGCCTATATTATATAGGTAACAATATGGAAACGAGCGGACTTCTGCTCGTTTCTGTATTTTGCAATATGCAAAGAACGCCTTCAAATATATATGCAAAGATAAATCTAATTTTCCAAAAAACACCTTTTTTTACTTTGTTTTTATGATTATTTATGAAACGGGCAATATTGCGAAATACTCAATTATTTGCATGTTTCGTAAACATTTTGAGGCTATTGTTCCTTTTTCTGAAATTATTTTCGTACTTTTGCAAGCGTATTCACCTATTTTATAATAATGTATGGCAAAGAAAGATGTAAACAGATTGAAGATTATGTTGGCAGTAACCAAGCGCTCAAACAAGTGGTTGGCAGAAATGTTGGGTAAAGACCAAGCAACCATTTCTAAATGGTGCACCAACACTTGCCAACCAGACTTGGAAACCTTAATACGGATTTCTGATTTGCTGAAAGTGGATGTAAACGATTTGTTGAACAAAGAATGTATCAAAGAATGATGGACGATATATTGAAACAGATAAAGGCTGGCGAGGTGTCGGGGGTGCAGTTCAAGGAACGCATTCTCGACAAATATGATATTGC
>OMBG01001245.1_pt1 | contig 11804 bp, 10 predicted proteins | sample 1674251 | NCBI WGS metagenome assembly OMBG01 (sample SAMEA103958153, study PRJEB25191) | human gut metagenome | reverse complement strand
TGGATTCACATATTCGCTTCGGCTGTAATGAAATAAAACGCATATCCGCGGAACTGCCCGTCAAGAGCGGCGAGCGCGGACTGCGTCAGAGCGACGCCGTGTTTCATCATACACAGCAGCTCTGGCAGGTCGTTTCTGCTGTTATCGACGAGTGCGGTAAGCCTGATTTTATCGGCGCGTCATATGCTCCGCGCGATGCGGAGGGCTCGTATATGCCGTGCTTTACCGTCGGACTCAATACCGCGAAGTGCCTCTCATCTGCCCTGGGCGTGCCGCTTTATGAATTCTCGCATCAGGCGGGTCATGTCGCGGCGGCTGTCTATTCGAGCGGGCATATTGAACTTTTTGACCGCGAGTTTATCGCGTTCCATGTCTCCGGCGGAACGACCGAGGCGCTCTTGGTGCGCCCCGATGAAGAGAAGCTTCTCAATATTGATATCATCGGCAGAACTCTCGATCTCAACGCGGGACAGGCTGTTGACAGGGTCGGCGTTGCTATGGGACTCAAGTTCCCTGCGGGCGCAGAACTCGAAAAACTGGCGCTCAAAAGCCAAAAAGTATTCAAGCCGAAACCCTGCGTCAAGGGCACAGACTGCTGCCTTTCGGGCATTGAAAACAAGTGCCTCGATATGATAAAAAGCGGCGAGGAGCAGTGCGATATCGCGCTCTATTGCCTCGATTCCGTGGCGGCGGCTCTCGAAAAAATGACGAAGAATATACTCGGAAAATACGGCAACCTACCGCTTGTCTTTGCGGGCGGCGTGATGTCCAATTCAATAATACGCCAAAGATTTACAAAGGAGTTCGGCGCATACTTTGCCGAGCCTGCATTCTCGGCGGATAATGCCGCCGGAACGGCGTATCTGACTTATCTCAGGGAGCAGAAAAATGCTTGAAACCGTCAGCGTAACAGTAAGTCAACTTAACAGATATATAAAATCCGTTATGGATTCGGACTATAACCTGCGAACGGTGTTCGTCAGCGGGGAGATATCGAATTTTACGAATCATTACCGCACCGGACATTTCTACATGACCCTCAAGGACGAGAAAGCGGCAGTGCGCGCAGTCATGTTCAAGTCCGATAACGAACGCCTCGGCTTCATGCCCGAAAACGGCATGAAGGTTATCGCCAGAGGGCACGTCAGCGTCTTTGAGCGCGACGGTCAGTATCAGCTCTATATTGAAGATATGCAGCCCGACGGAGCGGGCGCTTTGAGTATTGCCTTTGAACAGCTCAAGAAAAAGCTTGAAGCGGAGGGACTTTTTGCACAGGAGCGCAAACGCCCGATACCGCGTTTCCCGAAGCGTGTCGGCGTCGTCACTTCGCCGACGGGCGCTGCGGTCAGGGACATTATAAATGTCATAACGCGCCGCAGCCCGTCAACGCAGATAATCCTCTGCCCCGTGCAGGTTCAGGGCGCGTCTGCGGCGGGTCAGATATCCGATGCTATAAGGCGGTTCAACGCGGGGCATTATGCCGATGTGCTCATAGTCGGGCGCGGCGGCGGCTCGGTCGAAGAGCTTTGGGCTTTTAACGAAGAAAAAGTGGCTCGCGCAGTTGCGGCGAGCGATATCCCTGTTATCTCTGCAGTCGGTCACGAGACGGATTTCACTATCTGCGATTTCGCGGCGGATCTCCGCGCACCGACCCCGTCCGCAGCGGCGGAACTTGCCGTCAGCGACAGGGCGGAACAGCACGCATATATCAATCAGCTCGGCAGGCGCTGCGCCTCTGCACTGGATTCACATATTCGCTTCGGCTGTAATGAAATAAAACGCATATCCGCGGAACTTTCGGCATACGGACCGATGCAGCAGATAATCTCTCAGCGGCAGACTCTCGATTCGCTCTTTTCCGATATGCAGTCGGCGGCTCTGCAGGCGCATCACAGGGATAAATTAAATCTCTCCGTCCTCGCGGGCAGGCTCGATGCACTCAGCCCCCTGAGAATACTCTCGGGCGGCTATGCGGCGGTCGAACGCGGCGGAAAGCTGATATCAAAAACGAATGTCCCCAAAGAGGGCGACGATATAACCGTGACTGCGGCGGATATAAAGCTCACCGCCCGCGTCACTTCATCTGTCGGAAACGGAGGAACAGGCAATGGCTAAGAAAACTTATGAAGATTCAGTCAAAAGACTTGAAGATATAGTTTCCGCTCTCGAGTGCGGCGACGCTTCTCTCGATGAGTCATTGAAGCTCTTTGAAGAGGGGACGAAGCTCGTCTCTTTCTGCAACGAGTATCTCGACAAAGCTCAGACGAAGATAAAAGAACTGTCCGAGCTTGAAAAGGAGAATGAATATGAGTAAAAAATATACAGCCGACGAGTATATCTCTATGATAAATAACTCGCTCATGGCGTATCTTTCGTCCGAGCCGTCGGGCGCGGGTGAAACAAAAATGCTCGAAGCGATGAGATACAGCGTCGAAAACGGCGGCAAGCGTATCCGCCCGATGCTGACTCTCGAATTTTGCAGGATGTGCGGCGGCTCTGTCGAAGCGGCTCTGCCCCTTGCGTGCGCTATCGAGTTTATCCACACATATTCGCTCATCCACGACGATCTGCCCTGCATGGACAACGACGATATGCGCCGCGGCAAGCCATCGAGCCATATCAAATTCGGCGAGGCAAACGCGCTCCTTGCCGGCGATTCGCTGCTGACTTTCGCATTCCAGACCGCAGGCGAAGCAAAAGATATCCCCACCGATGCCGTTGCAAAGGCCGTTTCGCTTCTTGCGCGTGCGGCGGGCTGTGCCGGAATGATAGCGGGTCAGGTACAGGATCTTGAAAACGAGAACAAGACCGTTTCGGTCGATGATCTGCGCAGTGTCGATGTCCTCAAGACGGGCGAGCTTATAAGATGCGCGTGTCAGCTCGGCTGCATCGCCGCCGGAGCCGACGATAAAAAGCTCGAAGCGGCGAGAGTATACGCCGAAAATCTCGGCATAGCATTCCAGATAGTCGATGATATCCTCGATGTCACGAGCGACGAGGCTACCCTCGGCAAGCCGATAGGCAGCGACGCCGAGAACTGCAAAAACACCTATGTCTCGCTCCTCGGTCTCGAAAAGGCGCAGAAAATAGCCGCGGAGCTTACCGATAAGGCAATAGACTCTCTTAAAATTTTCGGCGATGAGGCTGAATTTTTGATATCGCTTTCCGAAAAGCTTCTTTCCAGAAATAAGTGACCGTCAATCCATTCTCAGTGAAAGGTTGAAGTCAAATGGCATCTGACAATTACCTTAAAAATATACATTCCCCGGCGGATATAAAAGGCATGAGCTATGCTCAGCTAAACGAGCTTGCCGCCGAGATACGCACAGTTCTTATCGACACGGTCTCGAAGAACGGCGGTCATCTCGCGTCCAATCTCGGCGTCGTGGAGCTGACTCTCGCCATGCATAAGGAGTTCGATTCCCCGCGCGATAAATTTGTCTGGGATGTCGGACATCAGGCGTATACCCACAAGTTGCTCACAGGCAGATACGAGCGCTTTCACACCCTGCGTCAGGAAGGCGGACTCTCCGGATTCTGCCGCCCCGATGAGAGCGAGCATGATATGTTCTACAGCGGCCATTCCAGCACCGCCGCATCGAGCGCACTCGGACTCTCGACCGCGAACACCATGCGCGGCAGCAAGAATACCGTCGTCGCCGTCGTCGGAGACGGCTCAATGACCGGCGGAATGTTCTATGAGGCTTTAAACAACGCCGGCAGAACGCACGACAGGCTCATAATCGTGCTCAATGACAACGAGATGTCTATCTCCGAAAATGTCGGCTCGATGGCACGTTATCTCGCCGTCGTCAGAGCGAAACCTGAATATTACCGCATGAAAGCGCACACCGAAAAGCTCCTGAAACATATCCCGATCATCGGAAATGAGCTTTCGGATGCCGCGTTTGATATAAAGAGCGCATTGAAGCGCATTATCTATTCCGATTCGTGGTTCGAAGATCTCGGACTTCACTATATCGGACCCATCGACGGGCACAATATCCAGCAGCTCTGCGAAGCGTTTGAGATGGCGAAGAAGTATGACAAACCCGTACTTCTCCATGTCAATACTCTCAAGGGCAAGGGCTATGACTTTGCCGAGCGTTCGCCTGAGCAGTTCCACGGAATCTCGAAGTTTGATATCAACACCGGCGAGCCTCTTTCATCCGGCACGAGCTTTTCGAGCAATTTCGGCGATATCATGTGCCGCTTCGCCTCCTGCGACGACCGCGTCTGCGCCATAACCGCGGCTATGTCCATCGGCACGGGGCTTGAGCGGTTCTCGAATGAATATAAATACAGATTCTTTGATATAGGCATCGCCGAGGAGCACGCCGTGGCGTTCGCGCTCGGTCTAGCAAAGAGCGGATTTATCCCGGTTTTTGCAGTCTATTCCACCTTCCTCCAGCGCTGCTTCGATCAGCTTCTGCACGATGCCGCTCTCCAGAAGCAGAAGATGGTCATCGCCATCGACCGCGCCGGATTTGTCGGCGAAGATGGCGAGACACACCAGGGCGTTTTTGATGTTTCGATGCTCAGAAGCGTGCCGGATATAACCGTCTATTCGCCCTCGTCCTATGAGGGACTCAAGCACGCCATGCAGCAGGCGCTCTATTCCGAGTCGAAGCTCGTCGCGGTCAGATATCCGCGCGGAGCTCAGCGTGCGATACCAGAGAGCATCAAACCGACCTTTGCCGACTTCGATGTGTTCGGCGACGAGAACGCCGAAAAGGCTATCATAACCTACGGCAGGACTTTTTCAGCCTGCGCGTTCGCATATGAAAAGCTTGTGAATTCCGGCGAATCAGTGAAGCTTATAAAGCTCAACCGCATAATTCCCGTCTGCGAGGGCGCGGTGGAGGCGGCGAAAAATTGCAAGGATGTCTATTTCTTTGAAGAGGGCATACGCCGCGGCGGAGCGGGCGAAGGCTTCCTGTTCGACCTCTCGAAAGCGGGATTCTCCGGAAAATATCATCTCAGAGCTATTGAAAACGGTTTCGTCAAGCAGGCGTCCGTTGAGTCGCTCTTACATAAATACGGCTTTGACGAAGAGGGCGTGCTCTCGTTCGTCACTTCTGCGGAGGCTTGACCGTGGAGGAAAACAGAAAGCGTATAGACGCTCTGATGATCTCCTTGGGTGTCGCGCCGTCGCGCGAAAAAGCCAAGGAAATGATAAAGAGCGGGAATGTATATTTAAACGGCAAAGTTGTATCTAAAGCTGGACTTTTGGCGAACGACTGTGATATAATCGAGTATAAAGGCGAGTCGGAACGCTATGTCAGCCGCGGCGGACTGAAACTCGAGAAAGCTGTCGATGTTTTCAAACTCGATTTGAGCGGATATTTATGCATCGATATCGGCGCGTCAACGGGCGGATTTACCGACTGTATGCTCCAAAACGGCGCGAAAAAAGTCTACGCTGTCGATTCCGGCAGCGGTCAGCTTTCGCCGAAGCTGAAGTCCGATCCCCGCGTTGTCGATCTTGAAAAGACGAACTTCAGATACATAACGGAAAAAGAGATTCCCGAGCGCGCCGATTTTGCGAGCGCGGATGTCTCGTTTATATCTCTGAAATATATCCTGCCTGCGCTTTCGCCGCTTTTAAAAGACGGCGGCAGTGCCGTCTGCCTTATAAAGCCGCAGTTCGAGGCGGGCAGGGAGAATGTCGGCAAGAAAGGCGTGGTCAAAGATCCGCGCGTGCACATAAAAGTCATCAAAAATGTCTGCTCCTATGCCGTGCAGGCGGGATTTTCGGTGTCGGCTCTCGATTTTTCCCCGGTCAAAGGACCGGAGGGCAATATAGAATACCTCGTATATCTGAAAAAGGACGAAGTGCAGTCTGTTTCGGCACCCGATGTCGCGGGAGTCGTCAGCGCGGCGCACGCCTGTTTCAAAGCGGGAGAATAACTATGATGTTTGCAATAATTCCAAATCTTACTCGTAAAAACGCCGCTCAGGTGACAAGGCTCATCTGTGCGAAGCTCGACGAACTCGGCGCGGCATATTCTCTGCCGCTCAGTACGGAAAATGTGTTTTCCGATACCAAGGCTGAATTTTTGCCTGAAAAAAAGCTGCTCGGCGGCTGCGAGGCGGTCATAACCGTCGGTGGGGACGGAACGATAATCCATTCCGCCAAGAAAGCCGCAGTCTATTCAAAGCCAGTCCTCGGCATCAACGCAGGTCGTCTTGCGTTTATGGCGGGTCTCGAGATACACGAGCTCGATCTGCTCGAAAAGCTCATAACCGGCGATTACAGCATGGATAAGCGCATGATGCTCAAAACCACCGCCGCCGACGGCGACAGTGTGCAGAGCGGCTACAGCATGAACGACTCTACCGTAATGCGCCTGTCGAGGCTGAGCAGAATTTCCGAGATAAATGTCGATCTCGACGGCAGATATTTCAACCGCTATCTCGGCGACGGACTCATTCTCTCGACTCCGACGGGTTCAACGGCATATTCGCTCTCTGCCGGCGGTCCCGTGGTCGATCCGAAGCTTGAATGTATGATACTCACTCCGATTTGTTCTCATTCGGTTTTCACCCGTTCGCTCGTTCTGGGCGACGACGCGGTGCTGCGCATCTATTCCGACGATGACGGACCTCTCTCCGTCTCGTGCGATGGCGACGAGCCGTTCACCGTCTCGGCGCAGGGGAGCATAACGGTCGAAAAGGCGGACATCTGCGCGAGCTTTATCAGACTCAAGAACGACAGTTTTGTAGATATACTCAACAGAAAAATGATGAAATGGAACAGCAGTTCCCACGATGAACGGGAGGTATAACCTTGAAAAAAAGAAGGCAGGAAGCAATACTCGAAATAATTGAAAAATATGACCTGTCAACCCAGGACGAGCTTCTTCAGAAGCTCAAGGACAGCGGCTTTGACGCCACTCAGGCGACGGTTTCGCGCGATATAAAAGAGCTGCGCCTTGTCAAGACTATGGGCGCAAACGGTCAGTATAAATACGCCGTTACAAAGACCGAGTCGGACGAACTGCTCTCGAAGTTCCGCAGCATATTCGCCCAGTCCGTCGTCTCCGCCGACTATGCGGGCAATACAATTGTTATCCGCTGCTATACCGGCATGGCTCAGGCGGCGTGCGCGGCGTTTGATTCCATGCACTGGGAGGGGCTTGTCGGCACTCTCGCGGGCGATGATACTATATTTGCCCTTTGCAGAAGCGAAAGCTACGCTTCGCAGATGAAAGATTCCATAAAACGACTTATTGAAAAATGAGGTTTGAGCTATGCTTCTCAGTCTGAAAATAGAGAATATAGCAATAATTGAGAGCGCCGATATCGAGTTCGATTCGGGGCTCAATGTCCTTACGGGCGAAACCGGCGCGGGCAAGTCGATCATAATCGATTCTATAAACGCCGTGCTCGGCGAGCGCACATCGCGCGAGCTTATCAGAACCGGCGCGCAGTCCGCGAGCGTTACCGCGCTCTTCTCCGGCGTTTCCGCCAACACTGCCGCGCGGCTTAAAGAATATGATATCGAGCCCGACGAGGACGGCAATATACTTCTTCGCCGCACCCTCGGTCTGGACGGCAAAAACACCTGCCGCATAAACGGCGTGCCTTCGAATGTCGCCGCGCTCAGACAGGCGGGGCATGAGCTGATAAACATACACGGTCAGCATGACAATCAGGCGCTCATGGCGCCCGAAAAGCACTTCGAGTTCATCGACTGCGTCGCGGACGATGCCGATTTGCTTGAAGAATACAGAGAGAAATTCAGAGAACTCTGTTCATATATCAGGGAGCGCGATTCCCTCAAAACAGACGAGTCGGAGAAGCTTCGCCGGCTTGATCTGCTCGATTATCAGATAAATGAGCTTGAACAGGCGGATATAAGACCCGGAGAGCGCGACGAACTCAACGAGCGAAAGACGCTTCTGCAAAACTGCGAGCGCGTCACGGCATCGCTCAGAGCGGCGTATGATATTCTCCAGGGCGCCGATGACAGCTTCGGCGTGATAAGCGCGATAGGCGATTGCGCCGGGAACGCGGAGGACGCCGCCCGATTCTATAAAGATGTCGAGCCCGCCGCAAAGACTCTTCGCAATGTCGGCTATGAGCTTGAGGACTGCGCGGGAGAACTTCGCTCGGCTATTGAAGATTTCTCCTATGATCCGTCCGAGCTCGAAGAGATTGAAGCGAGACTTGATGAGCTTTTCCGCCTCTCAGTAAAATACGGCTCGACGGAAGATGAAATGCTCTCTTTCCTTGATTCCGCGCGCGAGGAGCGCAATAAAATAGCCCTCTCGGATGAGCGGGTCAAAGAGCTCGATGCGCTCGTCAGCTCGACCAAAGCCGAGGTTCGCGCCCTCGCCGAAAAGCTTACCGCAGCGCGTGAAAAGGCGGCGCGCGAGTTTGAGCGCGGAGTGACCGAACAGCTCGAATTCCTCGATATGCCGTCGGTCAGCTTCAAAGTCAACAGAGAAAAAACACCGTTTACAATAAACGGTGCGGACAATATAGAATTTCTTATCTCCGCAAACGCGGGCGAGACACTAAAGCCCCTCGCGAAAATCGCTTCTGGCGGCGAGCTGTCGCGCATAATGCTCGCGATAAAGAGCGTTATCGCCGGCAGAGACGGACTCGATACGATGATATTCGATGAGATAGACGCGGGACTCAGCGGCAGAGCGGCGCAGAAAGTCGCCATGAAGCTCAAAGAAGTTTCGCGCGGCAGGCAGGTCATCTGCGTCACCCATTCCGCTCAGATAGCGGCGCAGGCGGACTGCCACATGAGAATCAGCAAATCCGTCTCGGACGGCAAGACCTATACAAAGGTTGAACGCCTCGACACAGAGGGCAGAAAATATGAAATAGCAAGGATAACCGGTGGACTCGATGTCACCGAACTTCAGCTCAAATCGGCCGAAGAGATGCTCAGAAATGCCGGGAATCTGTAAAAACATAAAAGGGGAGATAACTTATGTCAGACGAGAAAAAAGAAACGCAGGGCGCTGCCGAAAATCAGAGGCTCAGCACAAAGGAAAATGTTCTTCAGACTGTCAAATTTGCGCTGTTCTCCGCCTCTGCGGGAATTATTCAAATAGCAACATACACCCTGTTTTATGAGGCATGCCATTTCAAAGAGTGGATAGCCTATCTTATTTCGCTTGTTCTCTCCGTGCTTTGGAATTTTACTTTCAACCGCAAATTCACCTTCAAATCTGCGAACAATGTCCCGATAGCCATGCTTAAAGTCGCGGCTTATTACTGCGTGTTCACTCCGCTCTCAACTTGGTTTACGAAGTATGCCACTACCGATCTTATGTGGAACAACTATCTTGTTGAGGCTCTCTGCATGGTGACAAATTTCGTGACCGAGTTCCTGTACGATCGCTTCGTCGTGTTCCGCAATTCCATGAACACCAACGATGTTGCAAAGAAAGACAGAGAAAAAGCCGAGCACAAAGCTCAGCAGGATAAATAAGTGAATTTTCGGAGATATCCCGACTGAAACGGAATTAAACATGACTGAAGAAAAGAAGTGTCCTCTATATAAAAAATGCGGCGGATGCCAGCTGCAGAATCTGAGCTACGCGGAGCAGCTGAAATTCAAACAGCGCAAGGTGGAAAAACTGCTCGGCGAATTCGCCCATGTCGAGCCGATAATCGGCATGGTTGAACCGTATCATTATCGCAACAAGGTACAGGCGGCGTTTGCCACGGCGAGAAACGGGAAGATAATTTCCGGCGTCTATCAGTCCGGCACGCACAGCATAGTCTGCGTCGATTCGTGCCTCACCGAGGACAGAAAAGCGGATGAGATAATCGTCTCGATCCGCAATATGCTGAAAAGTTTCAGAATACAGCCGTATGACGAGCGAAGCGGCGGCGGTACACTTCGTCATGTCCTCGTCAAGCGCGGATTCAAGACAAATCAGATAATGGTCGTGCTCGTCACATCAGGTCCGATTTTCCCTGCGAAGAACAACTTCGTAAAAGCTCTTCGCAAGGAGCATCCCGACATAACAACGATAGTCCATAACATAAACCCGTATCAGACGAGCCTTGTGCTCGGTGAGCGCGAGAATGTGCTCTACGGCACGGGCAAAATCGAGGACGAGCTCTGCGGGCTGACTTTCAGAATATCTCCGCGCTCGTTTTATCAGATAAACCCGGTGCAGACCGAGGTGCTCTATAACACCGCTATGGAATATGCCGACATGAGCGGGCGCGAAAAAGTCATCGATGCCTATTGCGGCATAGGCACTATAGGTCTTGTTGCGTCGAAGCGGGCGGGCGAGGTAATAGGCGTTGAGCTCAACCGCGACGCCGTCCATGACGCCATAGCCAACGCCAAACGCAACGGGATAAAGAACGTCCGATTCTTCTGCGACGATGCAGGCGAGTTTATGCTCGGCATGGCGCAGGACGGGGAGAGAGCGGACATAGTTTTCATGGATCCGCCGCGCGCAGGAAGCGATGAGTGCTTCCTGTCGTCGCTTGTGACCCTCGCGCCGAAAAAGGTGGTCTATATCTCCTGCAACCCCGAGACCCAGCAGCGCGACCTGCGCTTTCTGACAAAGCGCGGCTATAAAGTCGAAAAGATTCAGCCCGTCGATATGTTCCCGCATACGAATCACGTGGAGACAGTAGTATTGATGACGAAAACCGGCACCCGAAACGGCTGAAATGTACCGAAATAAAGGGATTCCGAGGTTTGCCCCCGAAAACCGGTGGCGGCCCGGAATCCCTTTCAAACTTTTTCACTATCTATCCTGCACACCGAAAATGCCGAAATGCGAGGCTACGGGTTAGATAATAGCGTGGCGAGGCTACAGGTTAGATATTTTCTGAAATAGTAACAGGTCAGAATTCAAAAAACTGCTACAAAAAAGCAATGGGTGTTATTGAAACGACGCTTAAAGTATGGTATGATGCTATAAAGACGCTATAGGAACATTAGTCGCATGAGTAACAATTAGTAAGAGGCATAAAAATGGATAAGGAGATGTCGACTTCTGCTAATAATCCCAGCATCGTCATTCTTGAAATGACTGCCGGCGAAAGCAGCTTTGAATTCGCAAATAATATAGAAACAGCATTGTCAAGTGCTGAAGCTGAACGGTTTGAAATTGAGACCAGAATTGCCGAAACGGAGGATACGCTGAAATCACTGACACCGGAATGTGATAAGGTTGATTATATCCTGTCGGCTGCGAGCGGTGCGCTTTGTGGAATCGTGGATATCTTCCTTGTAGGTAAACCGGGAGAGTCCCCCATAGGGGATTTGACAGATAAATGGTTTGCTGAAAGGACAAAGTCCTTCGCAAAATTGTGCAAATGGGACAGCACTAAGGATGATTCTCTAAAATCTGCAATAAAACATCTGGAGAAGAAATTCAAAATACCCTACGATCAAAGTGTCGGAGGCAGTATTTTTCATGAGTTGATAAATCTGACCCCTGACAATCATCATTTCAAATCGTTAGGTCATAATCCGACGATTCTCGGCCTGTTCTTTTCCATTCTCAATCAGTTTACGAACACGTCCAGTTTTGTATCCGAAGGCGAATTGATAACCCTTAATAATTCGGACGGAAAATTTGAGCTTGAGGGACATAACATCCCCAGTAAACTGTTTTGCGGTTTTGTTAACTGGTTAGGGCATTTGATTTCTGATGTTTCCGGGGCATCCAGCAGCAAAGGCCGCGGTATGGGCATTCCTTCTCCGATATGGAGCTGGACAAACGATGTTATCGCAATAAAAAGGAAAATTGGTGTTCCTGCGTCTGAGTTTGACAAAACGACTAACGACACTCAAGATCGGAAGAGCG
>OMBG01001241.1_pt1 | contig 11824 bp, 6 predicted proteins | sample 1674251 | NCBI WGS metagenome assembly OMBG01 (sample SAMEA103958153, study PRJEB25191) | human gut metagenome | reverse complement strand
TCGGCCGCTGCCAGTACAACGAGCTGCCGTTCGAGATCAACCGCAGCCGCGACGCGGATGAGACCCAGCGTCTGAAGTACCGCTATCTCGACCTGCGCAACCCCGCCGTCAAGAAGAACATCATCCTGCGCTGCAACGTCATCGCCGCCCTGCGGCAGGCCATGATGGCGCATGATTTCCTCGAGATCACGACGCCGATCCTCACGGCCTCCAGCCCCGAGGGCGCGCGCGACTATCTCGTCCCCGCCAGAAAGCATCCCGGCAAGTTCTACGCCCTGCCGCAGGCGCCGCAGCAGTTCAAGCAGCTGCTCATGACCTCCGGCTTTGACCGCTATTTCCAGATCGCGCCCTGCTTCCGCGATGAGGACGCCCGCGGCGACCGCAGCCCCGGCGAGTTCTATCAGCTCGATATGGAGATGGCCTTTGCCGCGCAGGACGACGTCTTCGCCGTCATCGAAGACGTGCTGCCGCCGATCTTCGCCAAGTACGGCAAGTACAACATTGCCTCGAGCGCTCCGTTCCGCCGCATCGCGTACAAGGACGCGCTGGAGACCTACGGCTCCGACAAGCCGGACCTGCGCATCGACCTCACCTGCAAAAATATCTCCGACCTGCTCGAAAGCTCCGAGTTTGAGCCGTTCAAGGGCCAGACCGTCAAGGCCGTTCCAATTTCGAACTGCCATCTGACGCGCAAGCAGATCGAAAAGCTCCTGACCGACTGCGAGGTGCAGGCGGGCACGAAGGGCTACTGGTTCAAGATGGACGAAAACGGCGAGCTGGCCGGCGGCGTCGCCAAGTTCGTGCAGGGCTGCAAGGACGAGCTGACCGAGCGTCTCGGCCTCACGCCCAATACCCTCGTCGTGATCGCCGCGGGCGCTTCGGCGACGAAGCTCACGGGCGTGCTCATCAAGACCTTCGGCGCGAACGTCGAGGGCCACATGGACAAGGAACGCTACGAGTTCTGCTGGATCGTCGACTTCCCGATGTATGAGATCGGCGACGAGTCCGGTGAGCTGGAGTTCTGCCACAACCCGTTCTCCATGCCGGGCGGCGGCGCTGCCACGCTGGATAAGGCCATCCGGGGCGAAATTGACCCGCTGACCATCACCGCGCAGCAGTATGACCTTGTCTGCAACGGCATCGAGCTGTCCTCCGGCGCGGTCCGGAACCACGATCCGGAGATCATGATCAAGGCCTTCGAGCTCGTCCGCCTTGGCGAGGATGACGTGAAGAAGAAGTTCCCGGCCATGTACAACGCCTTCTGCTACGGTGCACCCCCCCATGCCGGTATCGCCCCGGGCGTCGACCGCATGGTCATGCTGCTGGCCGGCGAGGACTGCATCCGCGAGATCATCCCGTTCCCGATGAACAAGAATGCGCAGGATATCCTCATGGGCGCGCCCAGCGAGGTCACCCAGAAGCAGCTCGACGAGCTGCATATCCGCTGCACGGCGAAGGAAGAGGAATAAAAGAAAAGAAAATAAGCGCGCCGCACGGCGCGCTTTTTTAGGCAACACCGCACAATTCGGCAAGCAGATTCGGCGAGAGATTTTTCGTCAAGTCAAGGTTTGAAAAGTGAAGGAATACTGTATGTATTTCTCACTTTTCAAACCGCAGAATTGGCGGAAAAGATCCGCCGAAGCGCGAAGACGCAATTGCGCGGTGTTGCCCTTATACAGGAGAGAAAGAGATATGCCCAAAAATCTCAGGTTGGCGATGTTATCCTGCGCGGGCTGCACGCTGATGCTGCTCGTGACGTGCGGACTGGCCTGCAACGTCTTTTCGGCGGCGCAGCCGTACATACTGGCCAGGAATGGCTTTACCAACACGCAGACCTCACTCATTACGACGATCCGCTCGGCGGCATACCTGCTCGGTACCCTTGCCGTCGGCCGGTATTACCAGCGGATCGGCTACCGCGCGGGCTGCGCGCTGTCGGCGGTGCTGATCAGCGTCAGCTTCCTGCTCTTTGCGGCAGCAAAGAGTCTTGCGGCCTATTATTTTGCGGGGGCTGTCGCAGGCATCGGCTATGCGTTTGGCTCGATGGTCCCGGCGTCGATTTTGATGCGCCGCTGGTTCCGCTCGCACTGCGGGCTGGCCATCGGCGTGTGCGCGGCGGGAACGGGGCTGGCGACGGTCGCCTTTTCCCCGCTGTTTACCAGTATCGCGGAGAAAAGCGGCGTGGACCATGCGTTTTTGTGGACGGCCATATTCTGTCTGGCCGCGGCCGCAGTCGTGTTCTGCCTGGTCCGGGACGACCCGCACGCGCTCGGGCTGGAGCCGTTCGGCAAGGAGGCGCAGGAGTCCGCGCAGACGCGGGCGCTGCACGCCCTGCACCCGACGCGGCTGCGCTGGGCGATGGTACAGCTCGCCGTGCTGCTCGTCAGCGGTATCGGCGCGACCGGCTTTACGCACCTCATGACGCTCTACATGGCCGAGGGCATGGACGCCATGCGCGCGGCCGCGGCGTTCTCGCTGTGCGGGCTGGCGCTGATGGCGGGCAAATTCGCCTGCGGGGCGCTGTGCGACCGGCTCGGCAGCTACCGGTCCAATTACCTGCTGTTTGGCTGCTTTATTCTGGGCTACGTGCTGTGTACGCTCGCGCCGCTGCGCAGCGCGGTGCTGATGATGGCCTCGGCAGTGTTTCTGGGGTTCGGATCGTCGCTCAATACAGTCGGCATTTCGATCTGGGCGGCGGATCTGAGCACGCAGGAGCGGTATGAGTCGGTCCTGCGGCAGTTCCAGGCGGCGTATGGCCTGGGCGGGCTCGTCATGTCCTTCCTCCCGGGCGCCATCGCCGACCTAACCGGCAGCTACGCCCCCGCCTACGCCCTCTTCGCCGCCCTGCTCGCCTTCTCCCTGTTCACCCTGCAGAGCACCTACCGGCTGGCAAGAAAATAACCCGCAAAAAGGTGCAGTCTGACAAGTTCAGACTGCACCTTCTATTTATGTCAGATATTCTACGGCAACTAACTGCAAATTTGATACCTACCGTATCAGGCGGCGCGTACCAAGACGCTCGTGAGGTGAGTATCGTGTGGAACACCAGACGAAAACATCGGTTCTTGCCTAAATTCAGATGCAGAATGCACCAAACGCGTCCAAGCACCCTTTTCTCCCCAGTCTTTTCTCTTGCGAGAGAAAAGACTGGGCCGCCGGAGGCGCGTCAGAAACGACCGCGACGGAACGAGCCGCCGCAAGCGACGTCTCTTATCCTCTGTGCTCGTTTCTTCCTTTCCAAACCGCAAACTGAATTTGCGGTTTGGGTTTTATCGCAAATCTGCGACAACCTCTCAGTCAGCCTTCGGCTGACAGCTCCCCTGAAAGGGGAGCCAGGGGTGCGTGCGCATTCCCAATGCCTTCCCCTATGTGAGGGGAAGCCTTTGTCCGCTGCGGCGGGGTTCAATCCCTCAGTCGCCTTCGGCGCCAGCTCCCTTTACGCAAGGGAGCCTTGGGGTGCGCGCGAAAAAAGCCTTCCCTTCGTAGGAAGGCGCAGAAAAGGCCTTGACGGAATGCTCTTCTGTCGGGGCCTGTTACAGAAAATTCTGAACATCATACGCCTCGGGCGGCAGCGCGTCGGACAGCTCGACCAGCTCCGGGACAAAGCCGCCGCTGCGGTCGACCGTGACCCGCGGCGAGCGGAGCAGCGCCTGCTCCTGCGGCAGACCGACCGGGAGCGTGAGGGTCACGTCTGTGCCGGCATCCTTCTGCGACTGCAGCAGGATCGTGCCGCCGTGCGCCTGGATCACCGCCTGCACGACGGGCAGGCTGAAGCCCGCGCCGGCGCGCGGATCGCCCTGCTCCTGCGGCTGCGCGTAGCGGGAAAAGGCGCTGGTCAGGACCTCGGGCGTCATGCCCTCGCCGCCGTCTGTCAGCCGGAGATAGGCTCGCTTGCCGCGGCGGGTGAGCGTCAGGTGAAGAAGAGTGCCGGGGGCGGTAAACTTGATGGCGTTCGACAGCAGCGCCAGCAGCACCCGCCGCAGCTGCCGCCGGTCGGCCCAGAGGTAGATGGGGGCCTGCGGCAGCTCCACATCCAGCTCCCGCCCGGCCTGCAGGCAGAGATCACCCGCGGTCTGCGAAAAATCGTCGAGAAAATCGGTCAGATCGGTCTTTTCCATCGACAGCGGCAGCCGCCCGCGCAGCGCGGCGCTCAAGTCGCCAAGATTCTCGCTCGCGCGCAGCAGCTGATAGCACGACCGGCTGAGCACCGCCAGATTCCGCTGCAGGACCGGATCCTCCACGTCCGCCAGAAGCGGGAAAATGGTCCCGGAGGCGGACAAAAGCGTCGTCAGCGGGGCGGAGACGGCCTGTGCGGCGCGGGAAAGCGCACTGGTGCAGGCGTCGTCGTCGCCGACGGGCAGAAACAGCAGCAGGGCCCCCTCCAACGGCTGCACCTGCGCGGTCACGTAGCCGGTGCGCAGCCGCAGCGGCAGCACCGTGGGCGCGGCGGCGATCAGCTCCTGCAGCACCGCGTCGGGCGGCAGAAGCTCCCGGATCGGGCTGCCGGGCGCGATAAGCCCCTCGGCACGGCTGCTGCACTGCGTGATCACGCCGTCCTGCACGAGCAGGACCGGCTGGGCCGCGCGGTCAAAGAGTGTATGAAATTGTTCGGGTGAGAGCTGCATGGCGGATCCTCCTGTGCGCATCGAGCCGTGTCAACGGATGCTGCCAATAGCATATGCAAATTCCGGAAAACGATCAGAATGCCAAAATTTATCTTTTCTCCATCATAGCGGAAGTTGTCGGAAAAAGCAAGCACAGAAATTTTTTGGTCGGCGCGGGCGCTCCATACCGGCTGGCTGCACTCAGGCGGAGAGAAAATCGATCAGTCCGCGGCTGACGTTGTTCTGATGGTAGAAAAACAGCACCAGATCGATCCCGTCGGCGTCCAGAAGGCTTGCAAGGTCCGGCGTCTCCTGATAGCTGCGCGGGTCGACGACTGTGACGGAGCGGAAGATGGCGGAAAGATAGTCGATCGTCGCATTCTGGAAGGAATCCTTGAGGATGAGCACGGACGCGGCCTCCGGCGCGTCGGGGTTTTCCACGCGGTAGTAGCCGAGGTTGTAGGTAAAAACGTCGTTGTAGGTGACGGGGTCCTTGTCCAGCCCGCTGCCGATGATCGTCTCGCGCGGGACGGATGCGGTGTCGCCCGGGTGGAGGAAATAGCGCAGGTCCGCCGCGTTTTTGGGGACGTAGCGCGGGATGTCCTCCTGCATCGAAAACTGGTTGGAGAACCAGACGTTGAGATCCCCCTGGTATCGCCGTTCGCCGCCGAGCTCCGACCAGAGAAAATCCTCCGCCTGCGGGACAGAAGTCTCCGCGATCGTCCCGGCTCCGGCCAGCTGCCGCGCGATATCCTGCGCGGCGGCGAAGGCCCCGCGCGCATTCCAGTGGAAATCGGTTTTGTAGAAATACCGCTCCCGGTCCGCAAGCGTCCCGGTCACAAGCGGCGCTTCCGCGTCGATGACGGTCAGAACGCCGACCTGCGCAAGCGCAGCGGTCAGCGCCTGTTTGTTCGTTTCGCCGGTCTCGTCCGAGAAATAGGCCGGTTCCAGATCGTACAGCGCCTCGTTTTTGAGCGGCAGCACGCACCAGACGAGCGGCCGGTCAAGCGCCCCCGCCTGCGCCAGTGCCTGCTGCAGCGCGGAGAGATCCGCGGGCTTTGTGGGCGTGGGTTTGGTCAGGAGCCAGCCGCCTTGCAGGCAGTAGGCCTTGCGGGCAAATTTTTTGCCCTGCGCCAGCTCCAGCGCGGTATAGACACCGATGAGCTGCTCGCGGTCCGGGAACTGGTCGGCGGCGTAGGACTCAAAGTCCTTTGCGAAGCCGCCGAAGTCCGTCACGACACGCCGCATCGCCGGGCGCTGGGCCAAAGAACGGTTTTCCGCCGCGCTGGACGGCCGGTCCGGCTGCGCAATCCCCCAGACGAGGCAGAACAGGAAGAAGCCGAAAAAACAGCCGATGACAAGCAGCTGTGAGAGTCTGATCTTTGTTTTCATGCCGCATCCCTCCTAGAACTGAAAATAGACGAAGCTCTGGAAGCTGCCGTTCAGCAGCCAGACCGTGCTGCACGCCAGCAGCGCCAGCACCAGAACGGCCTGCACTGCCGCGCGGACGCCCGGCTGCAGCTTCGCGCCGAGCCGCCCGGCGAGCTTCGCGCACAGCGGCGTCGCGCCAACTGCACCGAGAAGCAGCACGGGCCAGAAATCATGCAGATACAGCCGCGCCTGCGCGCTCGCCCCGGCTGCGCCGCCGAACAGGCAGGCAAAATACCGCCCGGCCGCGGGCAGATCCTCCGCCCGGAACAAGACCCAGCCGAGCACCGCCAGCAGCAGGCACACGGGCCGGTAGAGCCCTGCCAGCAGCCCCTTGCGCGGATGTGCCCGGAAACGAGGCGCGAGCAGCTTTTCCAGGCAGATGAGCACGCCGAAATACAGGCCCCACAGCACGTAGTTCCAGCTCGCCCCGTGCCACAATCCCGTCGCCAGCCAGACGAGGAGCAGATTGCGCAGCGTCCGCAGCGTCCCCGTGCGGCTGCCGCCGAGGGGGAAATAGAGATATTCCTTAAACCAGCTGCCGAGGCTGATGTGCCAGCGCCGCCAGAAATCGGAGATGCTGCTGCACAGATACGGGTAGCGGAAATTCTCCGGGAAGCGGAAGCCCAGCATCCGGCCGAGGCCGATGGCCATGTCGGAATAGCCGCTGAAGTCAAAATAGAGCTGCAGCGCGTACCCGATCAGCCCCAGCCACGCGGACAGCACCGTCAGCGAAGCAAGATCGCCCCAGATCCCCGTGACCAGCCCCGCCAGCGCGTCGGCCAGCAGCGCCTTTTTCGCCAGCCCGATGGTGAAACGGAAGCAGCCATCCGACACGTCCTGCGCGTCGATCGTGCGCTGCGCCAGCGCAGGCTCCAGCTCGTGATACGGCACGATCGGGCCCATGACCAGCTTCGGGAACAGGGCCAGATACAGCCCCAGCCGCAGAAGGTTTTTCTGCGGCGGCGTCTTCTGCCGGTAGACGTCGACGAGATAGCTGATCGCGTGGAAGGTATAGAACGACACGCCGAGCGGCAGATGCAGCTTCGGCAGATCGATAAAAGCGCCAAAGAAGAACCCGGCGTACTTGACCGCGACCAGCAGCCCCAGCTGGAAGACCAGCCCCAAAATCAGCAGCCCCCGCCGCCGCCCTGCGCTGGCCTCCGGCCGCATCGCCCGGCCGAGCAGCCAGGTAACGAGAATGGACGCGAGCAGCAGCAGGATCCACCGCGGCTCGCCCCACGCATAGAAGAACAGACTCCCGGCCAGCAGGACGACGTTTTTCGCCCGCGCGGGGATCAGATAGTGGATAATGAAAAAGAGCGGAAGAAAGTAAAACAGAAAACTGATGCTGCTGAACGCCACAGGCAGTCCCTCCCCAACAAAAATCGACGGATCCTGCATTATTTTAACAGCCCCGGGAGGGGGTGTCAATATAACCCGGAACGGTCCGCCAAAGCAAAAAAATCACCCCCGGATGGGGGTGATTTTTGAAAAAGTCGCTGAAAGCTTACTGCTCGTCCTTGATCGCAGCCTGGGCGGCGGCGAGGCGGGCGATGGGGACGCGGAAGGGGCTGCAGGAGACGTAGGTCAGGCCGATCTTGTGGCAGAATGCGACGGTCGACGGATCGCCGCCCTGCTCGCCGCAGATGCCGAGCTTGATGTCCGGGCGGGTCTCGCGGCCGAGCTCCGCTGCCATCTTGACGAGGCGGCCGACGCCTGCCTGGTCGAGCTTGGAGAACGGATCGGACTCGTAGATCTTGCGGTCATAGTAGGAGGCCAGGAACTTACCGGCGTCGTCACGGGAGAAGCCGAAGGTCATCTGCGTCAGGTCGTTGGTGCCAAAGGAGAAGAACTCGGCTTCCTTGGCGATGGCGTCGGCGGTCAGTGCGGCACGCGGGATCTCGATCATGGTGCCGACCTTGTAGGTCATGTCGCTGCCGGCTTCCTTGATGATCTTTCTGGCGGTCTTGTCGATGACGGACTTGACGAAGGCAAGCTCCTTCTCTTCGCCGACCAGCGGGACCATGATTTCGGGGACGATCTTCCAGGCCGGACGGCGGCTGCGGACAGCCAGCGCGGCCTTGATGATGGCGGCAGTCTGCATCTTGGCGATCTCCGGGAAGGTGACGTCCAGACGGCAGCCGCGGTGGCCCATCATGGGGTTGAACTCATGCAGGCTGGAGATGACCTGGTTCAGGTGCTCGACGGTCAGGCCCATTTCCTTGGCCAGCTCTTCGATGTCCTTCGGGTCGGTCGGGACGAACTCGTGGAGGGGCGGATCGAGCAGACGGATGGTGACCGGGCGGCCCTTCATGGCCTCGTAGATGGCCTCAAAGTCAGCCTGCTGGATCGGCTCGAGCTTGGCCAGCGCCTTTTCGCGCTGCTCAGAGGTCTCGGAGACGATCATCTCGCGCATGGCCTTGATGCGGTCAGCCTCAAAGAACATATGCTCGGTACGGCACAGGCCGATGCCCTCGGCGCCGAAGGCGGCAGCCTGCTGGGCGTCGTGCGGGGTGTCGGCGTTGGTGCGGACCTGCAGCTTGCGGAACTTGTCGGCCCAGCCCATCAGACGGTCGAAATCGCCGGAGATGGTGGCGGCAGCGGTCTTGATCTTCTCGCCGTAGATGTTGCCGGTGGAGCCGTCGATGGAGATCCAGTCGCCTTCCTTGTAGGTCTTGCCGGAAAGCTCAAAGGTCTTGGCTTCTTCGTTCATCTTGATGGCGCCGCAGCCGGAAACGCAGCAGGTGCCCATGCCGCGGGCGACAACAGCCGCGTGGGAGGTCATGCCGCCGCGGACGGTCAGAACGCCCTGCGCGTAGTGCATGCCCTCGATATCCTCCGGAGAGGTCTCGAGACGGACGAGGACGACCTTGGTGCCGTTCTTGGCCCACTCGGTCGCGGTCTCAGCGGAAAAGACGATCTTGCCGCAGGCGGCGCCGGGAGAGGCGGCCAGACCCGTGCCGACGACCTTGGCCTTCTTGAGCGCGGCCGGGTCGAACGTCGGGTGCAGGAGGGAATCGAGGCTCTTCGGGTCGATCATGGCGACGGCCTCTTCCTCGGTGATCATGCCTTCGTCGACGAGATCGCAGGCGATCTTCATCGCGGCGGCAGCGGTACGCTTGCCGTTGCGGGTCTGCAGCATGTAGAGCTTCTTGTCCTCGATGGTGAACTCCATATCCTGCATGTCGCGGTAGTGGTACTCGAGCTTGGCGCAGATCTCGGTGAACTGCTTGTAGGCTTCGGGCATGACCTCGGCCAGCTGGTCGATGGTCTGCGGGGTGCGGACGCCGGCGACGACGTCTTCGCCCTGGGCGTTCATCAGGAATTCGCCGAACAGCTTCTTTTCGCCGGTGGCGGGGTTGCGCGTGAACGCGACGCCCGTGCCGGAGGTATCACCGGTGTTGCCGAAGACCATGGACTGGACGTTGACAGCGGTGCCCCAGTCGGAGGGGATGTCGTTCATGCGGCGGTAGTAGATGGCGCGGGGGTTGTCCCAGGAGCGGAAAACGGCCTTGATGGCGCCCATCAGCTGCATTTTCGGGTCCTGCGGGAAATCTTCGCCGAGTTTGTCCTTGTATTCGGCCTTGAACTTCTCAGCCAGCTCCTTGAGATCGTCGGCATCGAGCTCGGTGTCGAGCTTGACGCCCTTCTTGTCCTTCATCTCGTCGATGAGCTGTTCGAAGTACTTCTTGCCGACCTCCATGACGACGTCGGAGTACATCTGGATGAAGCGGCGGTAGGAGTCGTAAGCGAAGCGGGGATTGTTGGTCTTCTTGGCGAAGGCGACGACGACCTCGTCGTTGAGACCGAGGTTCAGGATGGTGTCCATCATGCCCGGCATGGATGCGCGCGCGCCGGAGCGGACGGAGACGAGCAGCGGGTTGTAGAGATCGCCGAACTTCTTGCCGGTCATCTCTTCGAGCTTTTCGACGTACTCCATGATCTCGGCTTCGATCTCAGCGTTGATCTGGTGGTCGTCCTTATAGTACTGCGTGCAGGCTTCGGTGGTGATGGTGAAGCCCTGCGGGACCGGCATGCCGAGGTTGGTCATTTCGGCGAGGTTCGCGCCCTTGCCGCCGAGCAGCTCACGCATGTGGCCGTTGCCTTCGGAGAAAAGATAAACGTACTTGTGAGACATTTGGTAAACCCCTTTCCAGTGTGGAGCAAAACATCTTTCGTTTTGCTGCCTTGTCATTTTTTTATACCTTCAGATTCTTCAGACAAATACATACTATACCATATTTCCTGGGGTTTGCAAACTGAAAAGTTTTTGTTTCGGCTAAAAAAATGTGAGATTCCGGACGGCCGGACGCGCGGGGATTTGGGCAAAACGCCATATCAGAGAGGCTTGGCCGGATATCAGACTTCATATCATTCGCAAAACGCAGCACGCGGGGAAAAATCGGGCGTCCGGGCTGCAAAAAAATCCCGCCGCCGGTCACCGGCTGCGGGAAAGCGGCGCTTTGGATTTCGGGATCCGGATGGTCAGGACGATCTCCTGCTCGGTCTCCTGCCGCTCGCGGCTGGCGCCGACGCCCGCGGCGCGGACGAGATCGAGCTGGTGGTCGATGGAGTTGAGGAACAGCCGCACGTCGCGCAGGACAAACCCGCCGAGCTCCCGGCGCTGCGGCGTGCGCGGGGCAAGGAGGGAATCGATGTACTGCTCGGTCTTTGCGACGGTCCATTCGCCCTGCGCGATGAGGCTGATGACGCGCAGGCGCTCGGCCTCGTCCGGCAGCTTCAGCAGCGCGCGGGCGTGGCGCTCAGTCAGGTGGTTTTCGCGCAGCGCCTGCAAGACCGACGGCGGATGGCGCAGGATGCGCAGCTTGTTGGCGACGGCGGACTGGCTCTTGCCGATGCGGCGGGCGGCCTGCTCCTGGCTCAGGTGGTATTGCTGCATGAGCTTCTGCAGACCCTCGGCCTCTTCGATGTAGTCGAGATCCCGGCGCTGCAGGTTTTCGACCAGCGCCAGCATGCCGGAGGATTCCTCGTCCACATCGGCGAGCAGGCAGGGGACCTCGCTGAGCCCGGCCAGCCGCGCGGCGCGGAGCCGGCGCTCTCCCGCCACCAGCTCATAGCCGCCCGCGAGCCTGCGTACCGTGAGCGGCTGCAGCACGCCGTACTGCCGGATGCTCTCCGCCAGCTCCTGCAGCGCGCCCGCGTCAAAATGCTTGCGCGGCTGCAGGGGATTCGGCCGGATCCGCGCCGCCGGCAGATAGAGGACCCGGCCCGATTCCAGCACCGAAAGGCGTTTTGTCTTTGCCATAGCATCTCTCCTCTGCAAGGACTTCTTGCAGCTATTGTAGGACAGCCCGGACGCAAAAACGCACGAATCCTGCCCATCCGCCACAATAAATTGTGGCGGGAAATAGACGAGAAACACAAGATGTGGAAAACCGTGTGGAAAATGTGCATAAGTGGACGAAAAAACGCGCGAAGCTCCGGAGGCGCCTTGGAGCGTGGAAAATCGATGCCTCCCCTACAAGGTGCAGAGAAAATAAAGAAGACCTACTCGCAAAAAGGTGCAGCCTGACAGATCCAGACTGCACCTTCTATTTATAGCAATCGTTCTAAGGCAACTAGCTGCAAACTTGATACCTACCGTATCAGGCGGCGCGTACCAAGACGCCCGTAAGGTGAGTATCGAGTGGAACGCCAGACCGAAACATTGGGGCTTACCTGAATTCAGATGCAGGAAGCACCAAACGTAGCCAAGCGCCCCTTTTCTCCCCTATCTTTTCCGGCAAGACGGAAAAGAAGGGGCCGCCGGAGGCGCGTCAGAAACGACC
>OMBG01001228.1_pt1 | contig 11894 bp, 6 predicted proteins | sample 1674251 | NCBI WGS metagenome assembly OMBG01 (sample SAMEA103958153, study PRJEB25191) | human gut metagenome | reverse complement strand
CTTCATCAGCCATTTCAGCAGCGATGGGCGGCTGACGGTGAACCTGAACTCGGACAATCCGAATGTGAAGGAGCGCTTCCTGCAGATCTGGAATATTCTTCTGCCGCTTTACAATGATTTCCGGAAGAGGCTTTCCGGCAAAGGGCTGGCGTACGAGGGAATGGTTTACCGAAGCCTGGCGGCGCGGCTTGACTCGGAGTCGGCGGTGGATGTGCTGAAAGCCGCGTTCGGAGATGTGGATGAATATGTCTTTGTGGGTCTCAACGCCTTGAACGAGTGCGAGAAAAAGGTCATGAGGCGGATGCGGGACGCCGGAATCGCGGAGTTCTGCTGGGACTATTCAGGAGAGATGGTGAGAAATCCGCTTAACAAGTCCTCCTTCTTCATGTCCAGGAATGTCCAGGATTTCCCGCAGGCTTTCGAGATGGATTTGGAAGGACTGAAAATCCCTGAGATTGAGGTGATAAGCGTCCCGTCCTCGGTAGGCCAGACAAAACTGATTCCGTCTGTTGTCAAGGATGAGAGATGCGCGGTCGTGCTTCCGGACGAGGCCTTGCTGATTCCTGTGTTGAACTCCATCCCGGAGGAGATCAAGGACATAAACGTCACTATGGGCTATCCGATGAGGAACAGCGCGTTCTTTGATTTCATGACTTTGGTCTCGGCCATGCAGATGCATCTGAGGAAGAAAGACGGGAAATGGTTCTATTACCACAATCAGGTCTGGTCATTGTTCTCTTCAAGCATATTCAGAAAGGTGACTCAAGGGGACGCGGCTGTGAGGAACAGAATCAAGGCGATCAAGGATGGCATGAAGTACTACATCCCCCAGGAGGATCTTTCCGGGGTTCCGGTCTTTGATCTGTTGTTCAGGCCGGCGGTGACTGATCCGAAAGCTGCATCCAAGGAACAGATTTCGGCTTTCGCTGACTACCAGAAGACCTTGATCAAAGGACTTGCTCCAAAGCTGGCCGCGGATTCTTCCATGGCAATCGAGCTCGAGTTCGCGAAGGCCACATACAATGCTATCAGCCAATTGCAGACGGCCGGTCTTGAGGTCCTTCCGATGACTTATGTGCGGCTTCTCGACCAGCTTCTCGGCCCGGTGTCCATTCCGTTCAACGGGGAGCCTCTGAAAGGTCTCCAGATCATGGGGCCGTTGGAGACCAGAGCATTGGACTTCAAGCAAGTTATGATCCTGTCCTGCAACGAGGGCATGTTTCCGAGGCGGAGCGTCAGCTCGTCATTCATCCCGCCGGAGCTCCGCAAGGGCTTCGGTCTGCCGACTTACGAGTTTCAGGACGCTGTCTGGGCGTACTATTTCTACCGTCTCATCCAAAGGGCGGAGAAGGTGACGTTGGTTTATGATTCCAGGACCGAAGGCATGAAGAACGGGGAGGAAAGCCGTTACATCAAACAGCTTGAGTATCATTTCGGAGTGCCGATAAAACGCGGTTTTGTCAAGGCGAACGCCGCCGGAGATTTCTCTCCTAAGGAGATAGTTAAGACTGAGGCCGATGTAGAGGCCGTAAGGCATGCCAGACTTTCGGCCTCGGCGCTGAAGAATTACCTTGACTGTCCGGCGAAATTCTATTATGCCACGGTCAAGAGACTCCGCAGGCAGAACGAGGTCTCCGAGGATCTGGACGCCGGAATGCTGGGCGATGTCTATCACGGCACGATGCAGAGACTCTATTCACCGGAAATGGCCGGAGGAAAAAAAGTGACTGACGAATATCTTGCCGGACTTCTGCGCAAACGTTCCGCGATAAAGGAGATAGTGAGGGGGTTGATTCTTGAACAGCTTCATTCCCTGGAAGTTACGGGGCGCGATCTGGTTGTGCAGGATGTGATTGTGGAATATGTCATAAAAACACTTGACAGGGATCGGGAACTTCTTAAAACATCCGGATATGACGGGTTTGAGATTCTGGGACTGGAAAAGGAATTCCTTCATGACATAGACGGATTCCATTTCGTGGGCTATGTTGACAGGATGGACAGCCTGCGCCCGGGAGAGATCAGGATTATTGACTACAAGACCGGAAAGGTTGAGGACAAGGATGTCAACATCACCGATGACAACGCCGAAGGGATTGTGGAGGCTCTGTTCGGACCAGGTAACGCGGGACGTCCTAAGATCGCTTTCCAGCTTTACCTCTATGATGTTTTCTGCAGGGAGTCCAAGAATTATAACGGGCAGAGGATGGTCAATGTCATCTACCCCCCGGCTAACCTGTTCACGGAGCCGGTCAAGGAAGTCCCTGTCAGTGAGACGTTCATGAGGCTCACCGAGGAAAAGCTCCACGGCCTCCTTTCAGAGATCGCTTCGGTTGATGTGCCGTTCAGGCGAACGGATGATGAGGACACATGCGCGATTTGTGATTTCAGAATGATTTGCGGGAGGTAAGCATTGTAATGATGAAGATGAGAATAAGGAGGATAAGAAGATGATACGGATAATGAAAGCTTCGGCCGGTTCGGGTAAGACCTTCAATCTGGCCAAGACATACATAAGACTGTTGCTGACGGACGAGGAAAGATATTCCTACAGACATATTCTAGCGGTGACATTCACCAACAAGGCGACCGACGAGATGAAAAGCAGGATTCTGAAAGAATTGCATCTGCTTGCGGTGTCTCCTAAGGATTCGCCTTATTATGAGGAACTTGTCCTGGCGTTTGAGTCGGAGGACGGACTCCGTCAAAGGGCTCAGACTGTATTGTGTGATATCCTGCACGACTACGGCGCGTTTGCCGTCAGCACGATCGACCGCTTTTTCCAGCAGACCCTCAAGGCCTTCTCCCGGGAAATCGGGCAGTTCGCCACCTATCAGGTGGAACTGGACCGGGAGTCGCTTGTCTCCGAGAGCGTTGACAGGGTTCTGGACTCCCTTTCGGATGACAACAAAGATCTTCTCGAATGGCTGACACAGAGCGTGATGGATGATCTGGAGAAAGGCAAGCGCTACAATCTGGAGAACAACCTGAAGACAGTCGCGATGACCCTGAAATCGGATGAGCACAGGGCTGCTGTCGAGGAATATGGCATTGACGAGGAGAAGGAATATTCAAAGGAGAATCTGGCGAGGATGAAGAAGGCGCTTGCAGGTGTGATGGCTTCGTTCGTCAGGGAGGTGAAGGAAGCCGCCAAGGCGTTTGTCAGCGCGGCCGGAGAAGAGGGCCTGGCAAACGAGGATTTTTCAAGGAAGTGCTTCAATTCTGTCTATGTCTGCGCCGCGTCGGACCCTAAGGAAGTGCCGGCTTACCCGTCTGCGACCATATTCAAGAACAGCGAGGATTTCAGCAAGTGGTTCAGAAAGGCGGATTTTAAGAGGTATGAGCCGTTGGAGGGACGGTTGATGCCGCTGCTTCAGAGGTACTGCGGGATATTTACGGAAAAGTATAAGGTATATTCAACGGCCTCCAAAATCTCTTTGATTCTGAATGAATTGGGTATCGCCGGAGACCTTGATCGGGAGTTCCGTGCTCTGATGAAGGAGAAGAACGTGCTGAGTCTGGACGATTCCAATGTGATTCTGAGGAATATAATCGACGGCACGGACGCTCCGTTCATCTACGAGAAGCTGGGAGTGCGTTTCGAACATTTCCTCTTGGATGAGTTCCAGGACACCTCCCGGATTCAGTGGGACAATTTCAGACCGCTCATCGAGAATAGTGTCGCGCAGGGGAAGGAGAATCTGCTTGTCGGCGATGTGAAGCAGAGCATCTACCGCTGGCGCGGTTCCGACTGGCGGATGATGGCGCGCGAGGTTCAGGGAGAATTTACTCAGTGCGGTGTGGAAACACTTGACAGCAACTACCGAAGCCTCAGGAATATAGTCGAATTCAACAATGGATTCTTTGAATATGCTTCCTCGGTTCTCGATGGGATGTCGGGTGAGGAATCGGACTTCAAGGTCCATGACATATATTCGGACGCGGGGCAGCTTGTGAAGTCGAAGGATGTCGCTGGCGGAAGTGTCGAGGTCGTTTTCTGCGACAAGGAGGATGAGATGCAGGAGATTCTCGATGCTGTGAACAAAGTGCATGAGGCCGGGGCGAGATACGGCGAGATCACTGTTCTGGTCAGGAGCAACAGGCATGGCTCTGAAGTGGCCATGTTCCTGATGGACAACGGGATCAGTGTGATTTCCGATGATTCGCTGCATTTGAAATCCTCCGCTGTGGCCCGTCAGGTCGTGTCGCTTCTGTCTTCGGTAGGGAATGAGGACGACACCATCGGTTCTTTCCTTGCGGGGGAACTGGACATCAATGTCGCCGAGTTGTCGTGCCTGTCTTTGGCCGACCTCTGCGAGCAGCTTCTGCGCATTCTCAAGGCCAGGGATCCAGAACTGTTTGAGTCTGAGACCCAGTATGTTCAGGCTTTGATGGACTTCGTGCAGGATTATGTGTCAGTAAACGGGAACGCCATAGATGGATTCCTGAAAGCCTGGCAGGAGGCAGATCCTAAGATCAGTTCGCCTTCGGATCCGGAATCTGTCAGGGTTATGACGATCCACAAGTCGAAAGGGCTTGAGTTCCAGCATGTGATATTTCCGTTCGCCGAGGAGATCGGGCTTTTCCGCAGCGAGAAGCATTGGACACGGCCTTCGGTGGAGGGAACCGAGCTTGAGGGAATCACCGACGGGGTCTATAACGTGTCGTTGAGGAAGCCGTCGAACGAGGATTCGCTGTTCCGGGAAGGGAGTCAGAAAGAGATGCAGTTCCAGCTTGTGGACAACATCAACACGTTCTATGTGGCTTTGACGAGGCCGGTCAAGGGATTGACTGTCATCGCATCCAATCCGCCGGAGAAGATCACTGGAGCCATCGTGCCGGTCGCTTCGACAGGCTCAGCGACCGAAGTGGTCCCGCCATGCGACTTCACGGATTTCTCACAGATTCTAAATGCCTATCTGTACGCTTACGGGGAGTCATTGGGCTATGTCAAAGAAGAGTCCGAAAGCAAGATCGTCTTCTCGAAAGGCGACATTTACGACTACTCCACCCTGGAACGGAAGGCGGACACCATCTCCGAACTGATGCCCGGTTACCCGTCATACCCTCTTAACCCGTCTGCCGAAGACGATGACACTGACGTCCGCGAGCGCGGAAGGCTCAAGTACAGCGCCGACTCCATAGATTTTTTCTGCGATGAAGCCAGAAACGAGGCCAGACTCAATGGCACTGTGCTACACGGTATCCTTTCAGAGGTTGTCACATTGTCTGATTTGCCCGATGCCGTCCGGCATGCCTTCGATGCCGGTGAGATTGATGCCGGACAGGAAGAAGAGTATCTGGATATTCTTACACAAAGAACCTCTGCGCATCCGGAGTGGTTCCCATCGGAGGACACGGAAGTCCTGAACGAGACACAGCTGATTGACACTGACGGTCAGGCCTACCGCCCGGACAGGGTGCTGATCAAGGACGGGAAGGTGACGGTCATCGACTATAAGTTCGGCGAGAAAAACCGTCGGTACCACCGGCAGGTCGCCCGTTACGCTGACATCTACCGCCGGATGGGATATTCGGAGATTACTCCTATAATCTGGTATGTACTTACCGATGAGGTGGAATAATTTTCGTATATTTGCCTTTTAACACAAAATGAAAATTATTATGGAAGCGAACGACAACTCTATAAAACTCTACTACAACACGGAGAGGGAGAAACTTCAGATGCCTGAATATGGCCGCATCGTCTTGAATATGGTCGAGCAGGTCAAGGCAATTCCGGACAGGGCGAAACGAAGCGAGCAGGCCCGTGTGGTAGTCAGGGTGATGGAGACCCTGAACCCTCAGGTCCACACGCAGGAGAACTACGAACAGAAGCTCTGGGATCACCTTTACATGATCGCGGGATATGATCTGGACATCGATTCCCCGTATCCGGCTCCACATCCTGAGGCGATGGACGTGCCTCCGATGAATATCCCGATTGACAAGACTCCTGTGCGGGCCAGCCATTATGGGCGTAATATCGAGAGCATCATTGACTTGATCGCCGGAGAGCCGGAAGGAGAGGTCAAACGCTCCATGCTGCGCTCGCTGGCCATCTACATGAGGCAGCAGTACTTGATCTGGAACAAAGACAGCGTGGCCGATGAGACCATATTCGCTGACATTGAGAAACTTTCCGGCTATAGGATTCAGGTTCCCGCCGATCTGGAACTTACAAAGATTTCATTTGATTCCAATTTCTCGCGTCCGGGGCTGAATCTGGGCATGGGACAGAACCGCAGGAACAACAAGAAAGGCAATCGTAAGAACAGAAAATAATGCTCGGGTTCTGGAGGAATATGGATGACGGGGACAAGGTACGGCTGACGAAGATGACCGGAATCCTTGTCGCGTTGCTGGCAGTGTTCACATTGCTGGCGACCGTTTCCTATTTCTTCACCTGGAAAGCGGATCAGAGTTCATTGTCTTCCGCAGTCGGTGACATTTCGGTCGAGGTGAGCAACATGGCCGGAAAGATGGGATACCGGTGGGCCGACCTGCTTGTCCGTAGATGGTTCGGACTTGGCAGCCTGGCTTTTGTGGTGATCCTTTTCGCCGTTTCCGTCCGTTTGCTGCTGCATAGGTGGCGTTATTCGATGGTCAAGACAACACTTCTGACTGTCACGGGGGCGATGCTATCGTCTTTCATTCTGGCATTTGTCTCAGATTTGTCGGGACTTGGCAACGCTTTCGGCGGAGGACTCGGAGGAGAGTGCGGAGAGTCTGTCGTGAAGTGGGCCTCGGTGGTTTTCGGGAATATTCTTACAGGTTTCATGCTGGCTTTTCTGGTGATTGTCTGGCTTGTTCTGGCTTCCAGAAAGTTCTCGGATTGGCTGATGTCTCTGGGAAAGAAACCGGTGGCTGAGCCTGTGGTTCGACAGGGCTCACCAACCATCGAAGCCACCGAGCCGGCGGTTAGGACGGGTTCATCGGTAACAGGCACAACTGGCGTGGCGGAGGCCTCGGCTTTGCGTGTTCAGGATTCTGTCCTTCGACAGGCTCAGGGACAGGAAAGGGAAACACCACAACCAGTGGCTGAGCCTGCTGAAAAATCCATGGAAGTGGTCAAAGGCAGCAAATTGTCCACTGAAATCAAGAAGGAACTCCCGAGAATCAATGTCCGTGACGAACTGCCTGATTACCAGTTTCCTTCGCTGGAATTGCTGGACTCATATTCATCAAATAGGAATGAAGTCTCCGACGAGGAACTTGTCAGAAACAACAACAGGATCCGCAACGCACTTGAGAATTACAAGATTCAGATCAACGATGTGAAAGCCATTGTCGGCCCGACCGTCACGCTCTATAAAGTCTATCCTGCGCCGGGTGTCAAGATCGCTGAATTCAAGAGGATTCAGGAGGATCTCGGCATGCATCTTCATGCCAGGGGAGTCCGTGTCGTGACTCTGACGGACTCTGTCGGCATTGAGGTCGCCAACGACCACCCTTCGATCGTCCCGATGCGTGCCGTGCTCAACGACGAGGCGTTCCGTTCCAGCAAGGCTGAGCTTCCGGTCGCCATCGGCTACACCATCCAGCAGAAGGTCAAGGTCTTCGATCTGGCTGATGCCCCGCACCTTTTGGTTGCCGGAGCGACAAAACAGGGTAAGTCTGTGGGACTCAACGTCATAGTGACATCGTTGCTGTACGCGAAGCATCCGTCCGAACTGAAACTGGTGTTCATCGACCCTAAGATGGTCGAGTTCTCGGCCTACGCCCATCTTCTGAAGCATTATCTGGCTGTCCTTCCTTGCAATGACGAGCGGGAGGAGAGGGACAACGCCATAGTGAAGAAGGCCGACAAGGCTGACAAGATACTCCGCTCGCTGTGCATCGAGATGGATCAGAGGTATGAGCTTTTGAGCAAGGCCTCTGTGCCTAACATAAAGACTTACAACGAGAAGTACCGCAACCGGAAGCTTCTCCCTACCGAAGGGCACCGCTTCCTGCCGTACATCGTCACCATCATAGATGAATATGCCGACCTTACGATGTCGGTCGGTGGCAGCGGTGACGCAAAGGTTGTGGCCCGCAGCATCACCACGTCCATCATCAGGCTCGCCCAGAAGGGGCGTGCCGCCGGTCTGCACGTTGTGCTTGCCACACAGAGGCCGTCCGTGGATGTAATCACGGGACTCATCAAGACGAACTTCCCGACCAGAATCGCTTTCAGGGTTGTGTCCAGAACAGACTCTTCTACCATCCTTGACTCTCCGGGAGCCGAGAAACTGATTGGAAAGGGAGATATGCTCTATTATGCCGGAGTCGAGATGGAACGCGTCCAGTGCGCCTACATTGACAGCGAGGAGATCAACAGGCTCAATGAATACATCGGTTCGCAGGAAGGCCACAATAAGAGCTTCAACACTCCGTTTTACCTGCCTCCTGTCGATGACGACACGGAAGAAGGATCTGGTGGCATGGTTGACATGACAAAACTTGACGAACGTTTTGAGGAGGCCGCCAAGTTGGTTGTTATGAGCCAGAGAGGCTCCACTTCCGACCTTCAGAGACGTCTCGGGATGGGGTACGCCAAGGCCGGCCGTGTCATGGATCAGTTGGAGGCCGCCGGGATTGTAGGCCCTCAGGAAGGCTCCAAGCCACGTCAGGTTCTTGTCTCGAGTCTTGATGAGCTGGATCAGATCATAGCCGCCTACAAGAATCAGTAATCCACCGAAAGGCATGACTTGTGCATACGCAGGAAAAATCATGAAGACAATCACAAGAATACTCATCACACTCATGGCCGCGCTTCTTGTGCTGCCGGAAGTTTCGTTCGCCAAGAGCAAGACGTTGGACACTTTTGTCAGCAAGGTCTCCTCCTCTCTGGTTTCGTTTGACTATTCGTTCACGATGCCGACCAAGAAAGCCAAGATGACCGGGAACGGAAGTGTGAAGGTTCAGGGAACCTCATTCATAGTGGACGGAAACGGGCTTGAGATCTGGTGTGACGGGAAGACCCGTTGGACGATAGACAGAATCTCTGAAGAAGCTTTGGTTGAGTCTGTTGACGATTCGTATGATAGCTATGCCACAAATCCGGCCTTGATGATAGCCTCGATAGACAATGCTTTCAGGGAGGAATCTTTCGGAAGTTCAAAGTTCGGAGGAAAGGTCGTGGACGCGTCTGTCCTCACTCCGGCCAATAAAGGGAAAGGTTCAATGGACATCGCCGGACTGAAACTCTTTTTCAAGAGCGGTACAACAATTCTCATTGGAGCCGAAGTCACTCTTAATGATGGCTCGGTGTCAGAATTCACGATAACGAATCTCAAGTTCGAAGGGGCGGGAAAATCAAAAGAGTCTTTCCGTTTCAACGAAAAGACTCTTGACTCTTCCTATGTCGTCACGGATCTGCGCTGAACGATCCGATTCATCACTAATTCTTTACGCACCTGATGGAGGCGCGGAATGATTCCTTGTCGCCGGAGCCGAACTGGACGTCATTCTGTTTTACGAATATGTACCTGTAGTGTCCAAAGTCGGAATCCGGATCGGACACCCAGAATGCGGCGTAGTTGTCAGTTCCTGTGAATTTGGCGGAACTCCCCGAGTCAACGGCATAGCCGACAGGCAAGGCCGAGAATCCTGCCTTGTTGGTGATTTTTACCTGTGGCCAATATTCCCACATCCTCGTACCAAGGAATTTCGCGTCAACCATCATTCCACCGGCCACTCCGCTGAAAGTCTCTTTTTCTGAGAATTTTGTCCCCTTTGTGGCAAGCGCCTCAGCCATTTCCACAAACTCTGCGTCAGAAGGCAGATGCCATCCTTCCGGACATGCAGCTACCGCTTCGTTCCAAGAATAGAAGCGACCGAATATCGCATCCATGGCCTCACTGTTTTCGTAAGGAACGCCTGAACCGGAATAATAGAGGTTGTTCTTCATCCACGTCTTACCGTTGAAAGTGGTTGTGTAGTAGGTACCCTCGTCCCTTGGGTCAACGAATATCGGATCCTTGCTGGAATATGCTCCGGCCACAGTTGAGTCAAGCGCAGCATCAACCACGCTGAACGAGGTCGTGTTCGTCTTTGTATAGTAACCGTCCGCGAACGCCACGCAGTAAACCGTGAATGTACCGACCTTGGACGGAACGGTGAACTTGAAAGTTCCGTCGCCAGTCTTGTCGGTTTCTGTCTTGGTCGTGTCCTTCGCTGAATTCCACGATACAGTCCAATAGTAACCTACATCCTCGGCCGATCCTGTGCCTGGATGAGTGATTCCGCTTGGGGTCAGGCTGAAGGCATCGCCCTTACGGACATAGGTCGGCACGGATGATGAGAAGGTCAGCGTTCCGCTGACGTAGTCTTTCGTGGATGTGCTGTCTTTATCCTTTTTGCAGGAAGGCAGGGCGAGCATCGCCGCGGACAATCCTATTAAAATAATGTTCCTGATCTTCATCTTTCTCGATTGAAAATACAAATATCGCATAAAAAACGCAAAAACGGTATGCATTGAGCAAAAACTAGTCCAATGATGTCCCAAAATTGAATCGAAATGCCTATAATTGCAGAAATGAAAGTGATTATAGGAATATTCAGAAGCTTAGCTCTGTGCTTCGTTGTGCTTATGGCCGTGGTTTCCTGTGGCCGTAAGGCGGATTATCAGGAATTGACGGGCTATGCCCAAGGAGGGACATATTCAGTGAAATTCAACCACAGCGGCGTCAAGACCGGCATAAGCGAGATAAGAAAGTCGGTGGATTCCATTCTGACGCTGGTTGACACCACCTTGTCCGGTTACAACAAAGGATCGCAGCTGAGCCGCTTCAACGCCGGCGTGCCGGTGGTTCCCAATGAGATGTTCAGGGAGATATTCACCATCTCGAAAAGGCTCTATGATGAGACCGGCGGAGCGCTGGATATGGCTTCCGGGCCGCTCTATGATGCCTGGGGATTCGGCTTCACGAACGATACGCTGCCGTCTGCCGCAGTCGTGGACAGTCTCAAGGCTGTCTGCGGGATGGATAAATTTGACGGGAATATGTCCCCGTTGATTCCAGGAATATGCCCGAAATTGAATTTCAACGCCATCGCGCAAGGCTACACTTGTGACAAGATTGCAGAATATCTTCACTCGCTAGGGGTCAGGGATATGCTTGTGAACATCGGAGAGATCTATAGCGAGGGCCTGAACCCTTCCGGCAAGCCTTGGACAATCGGAGTTGACAGACCTGAGGACGGGAATATGGAGCTTGGCGGCAAAGGTCTTGTGGGAATATGGCGGGGAGACGGAAGCGGCCGCGGTGTGGTCACCTCCGGTAATTACCGTAAGTTCTATGTGAAGGATGGACGGAAATATTCACACACCATAGATCCGAGAACAGGGTATCCTGTGAACCATACTCTGCTTAGCGCCACGATTGTGGCCCCGGACGCGACCCTGGCCGATGCCTATGCCACATATTGTATGGTGATCGGTTTGGACGAGGCTAAGATATTCATTGAGTCTTCAGATGGATTGGAGGGCTATCTGGTCTATGCCGACGGAGATTCAATGTCGGAATGGGCGTCTTCTGGCTTCAATCTTGTAAGGGATAGCCGATAGATTTTTGTGGAATGACTAGACTGTTCAAAGATTCATCGTTTGTCATGGCCGCCGCGATCACGGTGGTCACTGGCTGTAGTACCATCAGCAGGACCGAGAAGCAATTGTCCAAGGTTGATTCGTTTGATTCTCCGGACATCCCGGCGATAGGGGAGCGTCCTCCTCTGCGGCCTCGTCAGACCGGTCTGGCATATTCCCCGAACACTCTGATCATTTATTATGACGAGGGTGTCGGAAAGGGACCGCTCAAAAAGGCGGCAGTTAAGTACGGTGCCGATGTCGTCTATGACTACGGCATCATCAACGCGCTGACAATCCGCATTCCTGAAGGGAAGACCCT
>OMBG01001218.1_pt1 | contig 11942 bp, 15 predicted proteins | sample 1674251 | NCBI WGS metagenome assembly OMBG01 (sample SAMEA103958153, study PRJEB25191) | human gut metagenome | reverse complement strand
GCATTCACATCTTCCTGTTTATCAAGAAGTTCCTTCAGGTCATCTATAACCTTCTGCTTCAATTCCAGATTATGCTCGCGCTCCTTCTCCTGTTTCTCATTGAAATCGGCACGTTCCTTCTTATACTCGTTATATACGGATTTAAAGCCCTCCTCTATCGCAGCAAACGGGCTCTCGACAGCATCCAACGCCGTATCCGCCATCTCCGCAAGCTTCTGCATCGCGTCGGCCTTCTCTTTGCTGAGTTTCTTGTAGAACGCAGTCTTGATGGTCTCGACATTCTTCGACAGAGCCATCTTCATATCGCTCGTAACCGTCTTCTGAAGCGTCGACACAAGCTCTGCAAGGGACATGTTCTGATAGTCTGGAGTCTCGGCCTCCGGCGTAACTTCAGCCTCGGCAGTTTCCACCTCAGCGGACTTTTCCGCATTTTCTTCAGCAGAATTTTCCACCTTCCCTTCAGCAGGCGTTTCAATATTCTCTTCAGCGGAATTTTCCACATTCCCTCCTGCAGGCGTTTCAATATTCCCTTCAGCGGAATTTTCCACTTTCTTTTCAGCGGAATTTTCAGGTACAGGCTGTTCCGCCGCAGCATTCTCCTGAACCTCAGGCACTACATCTGAGACATTTACCTCAGGAATGATCTCTTCACTCATAATCTGGAGTATTAAGTTTATAACACTATGGACGTGACCAACCTTCGCGTATGGGCGCGTCCAGCCTGCAAATATATTAATAATTGAGTAAAAAACACTAAATTTGCCGTGCGAATATTCCAGAAACGTTGAAAAAATATGAGAATTGACATACTTACCGTCGTCCCGGAGCTCCTTGACAGCCCGTTGAGCCACTCGATTGTGGGACGCGCAAGAAAAAAGGGAATTGTAGAAATCCAGGTCCACGACATAAGAAAATATGGCCTCGGCCCGCACAAAAGGGTCGACGACTACAATTATGGACCGGATGCGGGAATGGTGATGATGGTGGAGCCGATTTTCCGGATGATCGAGGAACTGCGAGCGGAAAGGGAGTATGACGAAATCATCTATATGTCCCCCGACGGCGAAGTGCTCACCCAAGGCATAGCCAACGAGCTGTCACTCAAGGGGAACCTCATCCTTCTGTGCGGTCACTACAAGGGCATCGACCAAAGGGTCCGCGACCACCTCATCACAAGGGAAATCTCTGTGGGAGACTATGTTCTGAGCGGAGGAGAGCTTCCGGCAGCCATCCTCGCCGACGCGATTGTACGCCTCATTCCGGGAGCCATCTCCGACGAGACCTCAGCCCTGAGCGACTGCTTTCAGGACGACCTTCTCTCCCCACCCATCTACACCCGCCCGGCAGACTTCAACGGATGGAAAGTTCCGGACATTCTCCTCTGTGGCGACCCGAAGAAGATTCAAGCCTGGCAGGACGAACAGGCGCTGGAACGAACAAAGAGACTCAGGCCACATCTGCTCGAAAAATAGAGGAAAAACTTACACATTCGCAATTTCTTGTACTAAATGATGCAATAAAATTTTGTTATTAGAAAATAAACCTTATATTTGCAATGTCTTAAACGAGATGTAACGTTTAAGGCCACTCATCTCTTCATAATCTGTTTTATGAGGAGCTTGCTGACCACTAATAATTAAAACACTACACTACTAACCAAAACAGCTCGCAGTGATGCGGGCTGTTTTTAGGGAAAAAATCAGAATAGCGTCCCAGCTGAGGGCTTTATCGCGCCCTCATTGAAATTCTCAACTACAGCGGGGCATCCCATCAAAATCCATAGCGACTCTCGATAACATTCCAATCGATGATACCCCACAGAGCCTTCAGATGGGCTGCACGACGGTTTTGGTAATCCAAATAGTAGGCGTGTTCCCAAACGTCGAAAGTAAGAAGTGGTTTCAGGCCTTTTGTCAGCGGATTTCCGGCATTAGCCTCCTGAGAAATCAAGAGTTCACCTTCGTCATCGGCAGAGAGCCACACCCAGCCGCTCCCGAAAAGCCCCACGCCTTTTGCCTCAAACTCCGTTTGGAAGTTTTCTACGCTGCCCCATTGCCTCCGGATTTGACGAAGGAGATTGCCGTCCGGTTCCGCCTCCACCTCACATCCGCCACGCCCTCCATCGTCCGCAGCGGATTGAACGGGGCTCTTGAACTGAAGGAAGTATAACTGATGATTCAGGATTTGCCCGGCATTATTGAAAATCGCGGAGAGATTGCCACCAGGAGCCGTCGATGACAAAGCCCCACCGCGCCCGGTCTCTCCCCTTCCGTCGGGCCCGGGCCGAGCGCCCGTTCCTGCAGCCGAAGCAAGAATTACATCCGTCAATCCCATCCCCTCAAACCCGGTCCCGGCAACAAGTTTGTTCAAATTGTCCACATAAGTCTGAAGGTGTTTGCCATAGTGGAAAGATAAAGTCTCATCGCTAATCACCGGTGAGAGCGATGAATAAGGAAGGTCAATCAGAGTAAACATATTCTTGAAGTTTTAGTTGTGGTTGCAAAAATAAACGGATATTACCGGAACACTGAACAGGTATCGGCCGGAATAAGTACAATGTGACTGACGGACTAGTGTTCATAAAAGCCGTGCAGGGTTTCGCCGATGGGTCTGCCCGTAGTCATAATTGCGTAATCCGAACTATGTATTAACAGGTGTATCCTCCAAAGCGATTATCTTACGAGGAGATGTGTTCGTCCATGTGACGGCTGATAGCATTTTGGAAAGCTCTTCCGAAAGGTTAGTATAGTGTTCAATCACAGTTGAAGGCCTCGACAATCTCCTGACACTCTTCAATATCCAGATACTCCGGGTCAAAGTCCCGGTCTATACCGTACCACTCCAGGCGCTCGCGGTCTTCGGTCGAGATGCGCTTACGGGCGGCGCGATGCGAATGCAGTTCCAGAAGCTCCTCATAGCCCCAGATGCCACCGCAATCCTCCGGCGGGCAGGCCCGTTTTCCGCTGACAAACTCAATCTTCCGAGCTTCGCCTTCGGCATATTCTTCGACGGAAGAAAGCCTGACATCATGCTCCCAGCTATCGCCGAAATCATACTCCCAGACCATTGTATCGCCCTTTTCGCACAAGATTTCTCCCAACGCGAAATCCTCCTGATTGTAGTTCTTAATCCTTCCGAAGAGCGGAGGCAACTCCCCTTCCCGCTGATAAGCCGGAGCAAAATAGGAGTCCCCTTTCCGGAACTGGTTCAGGTGTTCGCCCATCCAGCCCATCAGCTCGAGGATGAGGTCACCGAACAGCCTCAGACTGATATTCGAAGGGACAATCACCTTGCGCCAGATAGGCGGTTTGATGCCCATCAGCGCCACGCGAACAGTATATTTAAAGACATGGTCCGTTTCTCTGTAACGCGGGAAGCTGTCCATCTTATACTCTTCGTGCGGGCCGGACTCTTTCTGTGCCTGCTGTGCATCGGTCATAAGCATACGGAAAAACTCCGCCATAAGGTCGTCTTTGGATTGTTGTTTTGCCATAGTGAGTAATCCTAATGTTCTTGATACTGTGCTACTTCAAGACAAAAGAGATCGAGGCTTTTGTTCTTACGGCGACAGTCAGAAAGAGATTTAGAAAGCTCTTTCCCAAGTTTCGCATAATCCAAAGCACCGCGGGAAGCATCCACAAATGCTTTTTTACGTTTTTTGTCAGTACCAATCAAAGTTTGCAATCTTTCTTTGGGGTTAGCATATAAGGCCGAATCGATCTTCCTATTCTCAAATAAGGGAATCAACCAGGCATCCGTTTCCTCGATGGCGATGGCGTATGGTATCCGATCCCTATAGGGCTCCGCAACGAGGGCATCTATCTTGCGTTTCACATTCGCCCGCAACATCGTGGTGTATGCAGCAGCGTCGATCTGCCCCGTTCTCACTGGTCCTTGCACGTCATATCCTTTCTCTCCACGTTCTGCCGTATCCACGTGCACAATCACAAGGGCATCCCCTTCAAGGCCGTCAAGAAACGAGCCCATGAACTCTTCATTCCTGCAAGTCTCAAATACCAAACCCCAGTTGCTGAAGTTCATCGCCTTTAAGTCCGTCGCATCAAACGCTTCTTCCGGACGAAGCACACGAATATCCGAACCATCACATCTAAGAATTCTCTTCACGATGGCTTTAATGACATTGGCGTCCGCGAACCCCTCTGCAATAATACCTATCCTCATACCATCAGAACTCATTCGGAACACCGCCAATCATACCATTCATCCACATCTCGGAGAGTTTCATCCGTCTTTCCGAAGTTGGCTTGACAAGGATTTCATTCATCAGTGTACTACCAATATCGGAACGTTCTACAGCATAAAGACGAGTATCGGCATCTCCCAAGCGAATGCCATCCAGCATGGCAGGGTTATGAGTAGTGATGATTACCTGCTTACCGTACCTTCTCGCCAGATCAGGTAACTCTTTCATCAATGCCCTGCATAACCGAGGGTTCAGCCCAGAATCTATGTTGTCGATAGCAAAGAAGTTGGGGGTTGCCTTACTTATCATCAGCACTAGATAGAACAGGATAATTAACGCTCCTTCATTGGCATTTTCGGCCGAGAAGAAACGATTACTTTTCTTCATATAACGGTCATTGAAGTAGAGGTTTGAACTGCTCCGTCCAAGTTTATAGCCACGATACTTCATTTCTCCTTCATTATCATACACCAAATCATCTAACCACAAGATGTAGCGGCCCGCTATTCGCGAGACCTCCTCCATCTCCGATCTGGACATATGGTACATCAATACATCAAGTCCCTCACCATGAAGCCCCACAGGATATATCTTCGATGTGGATGAAAGGCCACGAAGGGCATCATTCGTTGGAGAATAGATAACATAACGGTTAAATTGCTCCTCAAAATCCCTCAATAAATTCTCCGGAAAATCGCCTTCACATTTAACTGTCCAAGGAGTATAAATATCTTCAGGAACTTTCTCGATCATCTTATAAACAGCATTATGATAGCCATCATCAAAAGCAACACTGATATAACGCGCTGCAGAACGACCATAAAATGAGTTAGCCATCAACTCCGGCATCGCGATACGTATGCCTCGTTGAACCATATCATCAAGTTCAACCCGCCAACCGTTTTTAGCGGCGACCATACCCATTGCTTCCAGCACATTCGACTTACCAGAGCCGTTAGCTCCAATAAGCACATTTACCCGCCCCAATCCGAAATTGAGATTATCGATGGACTTAAAGTTTTTGATTGCTACTCGTTCTATCATAACGAATGGTTTTGTTCTACAAAAGTAATGAAATTATCTTGATTAGCCACAAGTGATCAGTGGATTATTGGTTGCCCGGTCGGGCCGGCATAACGGCTACCTTTCATAAAACCCGTGCAGCACCTCGCTGATGGCGCGTTCGTATTCATATTCTTCCGGTTCCTTGATAACCCGCAGAATCTCCTCGTAGCCCGAAACGCCACCGCAATCCTCCGGCGGACAGGCGCATCGTTCAAGGAAATCTCCACAATGAACTCACGCGCCCGCTTTGAGGTGTCCATCAGCGGAGTCATGAGAGAGGAGATGATTTCGTAAGGGACGAAGTAGCAGCGGCTCGGCCTGGAGGTTCCTCAAGAGTTCAAGTGTGTCTGACGCAACTGTAGCTGTTTGTAGGATTTTGTATCCTCCTTATTGATATTCAACGCATGACACATAAAATCCAGATTACGGGGAGACAGGTCTATAACCTCCTCCTTCGCAATCTTGCGAAACCCACGGATACCCCCATATAAGTCAAAGGCACCATACCAGTCCGCCAAGCGCCCCATTGAGACAACCCGCTCAACAACAAGACGACGTGACTTTTGCCAGTCAAAAGTATCCATCCGATACTCCCACAACAGACCGGGGTTAACCTTATGCTTCCCTCGCTCCTGGGGATATGTAGTAAAAATCTTCATATCAAATATCCTTATGCTAAGATAACTATTTTCTTCCTAAACAACAAGAATAGTAATGTCTCTGCTGCGGATGCCATCTTAGATAGAGTTGTAAATACCGCATCGAGATTTACATTGAAAGGAGATAGTCTAAGAAAAAAAATTAACTTTGCCGCATCAGAACTGCAACAGCATGGCCGTTTTTGCTGTAACAGTCTGCTCCGTTTTTACCAGAATAAGTATAAAGACCCAATCCACGCCGATTATGCATCCGACTACAACCATTGACAAATACATCGCTCCGCTATTTCGCACAACAGGCGAAAAAAACCTGCTTTTCACTTTAGAATTGGAACTGCTCGGTGCGCCCCTTCCCATCAAGCGAACGCTGAAGATCCCGTCAAATATGAATCTGGGATATGTACAGGAGGTCTTGATGCTGACGATGGGATGGGAAGGATATCATCTCAAAGAAATCCGCGCAGGCGGCATTACCTATTTCACAAGATATGCTGGCGGAGAAGCCCCGGAACCCACTGAAGGATTCCCGCAAAGGGATGCCTTTCAGTATATCATAGGAGATCTGCTCAAACTCCATGGCGATTCCTTCACTTTCGTCTATGACATGGGCGACTACTGGGTTCACCGCGTTACCCTCATCGAGGTTCTCCCCTGCCAGACGTGGGACCAAGGTGGAGACTACGCTGGAGACTACGCTGGAGCTGAAATCATTGACGGTCAAAACGCTTGTCCGCCAGAGGATGTGGGAGGAACTGAGGGATATGCTAGTATGCTCAAGTCACTTGCTAATCCAGAGGACGAAGAGCGCGAAGACTACATTCATTGGCTTAACCGAGACTTCGACCCGAACAGATTCAATCTATACGAGGCCCGCAGACGCGTATGGGATTTCCAACGAGTGATTGGCGAAGCCAGGTGGGGATTCTATCACCTATGAATAGAAAAGCCCAAGAGACAATCAATATGTAAGAATATCTGTAGCACTCTGCGGTTCATAAGGACCATCCTTACACTCCAGTATTACCGTCCCACTCTCCAATGCACGAACCGTATGCCACTGGCCGATGGGAATGTTCAATGCCACAACCGGTCCGTTGGGAGATAATTCAATGGCTTCCGTACACATCCGATCCTGCTCATCATAAAACTCCTCAACCAACCTTCCACGAAGACAAACCACTGTCTCCGAAGACTTCTGATGCCTATGAATGGGCAACGGGCTTCCCGGCTCAATCGCATTGAGCATCCGCTGACTATTATCCTCAGCAGAATTCCGGAGATCATAGTTCATACGAAGTCGAGGCGAGGCCTTCGCCTGCTCGGTCAACTTATCCAATAAAGCCTGTGTAATCTTCATAACAACCCTCTCCTATTTTTTCAACGACGCCAAATACTTCTCGTGAAGGTGATAGTACTTCTTCATAAACAGCACATACGCCGCTACCAGCACAACAGCCACGACTACCAGATAAATCCAATGCGCCAGCACGGTATTCGGTATCAAACACACCATCCCCAGCGAAATGACCAACTGCAAGCCCATATAAATGAACGACACCGTCACGTGCCCTATCTTTAACTCATTCGCCATCAATTGATACGCATGCTTACGATGCGCTTCACCCAGATTCTCGTGAAGCATAATCCTATGCAGAATCGTGCAGCACCCATCCACGCCATACACTATTAGGAACACGAGCCACGTCACATCGCCCGTTTTGGCAATCAGCGAGCCGATGGCAAACAGCATAATGAAGGCAATGCCGATGCTGCCCACGTCACCAGCAAAGCACTTCGCCTTGCCCTTGGGACGGAAGTTGAAGAACGAGAACACCAACACGCCCAAGATGGCCACGACCAGATACGCCTCTTCAATAAAAGACGAACTACGGTCCAACAACACTAGCGGCACTAGCACCGCCAACGCATACCCCGCAGTGATCCCATTGATACCATCCATAAAATTGATCACATCCGTCGCGCCTACGAAAACCACCAGCGCCACGATGCCAAACACCGCCACCCAGTACCACGGCAGTCCCGCAATCAGATCCGACCCCAGTGCGATGCTCCAGAACATCAGCGCCGTAGCCACAAACTGCACCACAAGCCGCACGCTATCCGGCAGCGAATGCACATCGTCCCAAAAACTCACTCCGGCAATCAGCAAGAGTCCGCACAGGAACGGCAGGTAACGGATGATATCATTCCCTTGAAGAGCCATCATCACGGCCCATACGACCATAGAAAAAACAAAAATCACACCCCCGCCGCGAAGAACGATAGTCGAGTGCGACGACCGCTCGTTGGGCTTGTCGATGATGTTGCACTTATCGGCTATCTTGAAATAGACTAGTTCTGCTGTAATGAGCAGCACAGCGATGATTATGTATGTCCAAATCATATGTTGTTATTATTCTTTTTTATGCTTGAAATTGAGTCCAATACCCCTCTTCCAAATGCTCTGCTAATGTTTCTAATAGAATTCCGATTATGAGGGATGTTGATTCCATAATGACTTTGAGGAGTAGTTACATAGAACCACTAAAGAAGAACCTGGCCGAATTCCTTGATGGTTTCTTCGCTATTGCGGCCGGAAATAGACTTACCAGTGGCTTTTTCTATACGGTTAAGCCCTCGTCTGGAATATTGAAGGAACTTGTCATAGTCATAACCCTCGTCTTCGCAGAATTTTTTCATCGAACGCCCCTTTCCGTTCTGGCTGTAGTTCTTCAACGCAAATGCATAGTTGATTGTTGGATTTTCATTCATTTTGGCTCCTTTTTTGATTTGGAGCCAAAGATAATCAGGCTATCGTTTTAGACCATGCGGGAAAGTGACCGCGTACTCTATCACCGTGCGATACTCTACGCCTAATCCATCACAATAGGATTTGAGAGAGTATTCGGTGGGTTCTCGTCCGAGGCGCTTTTTATAGCCTTCCAGGACAGATAGGCATTGTCTTCCGAACGCTGACGGTTCTTGCTGGTTCTTCATGGTAAATGATTTTGCCAGCAAAGATACGTGATGATCAAGAGCCCGTCAATGCGTAACTGCAGAGACGCTTACTCGATGCCGACGCCAAACATTGAACTAAAAAGGGTTACACAAGACTATGCAACCTCTGGATATAGAGGCGCAAACATTCTCATCAAGCCACCTCTTGGAGTCGGAAAACAATTTGAGAAGCCATTTCTCTCATAGAACCTCAAAGTTGAGTACGACTTACCGGCAAGTGCCTGCACTGTAACAAACAAGCATCCCGATTGTGGGGTTTCTCTAAGTCTGTCGAAAATCAACCGAATCACATCACTACCAACCCCTTGCCTTTGATAAGGCTTGCTGACAACTAGCAGAGCCAGTTCCATGGCAGGAAAATCTCTTCTTGAACTGAACTCTTCTTCAAAATCTTCCGAAAAGATTTGAGGAGATGGGACAAACCCGGACTTCATATCTTCCTTATCGTCTGCATCCAAACTCAGCAAATCATTCTGAAGCGCAAACACAGCGACAATTGTATCTGTCACAGCATCACGCACATAGTAAAAGACAGCCAGATGATGCAACTGATAATCAGCCCACAAACGTTTCCCGGAATCAAGGCCAGAGACACCACATACAAAAGACTCCACCTCTGCGAAGTCCTCTGCAAATTCTATCGTGAGTTCCATCCGGATAATCTACTTTGCTTTCCACGTTATTGTGTGCCTCTCAGTTTTGATAGTAAGCGGCCCAGAACTTTTCCGCTGTTGATAAACTCGGGAACCACTTTCTGCCGCAGCCTTGCGAATCGCATCTGCATACTTACCAGAAATTTTCTCTTTTGTCGATTTGAATCCAATCATAACTCAAAAAATTTAACCAATATCCCAAGTCTCTGCAAATATATTGCTTTATTCTTAGATATCAAATAGTTTGCTCATTTTCCCGCGCAAACGCTTCGCTGACAACAACGCAGCATCGCGTTCTGCAATGAGCTTAGCTATCTGTTCTTCAATGATTTGGTCATCTGAGCAACTGCCGCGTCTATCAGTTTCTGCTGGTCAGCACGCCGGGCATCCATCTGATTCTTGTAAAACCGCACCAATTCTCCCCTGCTTTCGTCTGATATGCGAAGACGCTCCTCCAGAGACCAGATCGTCTTGTTCAAGACATCTATCTGATCCCGTAACTCAGCTATCGTTGAGTATGCAACCTGGAGTTGTGCTTCTACGTTCATATCTCCATCAAAGTTAGGTTCATCTTTATTTCACTGCGGACGATTCCGCTGAGCCCTGATATTCCCTTGCGCAGATCCACCTTGTCTCTATACAAGTAGATTAAATATTCACTCGACATCGTTACCATAGCATTAGCCCAGCATTTTCTCGACCATTCCGAAAAGTTCATTAATGTCGCCATCGCCTTGGATGAGTTCCAAGTTGAACAAACTTGCCGGCATCCCGCTACCGTTCGTCAGCCTCCTTGAGAACACTGAGCTCTTTCTGTCAACGCCTAGAATATCGAAGGTGCTTGTCTTAGTCATAGCCCTCATCTTCGCAGAATTTCTTCATAGAACAACACTTGCCGTTCTGGCTGTAGTCCTTCAACGCAATTGCGTCGTTGATTGTTGGATTCTCATTCATTTTTGTTTTTTTTTGATTTGGAGCCAAAGATAATCAAGGTGTCGTTTTAGGCCATGCGAAAAAGTGACCGCGTACAGAAACACAAATTATTCGACTAATCTATCTATAATATTGATTTTATTCACATCAGTTAAATTATATTCATATATTGAGGCTATTATAATTTGGTTATCAGAAAAATCTCTTTTTAATATTCCAATCATCGCTTCTACGTTTTGCTCATCAATCTCTTTTCCACGTGGCGAATCAAGAATTATCGGGAACTTGACGTTCAAATGTTTTTCCACCTCCAACAAACAAGCAAGCCTAAATGCAAAAACAGTTTTATGCAAAACGGCTCCTGACAATTCTTTTAGATTTGAGGTAAATAAATAGTTTTCAGTATTATGACTTTCATCAACACCCAGTTCTTGAAGATATTTTTTAGTAGACTTGAATATCGAAGAGATCACACAATTTGCACTTCGCGTTAGTTCCCTAATTTTTAGGTTTATATCCGCTATTTCTTTTTCTAATTTCGCAATTCCTTTTTTTACTGCGACTTCGTTTATAGGTATACTTGAAATTCTTTTATCAAAGATATCAGAAATCGTTTCAATATCATCAAAGAAAGACAGTTGTTGTTCTTCTATTCTACGCTCTTTCTCAAGTTCATCAATTTCCGACTGTATCTGGTTATATTGCGAAGCTACCAATTTACGTTTTGCCACAAGAAAATCAATTGCATCGTTAAGGCCTATAATATTATCCTCCGTAACAGCTATGGTTTCACCTTGGGGAGTTTGAACCAACAGACCTATTTCTGAGATAAAATTTCGAAAACATTTATTTTCCTTTAAGACCTTATCTATTCGACATAATTCTTTCTTTAGTATATTATGCTGCATCTTGCATTGATTAATTCTGCTATCAATCAATGAATTGTATGATTCCGCTGCAAGGTTATTGGATTCTGCATTAATAGTTTCTTGGTACTTAGAGACACTGAACATTTGCTTGTATTTCAACAAATCTTGCCTTTTCGTCTCCTTTTGTCTGTATAATTCAGAACAATCTATCTCTGCAATCCCCCTAATTAGCTCCTCAATATTAAACCGAATGCTTCCTATGACAACCCCTCGATTAAGCAAAGTCCATCCTTTCTCTTGGTCAAAATAGAATATTCCTAATAGATTGTTTATCAGTTCTGAATAATTGGCATTAAAAATAATTTTATGGAGAGCCACTTCTTCACTTGGCAAAACATAGCTCGTCACAGAATTGCTCCGTTTCAATTCAATGAGTTCTCTTGACTCTCGACATAATAATAAAACATCGCCGTTATCCAGAGTTATTTTACTTTCAACTTTGCAGTTCTCAAATTTGATATGCTTTGTATTGGGAACGCTA
>OMBG01001217.1_pt1 | contig 11950 bp, 10 predicted proteins | sample 1674251 | NCBI WGS metagenome assembly OMBG01 (sample SAMEA103958153, study PRJEB25191) | human gut metagenome | reverse complement strand
GATATAGTGCTATTATAATATAATAATAAAATAAATACAAGAATAATTATTTTTTTATTGACAAAAGGCGTAAAACTAATATATAATATCTACCGATATTGTGGAAAGTGTTGCTATCGATAATTTTAAAGATAAGCAAATTCCGCACGCCTGTGCTATACCGCACAGAGCAAACGAAAATTAAGACAAGTTTGATTTTCAGAAATGGAGTGAAAAAAATGAAGAGAACTTACCAGCCAAAGAAGAGACACGCACAGAAGGTACACGGTTTCAGACAGAGAATGTCAACAAAGAACGGCAGAAAGGTACTTGCTCGCCGTCGTGCAAAGGGCAGAAAGCAACTTTCTTACTAATTACAGATTGGGTGCGATTTGGTGAAAAGCAAAACCTTAAAGGAAAATAAAGATTTTCGCCGACTTTACTATAAAGGTAAAAGCCGTGCTTCCTCCTGCATTGTGACATACGCCTCAAAGAGCGGGGCAAAAGGAACAAGGATAGGCATTACCGCAAGTAAAAAAATCGGCTGTGCAGTTGAACGAAACAGAGCAAAGAGAGTTATTCGAGCCGCCTTTTCTCAGCTTGAGGGAAGAATTAACGGCAGCTATGATTTTGTTTTTGTTGCACGTACAAAAACCTCAAAGGTTAAAATGCAGAAAGTGCTTGAGCAAATGGAACAGCACTTTAAAGCATTGGGAGTAATAGACTGATGAGTGCTTTAAGAAACGCAATTAAAAAGGTATTGATTTTTTTAATTAAGACCTATCAATTGACCTTAAGCCCTCGGTTTTCCCACGGAAGTTGCAGATTTACACCCACGTGTTCGCAGTATGCTCTTGAAGCTATTGAAGTTCACGGTATTTTTAAAGGGTGCTTGCTTGCAGCTTGGAGAATTTTGAGATGTAATCCTTTTTCCAAAGGTGGCTGGGACCCTGTTCCCCCTAAAAAAACTAAAGAGGACAAATAATGAGCAGTATTATAATGGCAGCTAATGCCGTTTCAAACGGTATGGCAGTTTTTAAGCCGCTTTATTGGTTGTTTGGTAAATGTATGGAGTTTTTGCTCGACGTGCTTAACAATCAATATTTTATCGCACTTATTATTTTCACTGTAGTAACCCGTTTGCTTCTTTTGCCGCTTAATGTTAAGCAGCAGAAATCTATGGCGGCAACTACAAGACTGCAACCTAAAATCCAAAAGATTAATAAAAAATATCCTGACCCGAGAGACAGGGACAAGCTTAACAGGGAAATGCAGGAACTTTATGCAAGAGAGGGTCATAACCCTATGCAAATGGGCTGTGGACCTATGATTTTCCAAATGGTTTTCCTTATGGGTGTCATCGGTATTATTTATTATCCTATTCAGTATGTTTTAGGTGCAAGTGGATTTAATGACGCATCAAACGAGATTTACAAGGTAATTTTGCCGATTTATCAGCAAATTACAGGTAATGCTGATGCAAAAATAACTTATTTTCAGTTGAACATACTCGAGAACTTCCCTGCTTACAAGGAAGCGCTTATGCAGTCATTCCCGAAGATATTTACCCAAAATGTTTGCAGTGATATTGAAACCTACAGGCAGGGTATGACGTTATTCGGTCTTGATATGACACGTATTCCGCATTGGAAGGACGGCATTATTGTTATAATTCCTATTCTTTCCCTTGTAACATCGCTCGGTTCAAGCGTAGTTTCTACAATCATTCAAAAGAAAAATAACCCGGCAGCATCTCAGCAGAATGCGCAAATGATGATGATGATGCTTATGATGCCGTTTTTCTCCTTCTACATTGCGTTTAAGGTAACGGCTGCAGTCGGTTTTTATTGGACTATTTCAAATGTTATTGCTATTTTGCAGCAGATTTATATTTTCAAGGTTCATCCGCCTAAGAGGACTCAGGCAAAATTGATGGTTGAAAACACTATTGAACGTCGTTCACGTGAAGAAAATATTAAAAAGATGACGAAATAATTATCGGAGGATAAAGATGATAAAGGAATTTATCGGTACCGGTAAAACAGTTGAAGAAGCTACCCAAAATGCAAAGCTTCAGCTCAACGCTCCGGAGATGGCTGACGTTCACGTTGAAGTTATCAAGTATCCGGAGAAGAAGAAGTTTTTTGGTTTAATCGGTGGCTGTGATGCCGAGGTTAAGGTAAGCTATGATGACGGCAAGAGAGAGAAAAAGGCCGACGCTCCAAAAAAGAGCTATGAAAAGAAGGCAAATTCTCCTAAAAAGCCGGCACCGAAGAAGCCTGCAGGCGAAAAGCCTATTAAGGAAACCAAGGCAGATAAACCGGAAGAAGAGATTAGCGAGAAGGACATTGACCTTGACTATGCTTGCCAATATCTTAAGACAATGATTGAAGGTCTTAATGTTGTTGACCCAAAGATTACGGCAAAGGTTGTTGACGGCACGGTTGAGATGTTAATTGAATGTGAGGATTACGGTATCATTATCGGCAGAAGAGGCGAAACTCTTGACTCACTTCAATATCTTACAAGTCTTGCTATTAAAAATGGAACTAATAAATATGTAAGAGTTACTCTTAATGTAGGCGACTACAGAGCTAAGAGAGAGGAAACTCTTAAGGCGCTTGCAACAAAGAATGCAAATTTCGTTGCAAGAACAGGCAGACGTTATTCATTCGAGCCAATGAATCCGTATGAAAGAAGAATTATTCATACCGCAGTGCAGGAGGTTGAGGGTGTTACCTCACGTTCGGTAGGCAGCGGAATGGACAGACGAGTTCTTATTGAGCCTGAAGGCGGAGTTAGACGTAATTACAGAAATGACAGAAGAGGCGGCAGACGTCCGGCTCCTGCTCATAGCACTGTTGACGCTAACAGAGAAAAGAAGGCTGACAGAGCGGATATGCCTAAGTTTGGCAAAATCGAAGTTAGCAAAAATAACGACTGATAACCAATTTATATTATAATGGCGGACAGTTTTGTTCGCCATTATTTTGCATAAGAACACTTTAGCAGGAGGGATAACAATGAGTAAAACTATTGCGGCAATTGCCACGGGAAACAGCGTTTCGGGAATAGGTGTAATAAGAATCAGCGGGGATTCTGCAATTGAAATTGCGCAAAAAGTCTTTAAATCAGCGGATAATACTCCCCTCTCCTCGCTTAAAGGATATACGGCAAAATTCGGCAATGTTTATTCAAAAGGCGAAAAGTATGACAATGCGATTGCGCTTGTTTTTCGTGCACCTAAAAGCTACACGGGTGAGGACGTTGTTGAACTTTCCGTACACGGCGGAATTTTTATTGTTGAAAAAACCTTGGAGTCTGTTTTAGATGCAGGTGCAAGCCCTGCCGAAGCAGGCGAATTTACCAAAAGAGCATTTTTAAACGGAAAAATGGACCTTACGCAAGCAGAGGCTGTTGCCACATTGATATCGGCAAACGGTCAGGAGGCAGCTAAGGCATCGTTTAATCTTTTGCAGGGTTCTTTGAGCAATAAAATATCAAATGTTCTTGATAAAATCGTGTCGTTGAGTGCTTCAATGGCGGCATGGGTTGATTATCCTGATGAGGAAATACCGGAGCTTGACGAAAAGACGTTAAAAAATACATTGTTTTTCGCCAAAAACGAATTAAAAGAGCTGCTTGATAATTATGAAAGCGGAATGATAATGACGCAGGGTGTAAATACCGTTATTGCAGGCAGACCGAATGCAGGAAAATCAACGCTTATGAATATGCTTTCGGGCAAAGAGAAAAGCATCGTTACTCACATTGAGGGTACGACGAGAGATATTGTTGAAAATTCGGTTAGGCTCGGCTCGCTTGTGCTCCACCTTTCCGACACGGCAGGGCTAAGAGAGAGCGACGACGTTGTGGAAGCAATCGGAATTAAAAAAGCGCTTGAAAGAATTGACACCGCCTCGCTTGTGCTTGCCGTTTTTGACAGTTCACGTGAGCTTGACGATGACGATAAAATGCTGATTGACTCGTGCAAGGGCAAAAAGGCAGTTGCCGTTATCAATAAAACCGACCTCTCCCCTAAAATCAATACGGATAAAATAAAAGATAATTATGAAAGCATTGTTTATATTTCAGCCAAAAATAATTTAGGGCTTAAAGACCTTGAAACGGCGGTTAAAAATATATTGGGTGTTGAGGAATTTGACTCCTCTGCCCCGCTGATTGCAAACAGACGTCAAAAACAATGTATTCAAATGGCTTGTGAAAATATAAACGAGGCATTGTCGGCAGCCGAAATCGGCTTAACTTATGATGCAATTAACGTTATGATTGACAGCGCAGTTGACGAACTTTTGGCGCTTACGGGTAAAAAGGCTACCGAAGAGGTAGTAAACAACATCTTTTCACGTTTTTGCGTAGGCAAATAAATTAAGGAGGTAAAGCTATGGAATATTTTGCAGGAAGCTATGATGTAATAGTTATCGGAGCAGGTCACGCAGGTATTGAAGCATGCCTTGCAGCTGCCCGACTTGGTGTTAAGACTGCCGTTTTTACAATCAATCTTGATTGGGTCGGCAATATGCCGTGCAATCCGTCAATCGGCGGAACGTCTAAAGGTCACCTTGTGCGTGAAATTGACGCACTCGGCGGTGAAATGGGCAAGGCGGCAGATAAATATACCCTGCAATCCCGTATGCTCAACCTCGGAAAAGGACCTGCCGTTCATTCACTTAGAGCGCAAATTGACAGGAGAGAATATTCGCAGGGAATGAAGCATACGCTTGAACTTCAGGAAAATCTTGATATCAGGCAGGGCGAAATAGTTGACCTTTACCGCTTGGAAAACGGTGAGTGGCAGGTTAAAACAAAACTTGAAGCACTTTTCAATGCCAAGGCTGTTATTATTGCAACGGGAACTTTTCTCGGCGGCAGAGTATATATCGGCGATGTTTCATACGAAAGCGGACCTGACGGAATGTTTCCGGCAACAGAGCTTTCAAAAGCGCTTAAAAAGCTTAACATTCCTCTAAGAAGATTTAAAACAGGCACTCCGTCGAGAGTAAACAGGCAGTCGATTGATTTTTCAAATCTTGAAGAGCAGGACGGCGACGAAGAAACCGTACCGTTTAGCTTTGAAACTCAAACACCGCCGAAGAATAAGGTTTGCTGTCATATAACTTATTCCAATGAAAAAACAAAGCAGATTATTCTTGAAAATTTGGACAGAAGCCCTATGTATTCGGGCAAAATTGAGGGCAAAGGGCCAAGATACTGTCCGTCTTTTGAGGATAAAATTGTAAGATTTAAAGACAAGGAGCGCCATCAGCTTTTCATTGAACCTTGCGGACTTGAAACTGAGGAGATGTATCTTCAGGGCTTGTCATCTTCCCTACCTGAGGATGTTCAGCTTGCTTTTATTCATACTATTCCCGGTTTGGAGCATGCTCAAGTTATGAGGACGGCTTATGCGATTGAGTATGATTGTGTTGACCCGACGGCACTTAATGCAACACTTGAATTTAACTCTATTAAAGGGCTTTACGGCGCAGGTCAGTTCAACGGTTCAAGCGGATATGAGGAAGCGGCAGCGCAGGGTCTTGTGGCAGGAATTAATGCGGCGCTTAAAATTAAAGGTGAAGAGCCTATGATTTTAGACCGTGGCGGCTCATATATCGGAACTCTTATTGACGACCTTGTAACTAAAGGTTGCACCGACCCTTACAGAATGATGACAAGCCGAAGCGAATACCGTCTTGTTTTAAGGCAGGATAATGCTGATGTTCGTTTAACACCGATTGGTTACAAAATCGGCTTGATTTCGCAAGAGAGATATGATAAATTTATAAGTAAAGAAGAAATGGTTAAGGTGGAAAGGGAAAGAATTGAGCAAAAATCAATTCCCCTTACCGATGCTCTTCAAAAAATTATGGAGGATTGCGGCACAACGCCACTTGAGCGTGGCTGCAAAATGATAGAACTTCTTAAAAGACCTCAAATTACATACAAAGCGTTGACGAGTGTTGATGATGACAGACCCGACCTGCCACGTGCGGTATTTGAGCAGGTTGAAATTGCGGTTAAATATGAGGGTTACATTAAAAGGCAGGAGCAGCAAATTAAAGAAATGCGCCGAATTGAGTGCAAAAAAATCCCTGCCGATATCGATTATTATTCACTTAAAGGTCTTAGGCTTGAGGCAGTTGAGAAGCTATCTAAAATTAAACCTGAAAATCTTGGGCAGGCAAGCAGAATCAGCGGCGTAAACCCTGCCGATATTGCCGCTCTCAACATAATTTTGGAGACGTTATGATAGATTACGACCTTTTATTAAGCGAAGCAAAGAAAATCGGAGTTGACCTCGGTGAATACGGAGCCGACAGATTTGACACTTATGCGGAAAGGCTTGTTCGCTGGAACGAGCACGTGAATCTCACAGCGATTGTTGAACCTGACGATATAGTTATTAAGCATTTTATTGACAGTCTTTATGCTATGAAATTTGTTGATTTTAAGGCAGGGCAAAGCATTGCCGATGTCGGCACGGGCGCAGGTTTCCCCGGTATGCCGCTGCTGATTGCAAATCCTGAACTTTCAGTCAATTTTATAGACAGTTCGGGAAAAAGGATAAATTTTATAAAAGATGTACTCAGTAATATAGGTATAATTGCAACAAGTACGCACGAGAGAGCCGAGGACGTCGGCAAAAATCCCGAATTTCGTGAGCAATACGATTTTGCCACGGCAAGAGCTGTTGCACCGCTTAATGTTCTTTGCGAATACTGCCTGCCGCTGGTTAAGGTTGGCGGACGCTTTGTTTCACTGAAAGGCTCTAACGGATTGGAGGAGCTTGAAGCGGCGAAAAATGCAATTAAGGTGCTTGGCGGAGAGCTTGAGGCGGCTGAAAGCTACGTTTTGCCCAACGGCGACGGCAGAACGATATTTGTTATTAAAAAGATATCGCAAACTCCGACAAAATACCCCAGAAAACCCAAAAAAATTGATACCCGACCGCTCTAAATATAACGGAATATGTCAAATTATAAGGATTTCTCACGATGAGAAATCCTTTATTTTTGTAATACTTTATGGTATATTTATATCAAGGAGTGAGAGACGTGGAGCAAATCGTTCAAATACCTACGGAAAAGCTGTTGCCTAATCCTTATCAGCCACGAAAGCAGTTTAAAAGCGAGGATATGTTGTCTCTTGCTGACTCGATAAAAGAAAACGGAGTACTTCAACCGCTTTTGTGCAGGCAGATTAATCACAGCGACTATTATGAATTAATCGCCGGTGAACGCAGACTCAGAGCGGCAATTCTTGCAAATCTTCAAAGCGTTCCCTGCATTGTGGTTGAATGTGAGTACGAGGACAGTGCGATTTATTCAATTATAGAAAATATACAGCGCTCTGACCTCAACTTTTTTGAAGAGGCACTTGCAATATCTCACTTGATGAATACATTTGGCTTAACTCAACAGCAAATTAGCAAAAAGCTTGGAAAAAGTCAAAGTGCATTGTCAAATAAGCTTAGGCTTCTGCGACTCCCTGCCGATGTCAGATATTTTATTGACAAAGAGGGATTGACCGAGCGTCACGCAAGGGCTTTGCTTAAAATTGATAACGAAAAGGATATGTGGACAACTCTTAAAGTAATAACAGAACGCCATCTGAATGTTGAGCAAACGGAGGCTTATATCGAGTCTTTGACTAATAAAGAGATTAAGCATAAGAAAAACGTTATTAAAGTTTTTAAAGACATAAGGATTTTTGTCAATACGGTTAATAAGGCTATCGCTACAATGAAAGAAAGCGGAATTAATGCGCAATCGGATAAGACAGAAACTGACGAATATATAGAATTTAGGGTTAGAATACCTAAGGATGCTAAAATGCAGGACAAGACTGCATAATTAACTTCGCTTAAAACGGATAATATCCGTTTTAACATATTCTCCTCTTTTCATCACGTGGAAAAAACGGGCTTAATTGTCCGTTTTTTCTGCTTTTATAAAGAACTCTTGTGTTTCACGTGAAACAGCTACCCTATATATAGTTTTTAGGATAAACACAGTTTAAATTATATTTATTTCATATTATATTATGTTTATATATTTGTATAATGTGAAATTCTTATTCTAATGATTTAATTTAGTTCAATTTTCGTTTGTTTAACATAAAAAATCATTGTTTCACGTGAAACGTCTATATATTGTATACCCTTACTTTGACAGACACAAAAGTTGAAAAATAATTGTAATGTTTCACGTGAAACCTCTTGCCTACTCCCCTCTCTTGTAGTATAATCTTCAGTACGGAGGTGAACGTATGGGAAAAACCGTATCTATATTTAACCAAAAAGGCGGAGTAGGAAAAACTACCACTTGCGTAAACTTTGCTGCCGCACTCGGTTTAAAAGGAAAGAAAACACTTCTTGTTGACCTTGACCCTCAGGGTAACACAACAAGCGGTGTCGGAATAGATAAAACAGAAATAGAAAAATCTACGTATGATATCCTTATTAATGACGAAGCTGCTAAAGATATAGTTATTAAGACGGAGTTTAAAAATCTTTCAGTCCTCCCTGCCAATATGAACCTTGCAGGTGCAGAGCTTGAGCTTGCAGAGGAAGAAAACAGATTTAAAGCGCTTAAAAAAGCACTTGCTCCGCTCGTAATGGAATATGATTATATTATTATTGATTGCCCGCCAAGCTTAGGACTTCTTTCGCTGAATGCATTAACCGCTTCGGATACACTTATTGTGCCGTTGCAATGCGAATATTATGCGTTAGAGGGATTGAGCCAGCTTTTGGGAACAGTCAGAACTGTAAAACAACATTACAACGAGCATTTGGAGCTTGAAGGTGTGCTTTATACAATGTATGACACACGTCTTAAGCTTAATTCGCAGGTTATTGATGAAGTTAATCAGTATTTTCCGAATAAAGCGTATAAAACAACTATTCCACGAAGTGTTAAGCTTGCCGAAGCACCGAGTTTTGGCAAACCTATTTTTTATTATGAGAAATACTCAAAACCCGCTTTTGCATATAAAAAATTTGCAGATGAATTTTTGAAAAAACAGTAAATATGTAACAATATGTTGAATTTGTAAATTTATGTGAGGGATTTAACATAAACTCTAAATAGGAGGAGAATAATGGCTAAAAAGCAATCAGGTCTCGGTAAAGGGTTAAGTGCCCTTATGCTTGAAAACTCGGTTGACGAAATGGTAGCAACAAACACGTTGCCGCTCAACGAGATTATGCCTAATAAAGAGCAGCCGAGAAAGACTTTTGACGAGGGCGCTTTGCAGGAGCTTGCCGACAGTATTACTCAGCACGGTGTGCTTCAACCGCTTCTTGTCAGACCGCTTGTGACAGGCGGATATCAGCTTGTTGCCGGCGAAAGACGTTGGAGAGCGTCACGAATGGCAGGGCTTAAAGAAGTTCCTGTTGTTGTGAAGGAACTTTCCGACGTTGAAACAATGGAAATCGCAATAATTGAGAATTTGCAGCGTGAGGACCTCAATCCGATTGAAGAGGCGGAGGGTTTGCAGGCTCTTATTGACCGTTGCGGTTTCACTCAAGAAGAGGTTGCAACCTCGGTCGGCAAGTCACGTCCGGCTATTGCAAACGCTTTGCGACTTCTTAAATTGCCGCAGGAAGTGCGAGATATGACTAAAAACGGCGAAATTTCCGCTGGTCACGCAAGAGCGCTTCTGTCTTTTGATAACGAGGCAATGATTTATGAGGTTGCTCAAAATATCGTTAAAAATAATCTTACTGTTCGTGATGTAGAACGTTTAGCAAAAACAAGTGAAAAAACCTCACCGTCTGCAAAAAGAAAGAGCAAAAGACGTGACAGTTTTTATGATGAGGTTGAGCTTACGCTTACGGAAGTTCTCGGCAGAAAGGTTAAGGTATATAACGGCAGAGGAAAGGGAACTCTTGAAATAGAGTTTTACTCCGCCGATGATTTAAAAGAAATTGCAAATAAATTAGGAGAATAAAAAATGATTGACATTAAATTTTTAAGAGAAAATCCTGACGTTGTAAAGGAAAATATCAAAAAGAAGTTTCAGGATAAGAAATTACCGCTTGTTGACGAGGTAATTGAACTTGATGAAGAGCGTAGAGCGTCAATGGCTAAGGCTGACGAGCTTCGTGCAAACAGAAACAAGCTTTCTAAGGAAATCGGCGCACTTATGGCTCAGGGCAAAAAAGACGAGGCTATGGCAATTCGTGAAAAGGTTACGGCTCAGGCACAGGAGCTTGAAGAGCTTGGTGCTAAGGAAAAGGAACTTAACGAAAAGGTTACCTCAATTATGATGTCTATTCCTAATATTATCGAGGACAGCGTTCCAATCGGTAAGGACGACAGCGAAAACGTTGAGGTTGAGCGCTTCGGTGAGCCGGTTGTTCCCGATTATGAAATTCCTTATCATACAGATATTATGGAAAGTTTTGACGGCATCGACCTTGAAGCTGCAGGCAGAGTTGCAGGCAACGGTTTTTATTATCTTATGGGCGATATCGCAAGACTTCATTCTGCAGTTATCAGCTATGCAAGAGATTTTATGATTGACAGGGGATTCACTTATGTTGTGCCTCCGTTTATGATTCGTTCAAACGTAGTAACAGGAGTTATGAGCTTTGAAGAAATGGACGCAATGATGTATAAAATCGAGGGTGAGGACCTTTATCTTATCGGAACTAGCGAACATTCAATGATTGGTAAGTTTATTGATACAATCACTCCAGAAGAAAAACTTCCGCTTACTCTTACTTCTTATTCTCCTTGCTTCCGTAAGGAAAAGGGTGCGCACGGTATCGAGGAACGTGGTGTTTACAGAATTCATCAGTTTGAAAAGCAGGAAATGGTTGTTGTTTGTAAGCCGGATGAGTCAAAAATGTGGTTTGATAAGCTTTGGCAGAATACCGTTGACCTTTTCAGAAGCCTTGATATTCCTGTTCGTACTCTTGAATGTTGCTCAGGCGACCTTGCAGACCTTAAGGTTAAGAGTGTTGACGTTGAGGCTTGGTCACCAAGACAGAAGAAATATTTTGAGGTTGGCTCTTGCTCAAATCTTACCGATGCACAGGCTCGCAGACTTAAAATCAGAGTAAAGGGTGAAAACGGAAATTACCTTGCTCATACGCTTAATAATACGGTAGTTGCTCCTCCGAGAATGCTTATCGCTTTCCTTGAAAATAATCTTCAAGCTGACGGCAGCGTTCTTATTCCTGAGGCACTTCGTATGTATATGGGCGGCAAGGACAGAATTGTTCCTAAGAAATAATGCAAATTATATCTTTAATTATTGCGGTTTTGCTTTTAATAATTTTCATATTTCCTATATCCACAGGCGTTCATAATTTAGGTATGGCGGCAGGTGTGTTTTTGGGACTGTGCTTCGGCGCAGAGGGCTTGTTTTATAATAAAATGAGTTTTACCGCCCAAAGATATACCGTTTTTGCGCTGTTCGTCGTTTCGCTTATTTTGATTTTTGCCTGCGCTTACGTTATGAAATTCGGCAAAAATACTGCAACAAACCAAAAAACGTTAATAGTTTTGGGATGTAGGGTAAAGGGCGATGTTCCAAGCCTTGCACTTCAAAAAAGGGCAGATGCCGCATATTTTTATCTGCTTAAAAATCCTGATTGTGTTGCAATTTTAAGCGGCGGTCAGGGTAAGGATGAAAATATCAGCGAAGCCGCTTGCCTTAAAAAGCTTTTGACGGATAGAGGAATTGCGCAAAGCAGGCTTTTTTGCGAGGAGCTTTCCACCTCGACTGATGAAAATATCCGCTTTTCAAAGAAAATTATTGACGAAAACGGTTTTGATACAAGCGTTGCGATTGTCACAAGCGAATATCATCAGCTCAGAGCAAAGCATATTTGCGAAAAAAACGGCTTGAGCTTTGCCTCAATCAGCTCCAAAACCGAGCCGCTTTATTTGCCGACCTTTCTTGTAAGGGAACTTATACACTCAAGATCGGAAGAGCG
>OMBG01001213.1_pt1 | contig 11959 bp, 9 predicted proteins | sample 1674251 | NCBI WGS metagenome assembly OMBG01 (sample SAMEA103958153, study PRJEB25191) | human gut metagenome | reverse complement strand
TTTATGACGAAGTGGATCCTCTAAAGGAACTGGAGAAAGAGAAATATAAAGTAGAAGAAGAGGCTCCCCGATGGCTCTTCGAAAAAATGAACGCTGAAAATTTGAGAATCATTTCTGAGGAGATATTTAATCTTGATTTTGACAAGTGGTTGGAAACATTTAATGGACATAAGTACGATGGACTGGAAAAGGCGTACATATACGATGGATACTGCTACTATATATATCAAGCAAAGACTAACAATGTTGATAGCAGATCGACCGAGCTTGTATATAGCAGTGATAAACAGAAGAGTGATGGATCATATGAAGTGATTTTTCAGGCACGAAGAATTCGCCGTAATATTAGCGTAGAAAATCCCATCTATTACGGAGATGTAAAGGTTGAATGTTCGCTGAAGGATTATAACGGCATGAGGCTTTGGTCGATCACAAAGGTCGGCAAGGCTTAAGGTATTACCTTAAAAAGGGAAAGTTTCATAAATTATTTTCCTAAAAAGGGGGGATAGGATGATAATGATTGTTTATTGGTTCCTTGCGTTTACGGTGGGTGCACCGCTGATGTTTCTCATGGAGCTGATAAATCAGAATGACGCATTGCTGGAGTGGCTTGAAAAAATAGAACTCCTTGCAGCTCAATTTATTTAAAAGGAAGGGAAATTTATGATGAAAAAAGTTATCTCAATTATCCTGTGTATCGCAACGCTTGTCGCAATGCTCACCGTCGGCGTGTTTGCGGTCGACGAAGAGCCGACAAAAACCGTGACGGTTACGCAGGAGGGACAGCCACCGGAGGGCGAAATTGACGGACAGTATGACGAGGATGAGGAAGAGCCGGAGGAGAAATTCAATTATTTCAAGAATCTTTGGCTTGCGTTTCAGTCGGCAACGATGTGGACGGTATTCTTTCCGGAGACGCTCATAGCATCTCTGATTCTCGGAATCGCAGGTCCGCCGGTAGCGTTTATGATGGTCGGATATGCGTATCTTGAGCTTTGCAGAGCAATAGGCGGCGTTCCCGTCAATGATGAATTCTGCCTCACCTTTAAGGACGGCTGGAACGAAATCAAACGATTTTTATCTCACAAATTTTTAACGGAGGGTTAAGTAATGAAAACAAATGTAAAGAAAAGAATGCTTGCATTTATACTGTCTGTTTTGGCGGTAATAACCATGTTGCCTGTAGGAGCAATGAGTGCAGGTGCGGCTTCAGAAGCAGAAATCACAAAGAAAAGAAATGAACTTGTTGATTATTTCCATTCAATGGCAACTGTTAAATGGACAGCAGGCCAGAACTTTAAGGTTAAAGCCGGCGGGGAGCAAACATATTACAAAAATCAGGTTTATTATGGTTTGCCTTATGCTTCCGTAAAAGGCGGCTCGGCTGTCAGCTTGGAAAGCTTCAATAAAGAATTGAAAAAGACAGGCGGAAAAATAAACGGAGCAATCGGTCAGAGCGACTGTTCAACAACACTTGGTGTGGCTTATAAAAAGGTACTTGGTGTTAGCCAGATGTGGAGCGTTTCTTGCTATTCAAGCAGTTCCTATGGCTTTAGCAAGGTAAGCAATTATTCCGATCTTAAGCCCGGCGATGTACTGGTAAAAGGTACAAGCCATGTAATGATGGTCGTTTCGGTTAACAAATCAAAGAAAACGGTTACTGTTACTCATCAGTCCTCCGCATATTTCAAGTATGATCCAAATACGGATACAACCGGAGGAAAAACATACAAGGTGGAAACCCGAAACTGTTCATGGGGCGTTAATCAGGCAAAGTCCTTTGACTCACTTAAAAGCGGAAACTATCAAGGATATGTACATAAGGATTTGAAGTCAGGTTCACCTTCCACATCAGGGTTTAAGTTTAATTCCGTGGGTGTTGACAGCATTACGGAAACGGATGCAAATATTTATGCAAAATTTGATTTGCAGCACATCGACAGTGCCGGATTTTATTTCGGTACATCAAGCTCATCTCTTAAAAAGATTTCCAAGAGCTTAAAGGGCGATGTTGATGGTGCAGGAAATTTTAATTCAATCAACTATCCGTTAAGTAAATGGTATGGCAATCTTAAGGCGAATACAACATATTACTATAAGCTCTATGTTGTAAAAAGCGGCAAGGAGTATCAGACAGAGGTTAAGTCATTCTCCACAAAGACGTCTGTGTTGACAATTAAGTTTAACGGCAACGGCGGCACAATCAAATCCGACAGATTCAAGCTTGTTTCAAACATGGTATATGAGGGAAGCAAGCTGCTTGAAAGCAAATGGGAGTATGACAAAACAAGCCCTTACGGCCTTTGGAATGCCGATTCATTCGGACTCACAAGAAACGGATATACCTTTGTTGGATGGGGAACAACTCCGTCGGGCGGAAAGGTTTTTGATCAGGATGATGTAACCGTTAAACCGTCGGATATGTCGCCGAACATAAAGAATGGTAGCTGCACGATTACTCTGTATGCTATCTGGGAGCCGGTAGCAGTTAAAAAAGCACCGAAGCTTGACAAAGACAGCATCAGTCTCAAATACAAGGACAGCGACACAATTTCGGTAACAAATGATGTCAAGGTTACATGGGAAAGTTCAAATCCCGTAGTTGCAAGCGTCGATAGCCATGGCAACATAATTGCAAATAAAAAGGGAACTGCAACAATTATTGCAACATCATCAGACGGATTGACCGCTGAATGTAAAGTTACCGTTCGCATGGAGTGGTGGCAGACACTTCTTAAAATTATCTCTTTCGGCATTTATTAATTGGAGGTTAAATTTGCAATGAAATTGTTCAAAAAACTTACAGCGGCAGTATTCGCGGTTTTATTAATATTATTAATTGCCCCTGTTGGCAGCATAAATGGAATTGAAGCATTACAATCGGTAGGTTTGCGAGCAGAAGCAGCATCTTATCCAAAAATCCCGGCATTAAAGATTACAAGGGTAAGGCAAGGCCCAAGAATGTGCACATGGGCAAGTTTGTCAACAGTGCAAGGCTATTGCTCTGGAACATATGAAGGATATAACTACAGACAGCCAGGTGTGGATTTCTATTATGGAACAGGTAAATCAGCAGACCTTTCCTCAGCAAACGACCCGATGTCTAAATATATTACAAGAAAATGTACAGATAGTGATTGGGGTACATCACTTTCAAAGCTACCGCACAAAATGGTTTACGATAAAAGCGGAATAGGTAACAACACTGCAACTTATGAGAAAATATACAATCAGCTTAAACAGGGAAAACCTGTTATTGCTTACCTTGGCAATGGCGTTCATACAAGCGTTATTATTGCCTATAACGGTTCATCGACAAAGCTTGAAGCTTCAGGGTTTACCGTTATGGATGTTGCAAAGGATACATGGAAAAACAGTGCTGATAAATACAAAAAATATGCAAATAATCCGCAAAGCATTACAAAATATGATTCATGCTATGTTTCCCTTTCATCATGGCTTTCATATGGCGGTGGCCGAACAATAAAAGCTATTTATTACCCGGAAAAAGCTCCGACTGTTTCAACCGAAAAGATTCTTACAATCAAATTCAACGGCAACGGCGGTGTAATCAAATCCGACAGATTCAAGCTTGTTTCAAACATGGTATATGAGGGAAGCAAGCTGCTTGAAAGCAAATGGGAGTATGACAAAACAAGCCCTTACGGCCTTTGGAATGCCGATTCATTCGGACTCACAAGAAACGGATATACCTTTGTTGGATGGGGAACAACTCCGTCGGGCGGAAAAATTTTCGATCAGGATGATACCAGTGTTAAACCGTCGGATATGTCGCCGAACATAAAGAATGGTAGCTGCACAATTACCCTTTATGCTATTTGGAAGCCGATAACAGGTTCTTTTAACTACAATGCTAACGGCGGCAGCGGAAATACATCGGCATTTAATGTTACGTTTGGAAACAATTTTTCAGTTTCAAACAATTCCTGCAAACGAAGCGGATATAAACTTGTCGGCTGGAATGTTAAGAGAAACGGAGATAACACATGGTTCGTTGGTGGTTCGGCAGGCTGGGTAAATGATTCAACGATAAAGCAAAAGGGCTATACCAAAAAGCTTTATGCAAACGGTTCAAGTTGGACATTTGAAGACAGTTGGGTCAGAAAGGATGCAAAATCGGAATCTTACACATTCTATGCTGTTTGGGAGTATGTTCCTACAAAAGCACCCAAGCTTGACAAAAAGAGTATCAGTCTCAAATACAAGGACAGCGATACAATTTCCGTAACAAACGACGTTAAGGTTACATGGGAAAGCTCCAATTCTTCTGTAGTTTCCGTTGACCAATACGGTAATATCACAGCAAAAAAGAAGGGCAATGCAACTATTATAGCAACATCATCGGACGGATTGACCGCTGAATGCCAAATTACCGTTCGCATGGAGTGGTGGCAGACGCTTCTCAAAATTATTTCTTTTGGTATTTATTAAGGCGATAACGCATAAATTGCGGTGCATACCATTTTCAAATCTATAAAAAATTCAACCGCTTCCCTCGGGAGGCGGTTGTTTATTGTGGAGATGTTAAATTATAAATCGGTCGCCGACTTGGAAAACAAAGTCGCCGCTTTTGAGGAGAGACACAAGCTCATGCTCATTTTCGGGGAGGTGTGCCGCTCTTGTGGCGCAGAGATTATCATGGCCGATGTGGTGATAATCCGTTCCCGCTGTGGCAATTTTGCCGTTCTCCCTTGCGTATCTTTCGGCGAGGGCAACTCTCGAATTGTGATTAGGGTGCATATTGAAAACCTCAACGCCGTCAAGATAATTTTCAAATCCGAGCTCCATTCCGTTCCTGAACGGATGAGCTTGCAGAAGGAACATATCGTCGGTTTTAAAATTTTCGGCAAAATTCTCAAGCGTTCCCGTCATATATGAATACATTTCCTCAAGCTGCGAAAGCTCAAAGCCGAAAAGAAGATAATCATTGTTGTTTTGGCTCGGAAATCTCAGCTCTGCGCCGAGATAAACTTTCATTCCGAGTTTGTTGCCGGTTTCGAGTGCTTTGAGATAATCACTGCGATATATTTCGAGAAAGTCTTTTAGCTCCGGCTTGGGGTAAAAATGATTGGTTATGGCAATTCCGTCATAGCCGGCGTCGTGGAAAATCGTCACAACATCCTCGGGCTTGACCTGTGAGCAGCCGCTGGCAGGTGAGGTGTGTGCATGAAGCTCAAGCCTGTAGGGATAAGCTTCTTTAATTTGCTTTTCTGCATTTTCTTTAAACATAATTGTTTCTCCTCAGATTTCATTAACCATCATTTTATAAACCATCTCACCGATCTCGTTTGTTTTGAGGTCGGCGATTTTTTCGTAAGGAATCACGTCAAGAATTTTCAGATAAACATTTGAGTGATGCCTGAACATATTTTTGTTGGCTTCTCTCGTGTTTTTAACAACGGAAACAACAATCGGGACCTTAGCTTTTTTCGCAATCTTAAATGCGCCGTTTCTGAACGGGAGCAGTGTGCCGGGCTTTTTATTGACATAGCCCTCGGGGTAAATTCCCATTGCACACACACCGTTTTTAATGTTGTCAGCCGCTCTGTTTATCGCCTTGACCGCTTCACGGCTGTTCTCTCGGTCGAGACCGACACAGCCGGATTTTGCAAGATATTTTCCTGCGGCAAAGATGCCGAAGATCTCTTTCTTTGCGACAAAAGCAAGATTCTTATCCGCCAAGGCTGTTATGGTAATCATCGGGTCAAAGGTTGAAAGGTGATTACAGACTAACAGAAATTGTCCGTCGTTCGGCACAAGCTCCTTGCCCTCGACGTGAACGTGGACCTTTGCGGTTTTGAGAAAAAGATTGATACTTGAAAGCATGAATCTTCTGTAAGAATTGTGGATATTGCTCGTGTAGGCCTTGTTCGTTGTGAAAGAATAAAGGCAGAAAGCACCGAGGTGAAGCAATAAAAAGCAAACGTATATTAAAGGAAACAGCAAAAGCGGCTTCCAGATATCCCCGAAGCTTTTGACAAAGCCCTTGAAGTACGTTATGAGAAAATCCACAAGTGCGCTGAGCACCGCATATACCAAAGCCATAATAACTCCCAAATTGTGCAATATTGCCTTAAAATAAGGTCAAAATTATTTTTTACGGAAATGCCGACGTTATTCCTCCTTGTCAAACGAGCCGGTGTAAAGCTGATAATATCTGCCCTTTGCGGCAATAAGATCATCATGATTGCCTCGCTCGATTATACGTCCGTGATCAAGTACCATTATAACATCGGAATTCCGAATTGTCGAGAGTCTGTGAGCGATGACAAATACCGTTCTGCCCTTCATCAGAGCATCCATGCCCTTCTGAACAATGGCTTCGGTTCTCGTGTCAATAGAGGAGGTCGCCTCGTCGAGAATCATAACCGGCGGATCGGCAACTGCAGATCTTGCGATTGCAAGCAGCTGACGCTGACCCTGTGAAAGATTGCCGCCGTTGGCTGTCAGCATGGTGTTGTAACCATCGGGAAGCATACGAATAAATTCATCGGCATTTGCAAGCTTTGCGGCTGCGATACACTCGTCATCACTTGCATCGAGTTTGCCGTAACGAATATTTTCCATAACTGTGCCGGTGAACAGGTTCGTTTCCTGAAGAACGATTCCGAGAGAATGGCGAAGGTCGTCCTTCTTTATCTTGTTGATGTTTATTCCGTCGTAACGAATCTTGCCGTCGGCAACGTCGTAGAAACGGTTGATAAGGTTTGTAATAGTAGTTTTGCCTGCACCCGTTGCACCGACGAATGCGACCTTCTGGCCGGGCTCGGCAAAGAGAGATATATCGTGAAGAACGATTTTATTCGGCTCATAGCCGAAATCCATGTGCTCCATGCGAACGTCGCCCATAAGCTTGGTGTAGGTAACGCTGCCGTCCTCGTGAGGATGCTTCCATGCCCATGTTCCGGTGCGTTCCTTGCATTCAACGAGTTTGCCGTCAACCTCTTTTGCGTTGACAAGCGTAACATAGCCGTCGTCAACCTCAGGCTTCTCGTCCATAAGATCGAAGATTCTGTCCGCACCGGCGAGAGCCATAACAATGCTGTTGATATGCTGCGAAATCTGGCTGATGTTGTTTGTAAACTGCCTTGTCATGTTGAGAAAAGGAACAACAACGGCAATGCCGAGTGTCTGACCCGAGAGTGAGAGATTGTGAACATTCGGAGAGAGGATGAGAAGTCCGCCGATGAAAGCAATACAAACGTAAAGAATATTGCCGATATTACCCATGATTGGCATAAGGATATTCGCAAAGCTGTTTGCTTTTGAAGCTTCTTTGAAAAGCTCACCGTTGATTCTGTCAAAATCCTTGCAGCTTTCCTGCTCATGGTTAAATACTTTAACGACCTTCTGACCGCTCATCATTTCCTCAATGAAGCCCTCTGTTTTACCGAGAGCCTTCTGCTGACGAACAAAAAACTTGGCAGAATTGCCGCCGACCGTTTTGACGACTATCATCATCAATCCTACTGCACCGAAAACGATAAGCGTCATCCAAACGCTCAGGTAGAGCATGTAAACAACAAGGATGATGATTGTCAATGCCGACTGGATGAGTGCGGGCATAGCCTGAGAAACAAGCTGACGAAGCGTGTCGATATCGTTTGTATAGTAGGACATTATGTCGCCGTGCGGATGCGTGTCGAAATATTTTATCGGCAGTCTCTCCATCTTGCGGAACATTGTTTTACGGGTATTATTGAGGAATCCCTGGGTTACTATCGCCATTATCCTTGCGTGGAAGAAAGATGCGATAACGCCGACAAGATAAATGCATCCCATCATTGCAATGATTTTGATAATGTTTAGCAGTGCAGCATTCCAGCCTGTGTCTATGCCTTTTTTAATTTCAATGATAAAATTATTGAGAAACAGGTTGGAGGTCGTTGAGGCAAGCGTTGAAAGAATAATGCAGACAACTACCGCAATAAGCGGAGCTTTGTACTCGCTGAAAAGCATTTTGAGAATTCTTTTAAACGTGCCTTTCTTAGCTCCGGATTTCATTCCCATCATCGGAGCTTTTCTTCCTTTTGGCATTGGATTACTCATCAAAATCACCTGCCTTTGTCTGAGATTCATACACTTCACGGTAAATATCGTTGTTTTCCATAAGCTCATCGTGAGTGCCGATTCCGTTGACCTCACCGTTGTTGAGAACGATTATTCTGTCGGCATCCTGAACCGAGGATATACGCTGAGCAATAATAAGCTTGGTCGTGTCTGGAATTTCCTCACGGAAAGCCTTTCTGATCATTGCGTCAGTCTTGGTGTCAACTGCACTTGTAGAGTCATCAAGAATAAGAATCTTCGGTTTTTTGAGCAAGGCTCTTGCTATGCAAAGTCGCTGCTTCTGTCCGCCGGAGACGTTTGTGCCGCCTCGTTCGATATAGGTGTCGTATTTGTCGGGCATTTGCTCAATGAATTCATCGGCCTGTGCGAGCTTGCAAACCCTGATTATATCTTCGTCGGTTGCGTCTTTATCACCCCAGCAAAGATTTTCCTTGATAGTACCCGAGAAAAGAACGTTTTTCTGAAGCACAACGGAAACTGCATCACGCAATGCTTCTATATCGTATTTTCTTACATCGACTCCGCCAACCTTAACACTTCCGCTTGTTGCGTCATAAAGTCTCGGAATGAGCTGAATAAGTGTTGATTTACTGCTTCCCGTTCCGCCGATAATTCCTATTGTCTCACCGGAATTTATGTGGAAGTTTATGCCACGCAATGTGTTGACCTCTTGCTTTTTTGAATAAGCAAAATCAACATTTTCAAAGTCAATCGAGCCGTCCTCAACCTTATAAACGGGATTTTTCGGGTTTTTAATTGTGCTGCTTTCTTCAAGAACCTCAACAATTCGTACGGCTGAAGCGAAGGACATTGAGATCATAACAAGCGTCATTGAAACCATGAGGAGGCTCATAAGAACCTGCATGCCATAGGTCAGGATTGATGAAAGCCCGCCAACCTCAAGCTCCGTGCCGCCCGAAGTAACAATTATCTTTGCTCCGAAATAGAATACTATGAGCATGATAACATAGATTGCGGCACTGACAAGGGGATTGGTGAGAGCCATAAGCTTCTCGGCCTTTGTAAAGTCATTGCATACATTGTCGGATGCGATAGAAAATTTATGATTTTCAAAATCCTCACGAACAAAGGATTTTACCGCTCTGATGCCTGCAACATTTTCCTGTACGGAATTATTGAGTGCATCGTAACGCTTAAAAATACGTTTGAACAGCGGCATTACCATCTTTATCATCAGCACAAGTCCGACTGCAAGGAACGGAATAAGTGCAACGAACGCTGTCGTCAGCTTCGGGCTGAGCTTGATTGTCATGACGATTGAGAAAATAAGCATCAGCGGGCTTCTGATTGCCGTCCTGATTATCATCATGTATGAGTTCTGAACGTTTGTTACATCCGTCGTGAGCCTTGTTACAAGGCTCGATGCGGAAAACTTGTCAATGTTTGAGAATGAATAATTCTGAACCGCATAGAAAAGATCGTGCCGAAGATTTTTTGCGAAACCGCACGAAGCAACGGCGCAGAAATATCCTGCCAAAGCACCGCAGGCAAGCGAGCAAATTGCGAGAATCACAAGTTTAATGCCGTACTGAGTTATTATGTCCATGCCGCAGCCGGCTTCAATGCTGTCAATGAGCTGAGCCGTTATAAAAGGTATAAAGCACTCGATAACGACTTCGCCTGTGATGAACAGCGGACTGAGCAGAGACGGCAGCTTGTATTCACGAATACATTGCATCAGTCTTTTTATCATATGCATTCAGCATTCCTCCTTTTCGTTTTCATTAATGTAGTAGTTTTTGAGATTTCGTTTCATCCTTTTGATATAATCACACATAGCTTCCTTTTCATCGGAACTGAATCCGTCGGTCAAAACGCTTTCGACAAGGTCCATATCCTCTGCCATAAGGTGCGATATAGCCTTTGACTTATCCGTCATAACAATTTTTTTAAGACGTGCGTCGCAACTTACCGAATGCCTTTCCACAAGACCCTTTTGTTCCATTAGGTTAATAACTTTTGAAGCAGTTGAACGTGTTATTCCGAAAGCTTTTTCAATATCCTTTTGAAAAACATCGTGGTCGACGTTCTCGGTGAGGTAGCCTATTATACAGGCGTTCGTGCCCGTCATTGAATCTATTTTTTCCTTGTTCGGCAGGTTTTCGATAAATCTGTAAATAAGATGTGAAAGCGACCTCAACTCATTATGAACCGTTTCTTTCATGTGTTTCACTCCCTCGTATATTTGTACGACATTCAACATTATAGTTTACTGTTCAATAATTGTCAATATATCCGCCTGTTAACAATTTATGAATTTTCTTTATATGTTTCAAAGAAAAAATCACCCGAAAAGGAGGGGGGAGTAAACCTTTTCGAGTGATTATGAGTTCTGCCTTTGCCGTCACGCAATTTCGATTTCTCGAATCCGATAGATTATCGGGGTGCAATCCGCATGGCGGTTGATTTGGGCATAGAGAATTTCAATATTAACGGCTCGCAAAAGCCGATGCGCTTAAAACTTCCTTGAAATAGCGTTTGCTGTCAGGAGATTTAAGATAGCACGGAATGAAAACTTCTTTTCATTTGCGATCTCGTTTAATATTTTTTCCTCTGCGACATAGTACATGTTGTTTGTCATAAGTCATTCATTCCTTTCTTTTCTTTTTGTGACTACATTATAGCACGGTTATTTTTATTTGTCAAGCGTTTTGCACAAATAATTTATGCTCAATTTGTGCATTTTTACCCAATGAAAATTGTGCTATGTGCATAATCACCTAATTGCAATATATTCAATGGTGTCAAAAGGTGTGATTTTTGACGTTTTTTACAATTTTTGCAAATGGCTATAATATAATGATGATGAACATTCCGATTTATGCTATTCTGACGTTTAAAACATTATGTAGTATTGACAATTTTTTGTCATTGTGCTAAAATTTAGGCTGTATTTTTAGGAGGTATTGCATAATCATGTGGTGGAAAATTTTATTGGCTTTGTTGGCTCTTTTTATTGTTGTAACTCTTATAAGGGCAATTTTTTACAAGCCGAAAAAGTTTGAAGGGGTTAAAATCGAGGATGCCGACATCGACGTAAATAAGGTTGCCGAGCATCTGTCAAAGGCAATTCAGTGTAAAACAATTTCAAGAAGCAATCCGGATGAGATAGATTGGTCGGAATTTGATAAATTCCATGATTTTCTTGACGAAGCCTATCCGCTTATCAAGCAGAATACGGTCAAGGAAAAAGTCTCTAAGGCAAGTCTTATCTATCGCTGGAAGGGTAAGAATCCTGACCTTGAGCCGATGGCATTGCTTTCGCATCAGGACGTTGTTCCCGTTGCCGAGGGTACAGAGAATGACTGGACGCATGACGCATTCAGCGGATATAATGACGGAGAGATAATCTGGGGTCGTGGTGCTCTGGATATGAAGAATCATCTTATCTGCGTTATGGAGGCTGTTGAATCTCTTATGGAAGAGGGGTTCCAACCCGAGAGAGATGTTTATCTCTGCTTTGGCCATAATGAGGAGATTGTTTGCTCCGAGGAATCGGGTGCAGATGAAATCGTTAAGGTTCTTCAGTCGAGGGGAATTCATCTTGACAGTGTTCTTGACGAGGGAAGTGCACTTCTTCGTCTTGATGTCAAGGGACTTATTCATACTTATATTGCCGCAGTCGGCGTTGCTGAAAAGGGATATGCCGATATGAAGCTCACCGTTCACGACAAGGGCGGCCACACTTCCGCCGCACCGAAGCACAGCGGTATGGCAAAGCTCGCCAATACTATTAAAGATGTTGAAAGACATCAGTTTAAATCGCATATGCTGCCGTTCCTCAGTGAGCTTTTTGACACTGTCGGCAGAAAGGCGAATTACCTCGGCAGAGTTATTATGTGCAATG
>OMBG01001205.1_pt1 | contig 11979 bp, 11 predicted proteins | sample 1674251 | NCBI WGS metagenome assembly OMBG01 (sample SAMEA103958153, study PRJEB25191) | human gut metagenome | reverse complement strand
AACAGCTACTATTTGGAACATTTGCCAAGACACCCATCGGCGATACCGCTTTACAAACGAACCGTTCAGCTTCGCCTGTAAAGCGGTATCGCCGATGGGGGGGGCAGCCGAAACCAAAAAGAGGTAACAAATCAACTTTGCCACCTCTCTTTGTCTTAATACTCAAAGTTCTTTAGACCATTTCTTACCCCATGGGGTATAAAGCCATGCTAAAAAAGCCAATGCTGGCACTAAGCAAATAGCAAAAGTTAATCCTAAAGCATTCATAATTTTATCTTTTTGATATTATTAATCCAATTATAGCCAAGACTATAGTCAAGACAATCCCCAAGTATATAGCCGATACCGTGCCATCTTGGTCTGTCTTTATTATTTTAAAAAGTGCCGCCAATCCACCCAAGACCATGATAGTGTATGTAGATTTGCTCATGTCAAAGAAATACTTGATTACAGTTTCTCTGATAAACCTTTCTTTCTCATTTTTCTGTTTCATTTTCTTAATTGTTGGCAAAGTTACGAAAAAGTTTCGTAACTTGCAAGTTATTACTAATATTTATTTCACTATTCTACTATAATCCTTAGTTTGCCCCTTATCCTTGTTTTCGATACGGATTTGAACCATCGTTCTTGCAGGGATGGTATCTGGCATTCTAGCCATAAGATATTCAATAACATCATTTACATTATTGAAGCCGACATCTTCCACCTTCACTAGAGCCTTGCCTCTATAATACAGCGTACCTTTGATGAGCTGCTTATATGAGAATCTTTCGAAATGGTCACCTTTTTCATCTGAAACATGAGTAGTAGAGCGATCTTCCGTGAAGAAAATCTTCTCCACCACCTTTTCATTGAGTTCCCAGGCTGGCGTAAAATCTAGCTTCACATAAGTTCTCGTAACTCTATAGCGATCAGAGTGGTTCATTGCAAAGCCAACCTCTGCCAACGTAGCCCCACATTCATTTTGAGCCACAGTAGCCCACGTATGGCGAAAAGTATAGACGCAATAAGTTTCATCATGCTTCATACCAAGTGATTTCTCGCAAACTTTTCTTATGCCAATGTTGACATTGGCACCGAAAGAGTCACTGGAAGTCATTCTTTGGTGGAAATTAAACAAGTAAGGCGACTCGGTCTTATCCAAATACTTCTCAAATAAAGGCAGGATGATTCCAGGCACTCGCATCTCGATATAAGCATTATCTCGTCGGGCATTTCTTGTCTTTGCTCGCTCATAGCCAATTATTCCATCATGATAGTCCTCTTTCTTCAACCTGTAAATATCAACGGTATTGATACCAGCCAAGCACATGACCATCATAGCAACATCCCTGCCTAATTCTGGCAAAGGAAAGACTCTGTCGCTCTCTGGAAGTGGGGCAGCAAAGAACGCCCGAACTTCTTCCATGGTGATGGCCTTCTTCTCAGGAACATCAGAACTTGGTATTTTCACCTTTAGCCAAGGATTTGTAGTGATTCGAATCATACCATTATCATAATCATTGAACTCAGCCAATGCTTGCTTGAAAATCTGTCTCACACAAACAGGGTACATCTCCTTGGCTCTAGCTGTCTTAGATAGAGCTTTTATCCAACCATTGATAAACTGGGTAGTAAGCTGGGAGAACATAACCTTGTTGCTTCCGGCATATCTTTCCAAATACTGATAAGCCAATTCGTAGTTTCTTGCATTTCGCTCATGCCCATCATTATACATTTCATCATGATATTTTCTAGCGTAGTCAGAAAAACATATGTCCGCAGTACCTTTCTCCAAATATGCCACAACATCATGGACGCTCCACTTTCTAATCTCCACCTTATTCAACAACTCTGCAAACTTTGCGATTCTTGCAGAACAAGACTGAAGGACAAAAGGATCCTTAACCTCTCTGTTTTTCTTGTCCACACCTTTAGAATCAACAATCTTATCCGTCCTTATATATTTCACTCCACGATTGTGAGTGATACGGATGTAAACTGGCCAAAAGCCATCATTTCTCTGTTTCTGAACAATTACCTTAAATGTAGCCATAAAACTTCTAAACACGCTCTAAACGTTAAACAAAATTACTCTAAAACTTTTCTAAACATTCCGTTTCATTTTTAGCATTTTAGTGCTACTATTGCTAAAAACGAATTAAGAGGAAAGCCCCTGTTTAAAGGACTTTCCTCTTAATTAACTGATAATCAACAAATATTCTTTATTCTTCAACAGCAGCCTGGGCCGCCGCAAGTCTGGCGATTGGCACGCGGAATGGTGAGCATGAAGCGTAGTTCATACCGACCTTAGCGCAGAACTTAACAGATGATGGCTCACCACCATGCTCACCGCAGATACCTGTGCGCAGGTTAGGACGGGTAGCACGACCATTCTCTACTGCCATCTTGATAAGCTGACCAACACCCTCCTGGTCGAGAACCTGGAATGGGTCAACCTTCAAGATCTTCTTCTCCATGTATGCAGGGAGGAAGGAAGCGATGTCATCACGAGAGTAACCGAAGGTCATCTGTGTCAAGTCGTTAGTACCGAATGAGAAGTACTGAGCCTCTTCTGCAATCTGACCTGCTGTAAGGGCAGCACGAGGAATCTCAATCATGGTACCTATCTCAAATTCTACCTCTACGCCGTACTCAGCGAATACCTCCTTAGAAGTAGCGAGGATGATAGCCTTCTGCTGCTTGAGCTCCTGAACGGTACCGATGAGCGGAACCATGATTTCAGGACATGGATTGTAACCCTCCTTCTTCAACTCGCAGGCTGCACCGAGGATGGCACGGGTCTGCATAGCTGTAATCTCTGGGAATGTGATACCGAGACGGCAACCACGATGACCGAGCATAGGGTTGTTCTCTGCCAGAGAGTTTACACGCTTCTTGATTTCCTCTACGCTTACACCCATCTCCTTAGCCATGGTCTCCTGACCAGCCAAATCGTGAGGTACGAACTCGTGGAGAGGTGGGTCGAGCAAGCGGATGTTCACGTGGCAGCCATCCATTGCCTTGAGAATGCCGTAGAAGTCAGCCTTCTGATATGGGAGGAGCTTGGCAAGTGCCTTCTCACGACCCTCTACAGAGTCTGCCAGAATCATCTCACGCATAGCAACGATCTTCTGATCATCGAAGAACATGTGCTCAGTACGTGTCAGACCGATACCCTTGGCACCGAATGCACGGGCTACCTCAGCATCGTGTGGAGTATCCGCATTGGTACGGATTTCCATCTTTGTATATTTGTCGCAGAGGTCCATCAGCTCCTTGAAGTCGCCTGAAAGCTCTGCAGCCTTTGTCTCAATCTGTCCTGCGTAAACCTGACCTGTAGTACCGTTCAGAGAGATGTAATCACCCTCCTTGTAAACAACGCCTTCAATCTCAACAGTCTTAGTCTTGTAATCTACATTGATAGAGCCGGCACCTGATACACAGCACTTACCCATACCACGGGCTACAACGGCAGCGTGAGAAGTCATACCACCACGAGCGGTAAGGATACCCTCAGCAGCTGACATACCAGCGAGGTCTTCTGGAGATGTTTCGATACGAACCATGATGACCTTCTTGCCGTCCTCATGCCACTCCTGAGCATCGTCTGCATGGAATACAATCTGACCGCAGGCAGCACCTGGAGATGCAGGGAGGCCCTGTGTGATGACCTTAGCCTTAGAGAGAGCCAGCTTATCGAATACTGGATGCAGAAGCTCATCAAGTTTCTGAGGCTCACAGCGCAGGATAGCAGTCTTCTCATCAATCATACCCTCGTGGAGGAGATCCATGGCAATCTTCACCATAGCTGTACCTGTACGCTTACCATTGCGAGTCTGGAGGAACCAGAGTTTGCCTTCCTGTACGGTGAACTCCATATCCTGCATATCGTGATAGTGGTGCTCCAGCTTATCCTGGAGAGCGTCGAGTTCCTTATAGAGTTCAGGCATAGCCTCTTCCATAGAAGGATACTTGGCAGCACGCTCCTCTTCAGAGATACCGGCACGCTCAGCCCAGCGCTGAGAACCAATCTTTGTAATCTGCTGTGGAGTACGGATACCGGCTACCACGTCCTCACCCTGTGCATTGATAAGATACTCACCATTGAAGAGATTCTCACCATTACCAGCGTCACGTGAGAAGCAAACACCTGTAGCAGATGTATCGCCCATGTTACCGAATACCATCGCCATGACAGATACGGCAGTACCCCACTCATCAGGAATACCTTCCATCTTGCGGTAGAGGATAGCACGCTCGTTCATCCAAGAACGGAACACAGCACAGATAGCGCCCCAGAGCTGATCGATTGGGTTGGTAGGGAAATCCTGACCGGTCTGCTCCTTGATGGCAGCCTTGAAGAGTTCAACGAGCTTCTTGAGCGACTCTACAGAGAGGTCCTTGTCAAGTGTAACGCCCTGCTCTTCCTTCACCTTTTCGATGATAGCCTCGAATGGGTCGATATCTTCCTTGTTTACAGGCTTCAATCCCATAACGACGTCACCGTACATCTGTACGAAACGGCGATATGAATCGTATACGAAATGAGGGTTACCGGTCTTCTTGACCAATCCCTCAGCTACTTCGTCATTCAAACCGAGGTTGAGGATGGTATCCATCATACCAGGCATAGATGCGCGTGCACCTGAGCGTACTGAGACGAGGAGTGGATTCTCTACAGAACCGAACTTGCTGTTCATCAATGCCTCAGTATGAGCCACAGCAGCCTTCACTTCGTCCTGTAGAAGTTCTTTGATTTTTTCCTCACCCACTTCATAATATTCATTACAAGTGTCTGTTGTAATGGTGAAACCTGGAGGAACAGGTACACCAATCAGGTTCATTTCGGCAAGGTTTGCGCCTTTACCACCAAGTACTTCTCGCATTTGGGCATTGCCTTCTGCTTTTCCGTTTCCGAATGTATAAACTCTTTTTTCGTTCATAATTGTTATAGGTATATATTTTATTTCGTTTTACGTTGCTAATTATTATTAGTAATGCAAAGATACGATTTTTATTTGATACTACCAAACTTTTATACGCTTTTTTGCTATCCCGAGATTACATTTTATACTGTTGACGCACACACGGGCAGAAAATTAACAATCCCGTATACGATAGAAAGATATTTGACGAATCTGAAAGTGCGTCTCTCGGGATTGCAGCCTGCATTTTCGGTGTTTTTTACCTCCCTGCCGATGCGCCCGAAACCGCGTCCCGACGTAGCGATGGCTACGTCCCGACGCAGTACCAGACACGTCGCGACGTAGCAACGGCTGCGTCGGGACGCAATTTAAAGGGTAAAAGGGCGTTTAAAGGTAAAAAAGTAAAAAGGTAAAAAAGTAAAAAGATTATCTGGCAATAACAAAAGTAACAAAAGTAACAGGTAACTTCTGATGTAAAAATGTGAAAGTGAATGTGAATTTGAAATGTAAATGCAATGCACAAAATGAAAAAGAGAAAAGTGAAAAAGAAAATTTCAATGATGCGACAACCAGAAAAAGCCAAGAAAAAAGAATGCATGTAATGATATTAATATCATTTAATTCTAATATAATAAGGTACGCGCGTACGTACAATTTAAATATATACTATCAAAAATCATCAATAAACAGCCTTGACAAAAGGATACACATGACAGTCCGTTTTCTTCACTTACATTTCAAATTCACATTCACATTCACATTTCATCCCTTTACAACCACAGAATATTACCTGTTACTTTTGTTACTTTTGTTATCGCCTCACAATCTTTTTACTTTTTTACCTTTTTACTTTTTACCTTTAAACGCCTTTTTACTTTTTTACCTTTAAACGCCTTTTCACCTTTAAAAGCAAATAATTTGGGACAACTCTTGCATTTCTCATAAAATTGCAGTATCTTTGCACCCATAAAAAATACAAAACATTATTATGGCAAGAAAACGTAAACCATTACCTCTGTTAGAGAACATCACCATCGAGGCTGTAGCAGCCGAGGGTAAGTGCATCACACGCGTAGATGAACAGGTCATCTTCGTACCTTTCTGCGTGCCAGGAGATGTTGTCGACTTGCAGGTAGTAAAGAAGAAACATAAGTATTGCGAAGCCAAGGTGGTTCGCTTCATCAAGAAGAGCGAGGTGCGACAGGAGCCTATGTGCGAGCACTTCGGCATCTGCGGCGGATGCAAATGGCAGAACCTGCCTTACGAAGAGCAGATCAAGGCTAAGCAGAAGCAGGTGGAAGACCAACTCACCCGCATCGGAAAGATTGAACTACCTGAGTTCCGCCCTATCATGGGCAGCGTGAAGACTCAGGAGTACCGCAACAAGATAGAGTTCGGATGCAGCAACAAGCGATGGTTCACCGCCGAGGAATTGGCTCAGCTCCCTCAGAAAGAGGATGATACCGTAACATCGCTCAAGGAGCGCCACGCCCAGAACGCCATCGGTTTCCATATCACCGGAGCCTTCGACAAGATTTATCCTATCAAGAAGTGCTGGCTGATGGATGACCTCTGCAACGAAATCCGCAACTTCGTATTCGAATATGCTGATTCTCACGACTATACCTTCTACGACCTGCGTGAGCAGCACGGTTTGCTCCGCAACATGATGATCCGTAATTCGAACACTGGAGAGTGGATGCTCGTCTTCCAGTTCCACTACGATGAGGAGGGCGATGAGCAGAGAGCATTGGAGCTGATGCAGCAGGTGGCTGACAAATTCCCTCAGATTACATCGCTCATGTACGTGGATAACCAGAAGGGAAACGATACCATCAACGACCTGGAACTCAGCCTCTTCAAGGGCAACGACCATATCTACGAACTGATGGAAGACCTGAAGTTCAAGGTGGGTCCGAAGAGTTTCTACCAGACCAATACCGAGCAGGCTTACCACCTCTACTGCGTGGCCCGCGAGTTTGCCAACCTTACCGGAGATGAGCTGGTTTACGACCTCTATACCGGCACCGGAACCATCGCCAACTTCGTGGCTCACAAGGCAAAGAAGGTAATCGGTATCGAGTACGTGCCAGAGGCCATAGAGGATGCCAAGGTGAATTCTCAGGTGAACGACATCGAAAACACCCTCTTCTATGCAGGCGACATGAAGGATATCCTGACCAACGATTTCATCGCACAGCACGGTCGACCTGACGTCATCATCACCGACCCACCACGTGCCGGAATGCACCCAGACGTAATAAACGTCATTCTGAATGCAGCACCAAAGCGCATCGTATACGTAAGCTGCAACCCGGCAACCCAGGCACGCGACCTGCAGCTGATGGATGCGGAGTATAAGGTAGCTGCCGTACAGCCGGTGGATATGTTCCCTCATACCCCTCACGTAGAGAACGTGGTATTGCTCGAAAAGAGATAAACCTAGAAATCAAAATAGAAACAAGATGAAGAAAACCATCATCATGGCGCTCATGGCTGTAGCTTCGGTCTCAGCCAGCGCCCAGCAGAAGCAGACCATAGAAATACCATCATGGTTGAGCAACGTGAAATTGTCGGGGTATGGAATGACCCAGTATCAGTACAGCGGACAGAAAGATGCTGAATCCAACTCATTCAACATCCGTATGGCGCGTATCTCTCTCGAAGGTCGCATAGCAGGCGACTTCTACTGGAAAACTCAGATTCAGTTCAACGGCAACACCTCTACCCTCGGTTCCAGTCCGAGAATGGTGGATCTGTTTGCTGAATGGCAGAAATATGAATACTTCAAGGTGAAGATCGGTCAGTTCAAAAACCCGTTCACCTTTGAGAATCCGATGCACCCTATCGACCAGGGCTTCATGGGATATTCACAGAACGTGAGCAAGCTGGCTGGTTTCAGCGACCGTGCCGGAGAACATGCATCCAACGGCCGTGACATCGGTCTTCAGTTCCAGGGCGATTTCCTCAAGAATGCCAATGGCAGAAACCTGCTGCACTATCAGATTGGTGTATTCAACGGACAGGGAACCAATACCAAGGACGTTGATAATCAGAAGAACATCATCGGAGGTGTATGGGTAATGCCTGTAAGCGGCATGCGCATCGGTGCCTTCGGATGGACCGGTTCTTATGCAAGAAAGGGAACATGGACCGACGAGCATGATGCCTCCTATACTGCCGACATTCAGAAACGCTCTGGCGTTCGCAAGCTCAGCCAAAACCGCTATGCCTTCTCATTCGAATACAAGCAGGATGGCTGGACCGTACGTTCTGAGTACATCCACTCTACCGGCAAGGCTTTTGCCAAGAGCATCACCAACTTCAACGATGCCAACGCCAAGGACTGCAATCTGAATGCAAACATCGGCGACAAGGCACAGGGTGTATATGGATTGGTTATCGCCCCATTGGCTCAGCTGCCAAAGAACAGCCGTATCGACGTGAAGGCGCGTTACGACATGTATCAGCCTAACGGCAAGAGCAACATGCAGAGAACCCAGTATGAGGCAGGTTTGAACTTCCACATCGGCAAGCGAATCTCTATCCTTACCGAGTATGCGCTCATCAACGACAAGACACTCGCGAAGCATAATTACTCCATGGCAGATGCCGAGGTTTGCTTCCGATTCTAACACGCCCTGAACCAACGGCCATTGGTCGAAGTAAAAGGTTAAGGGCAGAAGGAAGATTGCCCCACACGCCCTGAAAGGGCAGAAGCTCCTAGCCCAGGGCAGCGCCCTGGGTATTATTGGCATATACAAAAACGCCCTGTAAGGGCAAAAGCTTTAAAAACATTAGAAAGCTTTTGCCCTTACAGGGCGACTTTGTTGATTGCGTTTTCAACCCAGGGTGTTGCCCTGGGCTAGGAGCTTCTGCCCTTTCAGGGCGTGTGGGGCAAACGATCTTAGCGTGTGGGGCGAACAATCTTAGAATGAATAAGAGAAACCTACTGACATGAATTCCTTAAACTGCCAGTAGCTCTGGTCATCCTTGCGCTTCACACCATCGTCGAAACGCGGATAGAGGAAGATGTTGGTAGAAATATAGCGGTTAAACTGGAAGGTAATGGTGTTTTCCCACTCTATTTCAGCACGCTTGTAAGTGGTGTATCCCCAGAGACGGGTCTTCCACTTGATATTATCCGCTATCTGCCACGACAGGTCGAAGGTACACTCAGAACCGTAATCGGTCATGCCATGCTTCCCCTCATCCAGTCCGTACCGCGTAGCCAGCGACGCTCTGCCCACATACTTCCAGTTGAAAGCCAGAGGAGCCAGATGGGCACTACCCTTCAGGCGGTGATTGAACCAGTCTACATTATAATCCATACCGACAGAGAGGTTCAAATTGAATGGCGAGAAGAAATCAGAATAAACCGTCTTGTCATTACTCTTGTAACCATGCGTAAACTGAGTCTGGCCAATCAGCTGGATGGTATAATACCACTTCCTGGAAGCCTGCAGACCGAGTTTTCCGGTGTATCGTATCATATCATCGCTCGTCTTCAGCGTATGAACCGTATCACCCTTCGAAGTCTGGTAACCCAGGCGCATCTCCACCTTATTATCCCATCTTATCTTCTGCTTGTTATTGTAGTTGGCAAACATCGTCACTCTTCCGAGCACCGAATAATTACTCTCACCACCCTTATACCAGTTGTCAGAAACATAGTTTTGCAGGAACTGCAGATAATAATCGCCTCCTATGGTCCAGAAGTTAGGACGGGTGATGACGATGTCCATCGGAGCCGCATCCACCTCAATCGCCTTCGGAGCCACCTGCTCTACGATGTCCGGATGATTCTTCTTCGGTTTGCTCTGCGCAGCCAGCGGTGCCCCCACCTCCTTGAGATGAGACTCTGTATTGCGCACCAGGTCGGGACGCTTGAGATATACCTCCATCAGCGTCTGGTCGAGCATCGTTCCGAGCGAATCCTTCACCCCATCCTGAGGCTTGAGTCGCAACATGCGGGCTGCCGGCCCATGATAAAAGGTGAGCGGTGTAAAGAGCTGGGCATATCTGCTATCCCCAGAATCCATCTTCATGGAATCGATGCGCTGACGGCACATCAAGAGCGAGTCAGCATAGATTTCAGCCAACCTGTTCTTCGATGCCTCTCCGGGCGCCACCTTCTTCAATTTGCGCTGGGCAGAAACAGGCGTCAGAGCCGAAAGGAACGCAAGAACGAGTAATCCAAATTTTATTTTCATACCTTAATTTTATAAATTTGGGCACAAAGGTAATAAATAATTCATAAATCTATGCCCTTTATTAGAAATATTTTTGCTCATTTCACAAAAATGTCGTAACTTTGCAGCCAAATTATTCTAATTTAAATTATAAATATCGTGGCTGAAACAAAGTACATCTTCGTAACTGGTGGTGTGGTTTCTTCTTTGGGTAAAGGAATCATATCTTCATCCATCGGTAAACTTCTTCAAGCAAGAGGTTACAACATTACTATCCAAAAGTTTGACCCATACATCAACATCGACCCGGGTACGCTGAACCCGTATGAGCATGGTGAGTGCTACGTAACGGTAGATGGTATGGAGACCGACCTCGACCTCGGACACTACGAGCGATTCACCGGCATTCAAACTACGAAAGCGAATTCTCTCACCACTGGTCGTATCTACAAGGCAGTCATCGACAAGGAGCGTCGTGGCGATTATCTCGGCAAAACCATCCAGGTAGTGCCTCACATCACCGACGAGATCAAGCGCAACGTGAAGCTGCTCGGCAAGAAGTATCACTATGACTTCGTGATTACCGAGATTGGCGGAACCATCGGCGACATAGAGAGCGCCCCTTACATGGAGGCTATCCGACAGCTGAAATGGGAGCTGGGCAAGAACGCCATCAACGTTCACCTTACCTATGTGCCTTATCTGAAGGCAGCAGGCGAGTTGAAGACAAAGCCTACCCAGCACTCTGTGAAGGAACTGCAGAGCGTAGGTATTCAGCCAGATATCCTGATTCTCCGCACCGAGAAGCATCTCGAAGAGGGAATCATGAAGAAGGTAGCCAGCTTCTGTAACGTAGACCTGGACTGCGTGATTCAGAGCGAAGACCTTCCTAGCATCTACGAGGTGCCTGTAAACATGCAGAACCAGGGCCTCGACACCGCCATCCTCCGCAAGATGGGCGAGCCTATCGGCGAAACACCTGCGCTGGGTCCTTGGAAGACATTCCTCGACCGCAGAAACAAGGCTACAGAGGTGGTAAACATCGGTCTCGTAGGCAAGTACGACCTGCAGGATGCATACAAGAGTATCCGCGAGAGTCTCTCGCATGCCGGCACCTACAACGACCACAAGGTGAAGATTACCTTCATCAACTCAGAATATCTCACAGAAGAGAACGTGGCAGAACAGCTGAAGGGACAGGACGGTATCGTCATCTGCCCAGGCTTCGGCCAGCGAGGCATCGAGGGCAAGGTTATCGCCGCCCACTATACCCGCACCCACGACATCCCTACCTTCGGCATCTGCCTGGGTATGCAGATGATGGTCATCGAGTTTGCCCGCAACGTATTGGGCTACAAGGATGCCAACTCACGCGAGATGGACGAGAAGACTCCACACAATGTCATCGACATCATGGAGGAGCAGAAGAACATATCAAACATGGGTGGAACCATGCGTCTCGGTGCTTACGAGTGTGTGCTGAAACAGGGTTCACGCGTGTTCAATATCTATAAGAAGGAGCATATTCAGGAACGCCACCGCCACCGCTATGAGTTCAACAACGAGTTCCAGCAGGAATTCGAGAAGAACGGCATGATGTGCGTAGGCAGAAACCCTGAGAGCGACCTGGTTGAAATCGTAGAAATCCCAGGCTTGAAGTGGTACGTAGGTACACAGTATCATCCTGAATACCAGAGTACGGTGCTGAAACCACATCCACTTTTCATGGATTTCGTAAAGACAGCAATAGAAAACAAAAAGTAAATATTAGGAGTTAAAGGAGTGATCCCCTTTACTCCTTTAATTTCAAATTTTAAAAATGAACAAGAACAACATTATCGGTTTCCTCCTGATTGCCGTAGTGCTGATTGGCTTTAGCT
>OMBG01001201.1_pt1 | contig 12009 bp, 10 predicted proteins | sample 1674251 | NCBI WGS metagenome assembly OMBG01 (sample SAMEA103958153, study PRJEB25191) | human gut metagenome | reverse complement strand
CAAGGTCATCGGGCGAGTACGCCGCTGCGAGGCTCTTGTCGCGCGACGGGTCATAGCGCTGCATGTCGATGCCGTTGAGCACGCCGTGGAGCTTGCGCGCGTTCATGCTCATCACGTTTTCCAGCCCGTGGGCAAAGTACGCGTACTTGAGCTCCTGCGCGTAGGTCGGGCTCACGGCGGTCACGGCGTCCGCCGTGACGATCGCGCCCTTTAAAAGGTTCACATCGCCGCCGAATTCGATCGTGCCGCCGTCGAACCAGCCATGGTCCAGGCCGAACAGGTCTTCGACCGTGCGGCTGCCGTAGCGGCCCTGATATTCGATATTATGCACCGTAATGACGGTTCTGATTCCCTTATAAAAGTCGTCGCGCACGGCTTCATCCCTGATGTAGATGGGCACAAGCGCGCTCTGCCAGTCGTTGCAGTGGACAACGTCGGGCTTTTGCGGCAGGGACTTGAGCAGTTCCGTCACCGCGCGGGAGAAAAAGCCAAAGCGCTCGCCGTCGTCATAGTAGCCGTAGAGCTCGCTGCGGCGGAAATACGTCTCATTGTCGACAAAGTACCACGTGACGCCGTCGCGCTCGAGCGAAAAGAGCCCGCAGTAGATGCTGCGCCACGCAAGGCGCACGAACGTCCACTTTTCAAAGTGGAGCTGCTCGCCCCACTTGTCCTTCACGCGCTCGTAAAGCGGCAGGATGACGCTCACGCGGTCTCCGTTTGCCGCGAGCGCCTGCGGAAGGCTGCCGGCCACGTCGGCAAGGCCGCCCGTCTTGCAAAAGGGGACCGCCTCGCTCGTCACATACAAAATGTTCATCTGCAAGCTCCTTTCTTCTGTTTGCTGCTTTTATACAATGCTGCCCTTGCTCACGGCGAGCGGGTAGCTCTCGTGTCCGATCAGCGTGCCGCCGCGGCGGATGTGGACGTCCTTGTCAGCGATGACGCAGCCGAGCGTCACGCCGTCCTCCACCACGGTATTCTTAAAGAGGATGCAGTTTTTGACTTGGCTCCCCTTGCCGACCTTGACGCCCGGGAAGAGGATGCTCCCCTCTACGCTGCCCTCGATCTGGCAGCCGTCGGCGATCAGCGAATTGACACAGTGCGAGTCTGGCGCGATGTACGACGCCGCCTCGTCATCCTCTTTAGCGAGGATGGGCCGCTCGGCACACAGGAGCTCGGAGCGGATGGCGGGGTCTAAGAGCTGCATGCTGCGCTCATAGTATTCCTGCACCGTGCGCAGCTGCGCGGCAAAGCCGTCCCACAGGAAAGCGCGCAGGTCGAGCTTGTCGCCCATGGCGCAGAGCACATCGCTGCGGAAGCTGTATTTGTCCTGCGCGGCGCACTCGTCCACAAGGGAGATAAGAAGGTCGCGGCTCAGAAGGTAGATCTCCAGGCTGCGGCAGCCGCTCGCCTTGTGCGGCGCGCAGCGCGTCTCGGTGATGCGGCCCGCTTCGTTGACGGTGAAATACGTGGCGTTTTCCACAAACTGGCCGCTCTCGGTGCAGACGCAGGTGATGTCCGCGCCGCTTTCGATGTGCGCGTCCAGCACCTTCTGCAGCGGCAGATTGATGATAAGGTCGCTGTCGGACAGGACGACGTACTTCTGCCGGATCTCGTGCAGGTACGACCGCACGCCCGAGAGCGCCTCCATCTTGCCGCGGAATTCCTCCACGCCGAACTTGCGCGCGTCGGCAAAGGGCGGCAGCAGCTTGAGACCGCCGTTCTTGCGCGCCATGTCCCACGTCTTGCCGCTGCCGATGTGGTCGAGCAGGCTTTGATAGTTGCCGTGCAGCACAACGCCGACGTCTGTGATGCCTGCGCCCGCCATGTTGGAGAGCATGAAGTCGACCACGCGGTAGCGCCCGCCGAACGGCACAGAGCCGGGCATGCGCGCTTCGGTCAGCTCGCGAAGGCCGGGAGCCTTTTCATAGGCAAAGATGATGCCGTGCAGTCCGTTCATCGTACCGTCTCCTTTCCGTCCACGCTGCGCATGCGGTTGGCAGGCAGCACATAGTCATCCGCGACCGCCGCGCCGGGGCCGAGCACCGTGATGCCCCACTGCTCCGGCGGCACCGCCTCGGGCGGCGCGCCGACAAAGGCGTGCTCGCCGACGACGCCGTTCTCGCCGATGATGGCGTAGGAGACGCGCGCGTCCTTTTTGACGACCGCGCCGGGCATCAGGATGGAGTACTGGACGCTTGCGCCCTCCTCCACCGTGCAGCGCTCAGAGAGGACGGAGTTCTCCGCCTCCCCCTCGACCGTGCAGCCGCGCGCGACGACGCTGTGCTCCACGTGCGCGTTGACGCCTAAGTACGCCGGCGGCGCGGAGACGGAGCGGCCATAGATCGGCCAGTCCTTTTCGAGAAGATCGAGTCCGCTGCCGGTCGCGAGCATATCCATGTTCGCGTCCCACAGGGAGTCGAGCGTGCCGACGTCCTTCCAGTAGCCGGAGAAGCGGTACGCCGCCATCTTTTCCCCATTTTTGAGCATCTTGGGGATGATGTTTTTGCCGAAGTCGTTGCTGCTCGCCTCGTCGCTCTCGTCCTCGATGAGGTACTCACGCAGCTTTTTCCACGTGAAGACGTAAATGCCCATCGACGCGAGGTTGCTCTTGGGATGCGCGGGCTTTTCCTCGAATTCCGTGATCGTGTCGTTTTCGTCCACGTTCATGATGCCAAAGCGCGGCGCATCCTCCCAGGGCACCTCCATAACGGAGATGGTACAGTCCGCGCCCGCTTTTTTGTGGTGGGCGAGCATCTTGGCGTAATTCATCTTGTAGATGTGGTCGCCCGAGAGGATGAGCACATACTCGGGGTCGTACATGTCGACAAAGCCGATGTTCTGGAAGATGGCGTTGGCCGTGCCCTTATACCACGACGCACCGCCCGCGCTCTGATACGGCGGCAGGATGTGCACGCCGCCGTCCGCGCGGTCGAGATCCCACGGCTGGCCCGAGCCGATGTAGCGGTTGAGCTCCAGCGGGCGGTACTGCGTCAGAACGCCGACGGTGTCGATGCCAGCGTTGGCGCAGTTTGAGAGCGGAAAATCAATGATGCGGAACTTGCCGCCAAACGGCACGGCGGGCTTCGCCATATTCTCCGTGAGCACGTAGAGACGGCTGCCCTGGCCGCCGGCAAGCAGCATGGCGATACATTCTTTCTTCACGCTTGTTCTCTCCTCCTTGTTTCGTTGCCGTCCGGTCACACCTCGGGCGGCTCGTTGGTTTTCTCCTCTTCCTGCCATTCGCCCTCGCCCGCGAAGAACACCGCGCCGAGCGGTGGGATGGTCACGCACAGCGAGCAGGGCTTGCCGTGCGAGGGGATGGACTCGGTCAAAAGCTCTCCTTCGTTGCGCCAGTCGCCCGTGCCGCCGTATGCGGGAAGGTCGGTGGTAAACACCTCGCGGTACGTCTTTTTCGGCGGGACGCCGAAGCGGTAGTCCGCGCGTCCGACGGGCGAGAAGTTGACCGCCGCGATGAGCTCGCGCCCTTTCCGGTCGCGCCGGACGAAGACGACGACGTTGTTGTGGTTGTCGTCGGCGACGAGCCACTCAAAGCCCTCCCATGAAAAGTCAATGTCCCAAAGCGGGCTCTGCGACAGGTAAAAGCGGTTGATGCCCTTGAAAAACCGCTGAGTCTGCTGATTTTCTTTGTTTTCGAGCAAATACCAGTCGAGCTGCGAGGCAAAATTCCACTCGTGCCACTGGCCCAGCTCCGCACCCATGAACGTGAGCTTCTTGCCCGGATGGGCGAGCAGGTACGCCGTAAACGCGCGCACCCCCGCCAGCTGCTGCCAGTCGTCGCCCGGCATCTTGCCGCGAAGCGAGCCCTTCATGTGCACGACCTCGTCATGCGAGATCGGCAGGACGAAATTCTCCGAAAAGGCGTACATCAGCGAGAACGTGATGTCCTTGTGGTGGAACTGGCGGAACCAGGGGTCAAGCTTCAAATAGTGGCACATGTCATTCATCCAGCCCATGTTCCACTTGAGGTTGAAGCCGAGGCCGCCATCCTTGGCGGGCCGTGTGACGAGCGGCCACGCGGTCGACTCCTCGGCGACCATCAGCGCGTTCGGGTCGACGGAAAACGCAGTCTCGTTGAGCGCGCGCAGGAAGTCGATGGCCTCTAAATTCTCGTGCCCGCCGTTGATGTTTGGCGTCCAACGGCCATTTTCGCGGCCATAGTCGAGGTACAGCATCGACGCGACCGCGTCCACGCGCAGGCCGTCCACATGGAACTCGCGCAGCCAGAACGCAGCAGAGGAAAGGAGAAAGCTCTTCACCTCGCCGCGGCCATAGTCGAACACACGCGTTCCCCAGCCCTCGTGCTCGCGCTTATTGGGGTCGGCGTATTCGTAGCAGGGCGTGCCGTCAAAGTCGATGAGGCCGTGCGCGTCCTTGCAGAAGTGCGACGGCACCCAGTCTAAAATGACGGAAATGCCCTTTTGGTGCAGATGGTCGACAAAGTACATAAAGTCCCTGGGCGTGCCGTAGCGCGACGTTGCGGCAAAATAGCCGGTGCACTGATAGCCCCAGGAATCGTCAAGCGGATACTCGGTGACGGGCATGAGCTCGACGCAGTTGTAGCCAAGGTCCAGAACGTGATCCGCCAGCTCGCGCGCGAGCGTGCGGTAGTCGTAAAAATCGCCGTTTTCGTGCCGCCGCCATGAGCCGAGGTGGACCTCGTAAATGTTGAGCGGCGAGCGGTCGAGGGGTGCCTTTGCGCGGCTCGCGCGCCATTCGTCATCCCCCCAGCGGTAGCCGCCGAGGTCATAGAGCTTGCTGGCCGTACCGGGGCGGGTCTCGGCGTGGAAGGCGTAGGGGTCGGCCTTGAGGACCGTTTCGCCCGATTGTGCCGTCACGGCGAACTTGTAGGTATCGTAGCGCTTGAGGGACGGCACAAAGCACTCCCAGAAGCCGTCCGCGTTCTTTTCCATCGGGTGGGCGTAGCCGTTCCAGCCGCAGAAATCGCCCACAACGGACACATGCGCGGCGTTCGGCGCCCAGGTGCGGAAGACGTAGCCGTCTTTCCCCGACCGCCGCGTGCGGTGCGCGCCGAGATAGCGGTAGGCCCCGCTGTTCGTGCCGCCGTAAAAGGCTGCGGCGTCAAATCGTCTGCCGGTTTGTTTCATGCCTCTTGTCCTTTCTCCTCATAGAGCGTATGAGAGCGGCGCAGCACCTTATTCCTCATCCGGTGCGCGCTGCACTGCCGCGCCGCCGAGGCCGAAATCGTCCTCCACGCTCGCTGTGTCGCGGCGGAGCATATTTTCCATCACGCGGATATCGCTGTCGATGTCCATCGCCTCGTTGCGGTACAAATCGTCGAGCTGCTTGTCAAAGCCCTTGATGAGGGCATCCATCGTCTCTTCGATGCGCTCCTGCGCGCGGGAGAGATTCTCGCCCTCGATGCCCGCCTCTTCAAACTTGGCGTAGCTGTCAAGCAGCTTGAGCGTCGTGGGCAGGTAGTAATTGAGGAACGTCGCGGCCTGCTGCTGCTTTTCGGGATGCTCCTCGACCTCGCGGAAAATTTTGCCCGCAACGGTCTCGAGATGGTCGATCTTCTCGCTCAGCACGGGGTCGGCGATGCGGTCGTTGGCCGAGCGGATGGCGCGCAGTGCGCCCGCATAGCCCTCGTTGGCCTCCTTGGGCGTGACGTTTTCCTTTTTCGCGGTCGCATCCGCGTAGTCGGCAAAGGCGTCGGCGCTGCGGAAGAAGATGCCGCGGCCGCTGTCTAAGTACGCGCCCGTGCCGAGCAGACCCTTTTCGACCATGTAGTCAAGGTCACTCTCGATCTTTTTGCGGCTCTTGCCCGTTACGGTGCAGAGCTCCTCCACGCTGATGTAGCCGCGCTCGCCCATCACGGCGAGATAGCGCGCGATGCGTGCACTGCGGCGCTTCATGCGCTGACCGGCAGCAAACATCGCGATACCGCCGGCGAGGAAGCCGCACTTGGACAGCATGTACTCGGCCATGTAGGAATACCAGCCGTAGCCGATGATCTCGCCGATGTTCGAGATCAGCCCGCTGCCGGCAGCCAAGGCGATAATGCCGCCGATGATCATCAGCGTGCGCGCGGTCTTGTCGGAAGTCTTCGGCGCGCGGTTCATCTTTTTCGCTGTCTGCACAACGGTCTTTTCTACCTTGTTCGTACTGCGCGCCGTAACGTTCGCGTTCGGACTGGTGCTCGTGCGCGTGCCACTGCGCGGCGAACTCACCTTTTTCGGCTTGTCCGAGAGCTTGGAGATGAGCGCGATGAGGCCGATGGGCCACAGGCCGAAGGCAAACAGCGCCGCGATCAAAATCCAGCCGCCGACGTCGACATCGTTCTTTTTCTTCGTTTTTTCGCCGCTCTCGTCAAAGCGGAACGAACCGGTCTCGGGATCGTATTCAAAATCCTTGCTCATTTACCTGTTCTCCTTTTTCTTGCCCGCTCTCGCGGCGCGCTCGCGCTCAAAGTCGACGATCTTCGTCTTTTTACCTGTCTTTTCGTCCAGCACATAGAGCGTATTGAGCTGGGATTTTAGGTTTGCCTTCACCGAGTCGATGTAGTCGCGGCGCAGCTGCGCCTGCTCCTCCTTCTCCTCGTCGGTCAAGCCTTCAGCTTTGGCCTTGTGCGCCAGCGCGTTGATGCGCGCGATCTTTTCATCCATCGTCATTGTTTGATTCTCCTTACAGGTATCGGCGCAGAAGCAGCGCCGTTCTTCCTTTTTTACTCAGGCCGCCGACCTCGGCGACCTCGAACTTGCCGAGGCCGCGGGCGGAGATCACATCCCCCTGCGCGACGGGGGCGTCGCTCTTGAGCGTTTCGCGGTAGTTGAGCTGCACGCGGCCCGAGGAAATGAGCTCCTGCGCCTTGCCGCGGCTCATCGAAAAGCCGCTCGCCGCCACGGCGTCGAGCCGCAGTGTCGAGACCGTGTCGCGAATCTCCTTGACCTTGAGCTCGGGGACGCTCAAGTCTGAAAGCTCGATCTCGCTGACCGAGAGCTTCACTCGCCCCGCGCTCGTCACGTTTTGCAGCAGATACGGCGCGATATCGCGCGAGACGATCAAATCGCACGAGCCCTCCGACACCAAAATGTCGCCGAGCTTTTCGCGCGTGACGCCCTGCGCCATCAGCGAGCCGAGAAAGTCGCGGTGCGTCAGCGTATCTTCCTTGCGATACGTGCAGCGGAGCGCCGTCATGTACTCGCTCTCGTCGGCCTCCTCCTGCCAGTCGGGCAGAAAGAGGAGCATTCTCCGCTCCGCGCGCTCAAATCCACCGCAGAAGGCGCAGCCGTCATGAATGGCGGCGGCGTGCAGTAGGTCCTGCGCGCTGCGCTGCTCAGCGGGGCTCAAAAAGTCCGTCGCCGACGGGATATTGCGGTTTCTGCTCTGCTCACACTTGTCCAGAATGTGCGCCAGCAGCACGCGCTCATCGCCATTGCGCGCGGCGCGATCCAAAAGCTGCCGTCTGTCCATCATGCTTTTCCATTCTGCGTGCGCCAGAGGGACGCATACTCGCCGTTTTGCGCGAGCAGCGCCTCGTGGCTGCCCTGCTCGGCGATGCGGCCATTCTCGACGACGAGGATGCGGTCCGCCGAGCGGATGGTCGAGAGGCGGTGCGCGATCACAAGCGTCGTGCGCCCACGCGCGAGCTCGTCGAAAGCGTGCTGAATTTTGACCTCCGTCACGCTGTCGAGCGCGCTCGTCGCCTCGTCCAGAATGAGGATGGGCGGGTTTTTGAGGAAGATGCGCGCGATGGACACGCGCTGCTTCTGTCCGCCGGAGAGCATCGTGCCGCGCTCGCCGACATAGGTGTCGAAGCCGTGCGGCATGGCCACGATATCATCGTAAATCTCCGCGCGCTTCGCCGCTTCGACGATCTCCTCGTCCGTCGCGTCGGGGCGGCCATAGCGGATATTCTCGCGCACCGTGTCGGCAAAGAGGAACACATCCTGCTGCACGATGCCGATGGCGCGGTGAAGGGACGACTGCGTAAGAGAGCGCACATCTTCCCCGTCGATGCGGATCGCGCCCTCGCTCACCTCGTAAAAGCGCGGGATGAGCTGGCAGAGCGTCGACTTGCCTCCGCCGGAGGGGCCGACGACGGCGAGCATCTCGCCAGGCCTTATATGCACGCTCACGTCGTGGAGCACGCCTTCATTCTCCTCGCCCTCGTAAGAAAAGCTCACATGGTCGACGTCGATCTTGCCGCGGCAGTGTTCGAGTTCCTTCGCGTCCGGTGCGTCCTTGAGCGCGGGCTCGACGCGCATGAGCGCCGTGAAGCGCTCAAGACCTGCAAAGCCACGAGCAAAAATCTCAGAGAAATTCGCGAGCTTTCGCACGGGGTTGATGAACGTTGCGATGTAAAGGGAAAACGTGATGAGGTCAATGTAGTTCATTTCGCCGCGCATGATGAGATAGCCGCCCACCGTGATGACGGCGGCGGAGAGCAGCGTCATAAAAAACTCCATCGTCGCGTTGAACACACCCATCTCGTGGTGGAATTTGCGCTTGGAGACCTTGAATTCCTCGTTCGCCGCGTTGAATTTGTCGATCTCCTCTTCCTCGTTGGCAAAGGCGCGCGCCGTGCGGATGCCGGAGAGCGACGACTCGATGCCGACATTGATGGCGGCAGTCTTCTGCTTCTCGCCGCGCGAGGCTGCCGTCATCTTGCTGCGGCGCGACATGATGACCGCGATGAACACCGGCAGGATGCACGCCACGACCAGCGCGAGCCGCCACTCGATGGAAAACAGGATGGCGAGCGCGCCGACGATCGTCAGCGTCGAAATGAGCAGGTCCTCGGGGCCGTGGTGGGCGAGCTCCGTGATCTCGAAGAGATCGCTCGTCAGCCTGCTCATGAGCTGGCCCGTGCGGTTGTGGTCAAAGAAGCTGACGTCCAGCTCCTGCACGTGCGTGAAAAGGTCGCGGCGGATGTCCGCCTCCACCAGAATGCCGAATGTGTGTCCCCAGTAGGAAATGACATAGTATAAAAGCGCGCGCACAATGAACGCCGCCATCATCACGCCCATCACGATAAAAAACGTGCGGTACTGCTGATTCGGCAAAAGGTCGTACATCGACTTGCGCGTCACGAGCGGGAAGGCGAGATCGATGAGCGCAACGACCGTCGCGCAGACAAGGTCCAGGATGAACAGGCCGCGGTGCGGCTTGAAGTAGGTGAAGAGAATGGAAAGCGGCTTTTTCTGCTGAAATTCACGGGTCGTCATATGGTCGATAGCTCCTGCAAATACTTTTTCAAGGTAATTGTAGCACAGGCGGGCAGTGCTTGCAAGGAAAGCCGCCCCTTTTTGCGCAAAAAAAGAACGGCCCCCGGCCGTTCTTTTTCTCTTTACTTGATGCGCACCGTGATGGTCAGCACCGCGCCGCCAACGGTGGCCGTCACGGTCGTGGTACCCACCTTGGCAGGCGTGATCAAGCCGTCCGCCGAGATGGACAGGACGCTCGCGTCCGCCACCGCCCAGGTCGCGGCCGCGTCCGTGCCGGAAACGCTCAGGCGGATGGTCTCGCTCGACTTGATCGTGCAGTCAAAGTTGCCGTTTCCGTCCTTGGGCAGCGTCGTGCCGACGTTCGTCTTGATGCTCAGGGCCGAGGCATCCACCGTCGGGGTGGACGGGGTTGTCGTGGTGCCGGGATTGGTGGCAGTTGTGTCGCTGCCGTTTGCGGGATCATTTGCGTTCGGCTCATCACCGGTGTTCGGGTCAGTGGTGTCGCCGTTGTTCGCGTTCGGATCGTCCGTGTTCGTATTGCTGTCGTCGGGCGTATTGATATCGTCCTGCACGCCGGGGGTATTGCCGTCGTCGGCGGGCGTGATCTTTGCGACGATCTTGTCACCAAAGAGCGACCAGCTCAGAAGCAGCAGCACGACGACGAGCACCGCCGCCATCGCACCGCGGACGGACTGCGTCTGCTTTTTATCCGAAACGCGCCGGCCGCCGCTCTGTTTGCTGGAGTTGTACTTGATCTTACGGGGATGGTCTCCCTCCTCGCAGAACGGGCATCTGCGATAGCTGGGGGAATATTCTTCGCCGCAGCGCGGGCACTTGAGAAGATTCATGCCGACGCTCCTTTCTTTTATCAAAATAGAGTCTCTGCGCGCGAGCACACACGGTGCCGCGTTCCTTTACATAATACTTGCTTTTTTGTCCCGCGTCAACCGAAACACGCAAATTTTTGCCGCATTCCGCCGCGCGGCCTTGCTTTTTCGCCAAAGTCTTCCTATAATCGACTTAACAACAAACGATTCATGGAGGGTCTGGCGATGAACACCATCTTCATTGGCATTGCAGGCGGCACCGGTTCGGGCAAAACGACGCTCACCGAGCATCTGAAGCAGCACTTCGGCGACGATATCAGCGTCGTGCACCACGACAGCTATTATAAATATCAGGACAGGCCCTTTGAAGAGCGCTGCAAACAGAACTACGACCACCCCGACGCTTTCGAGACCGATCTGATGGTCGAGCAGCTTAAGGAGCTCAAGGCGGGCAAGGCCATCCGCTGCCCCGTCTACTCCTACGCCGACCACCAGCGCACGAATGAGACCGAGCTCATCCGGCCGAGCAAGGTCGTCATCGTCGAGGGCATCCTCATTTTCCAGGACCCGCGGCTGCGCGAAATGCTTGACATCAAAATTTTTGTCGAGACCGACGCCGACGTGCGCATTCTGCGCCGCGCGCTGCGCGACGTGCGCGACCGCGGCCGCACGCTCGAGAGCGTCATCACGCAGTATTTGACGACCGTCAAGCCCATGCACGAGCAGTTCGTCGAGCCGAGCCGCAAGTATGCCGATATCATTGTGCTTGAAGGCGGCCACAACTTAGTCGCCCTCGACATGATCATGCAGCGCATCGCCAGCCACATCGCCTCCGCCGACTAACGCAGCGGTTAAAAAAGCCTCGCAGAGTTTTACCCGCAAGGGGTACGCGGCATCCGTAAGGCGGCAGAGCCGCCAACGGCCGCCCAGGCGTCCGCAGACGCGAAATAAATTGGAATCCGTTTTTCCGGCGGCGTGTACGCCGGAAAAACACTTCTCGCTCCGCACGTGTCGCAGCCGCCCTACGGGCGGCAAGGCACAAAGCGGAACGCATCTTTCTCAAAAAAGAGGGACGCAGCTGAAAGCTGCGTCCCTCTTTTTTGAATATCTTTTACACTCCCGCGAAGTGGAACACGACACCGATCACCGCGGAGACTCCGATAAAGACGATCGGGTGCAGGTCCCTGGTCTTTTTGATGTAGCGCGTGAAGACGAGCAGCACCAGCGCAAGGATGATGCCGCGCCAGCTGATCGCGCCGTCCCACGAGAATTTCATCAGGATGGAATCCGCCTGCGACACACTCGTGATCCCGGCGATCACCTGAAGCATCACGCCCGCGCAGGCCGCGCCGATCAGGCCGGTGGAGGCGGGACGAAGGCCGTAGAATGCGTTGGCGACATACTGGCTGTCGCGGAATTTGGCGAGCATCGCCGCAACGATCAAAATGACGATGATCGACGGCGTCACCTCGCCGATGGTGGCGACGATCGCGCCCGGCACGCCGCCGACCGTATAGCCGACATAGGTCGCCATGTTGATGCCGACAGGACCCGGCGTCGATTCCGACACAGCCAGCATGTTCATCAGGTCCGTCTGCGAAAACCAGCCCGTGGTCGCCCCGATATCCTTAAGGAACGGCAGCGTCGCCATGCCGCCGCCGATGGCAAACAGGCCCGTTTTGAAAAATTCCCAGTATAAGCGAAGATACAAGGTCATTTTGCCGCTCTCCCCTCAAGATTTTTCAGCACGATGCCGGACAGCGCCGAGAGCAGCACGAACCACACCGGCGAAACGCTCAGCAGCATATTCCCCAGTAGCACGATAACAAAGATGACCGCCGTGCGCTTATCCACGACCGACTTTTTCAGCAGCTTGAGCACAGCGTTCAGGATGAGCACGCATACACACACCTGAATGCCTGCAAAGGCGTTCTGCACCCAGGCAAGGTGGGCAAAGTTCGTAATGAGTCCCGCCA
>OMBG01001177.1_pt1 | contig 12152 bp, 10 predicted proteins | sample 1674251 | NCBI WGS metagenome assembly OMBG01 (sample SAMEA103958153, study PRJEB25191) | human gut metagenome | reverse complement strand
GACCGCATCGGAGATAGTCGAGAAGCTGCGCGAGCGCGTTATGAAAAAGCATCTGCGCAAGCCTGAAGCCGTCAAGAACGAGATAAAAGAGATAGTCGCCGAGATGCTTGAGGGCGGCGAGGAAATGAGCCTTATCACTCTCCCCTCCGTCATTCTCGTCATCGGTGTCAACGGCGTGGGCAAGACCACTTCCATAGGCAAGCTCGCCGCAATGTACAAAAACGAGGGCAAAAAAGTTATCCTCGCCGCGGCGGACACTTTCAGAGCCGCTGCAATCGAGCAGCTTGAAGAGTGGGCTGACCGCGCGGGAGTCGAGATAGTCAAGCACCGCGAGGGCGCAGACCCGGCGGCTGTTATATATGACACAATTCAGGCGGGCAAGGCAAGAAACGCCGACATAATCATCTGCGACACCGCCGGCAGACTCCACAACAAGAAGAACCTAATGGAGGAGCTGGCGAAGATATACCGCGTCATCGACCGCGAGCTGCCCTACAGCGACCGCGAGAGCCTGCTCGTGCTTGACGCGACTACAGGACAGAACGCAGTCAATCAGGCAAAAGAATTCAAGAATGTTGCAGAGATCACCGGCATCATTTTAACGAAGCTTGACGGCACCGCAAAGGGCGGCGTTGTATTAAACATCAAAAATGAGCTCGGCGTACCCGTCAAGTTCATCGGCGTCGGCGAAAAGGTAGACGACCTGCGCCCGTTCAACGCCCGCGCATTTGCCGAGGGTCTGTTTGACGCAGAGCCGATTGAAGACGAGGAAGAGGAAAAAGAGGACGAATAATGGATTTTCTCATAGCTACGCACAACATGAAAAAACGCGCCGAGCTTGAGCGCATATTGAAACCCATCGGCGTGCGCGTTCTGCTCGCGGAAGAGGCGGGAATCGAGCTTACCGATGTTGAGGAGACGGGCGTCACATTTGAAGAGAACGCATTCTTAAAAGCCGACAGTGGCTGCAAAGAGAGCGGCATGCCCTGCATCGCCGACGACTCGGGACTTGCCGTTGACGCACTCGACGGCGCGCCGGGAGTGTATTCCGCAAGATACGCGGGCGAGCACGGAAACGACGAGAAGAACAACGAGCTTCTGCTCAAGAATCTGTCCGATATTCCTATGGACAAGCGCACCGCGCGATTCGTTTCGACCGTCTGCTGCTGTTTCCCGGACGGCAGGCACATGACCGTGCGCGGCGAGTGCGAGGGCAAGATTGCCTTTGAGCCCGCAGGCGAGGGCGGCTTCGGCTACGATCCGCTGTTTTTGCCCGACGAGTTCCCCGGCAAAACGATGGCACAGCTAACCGCAGAAGAAAAAGACAGCATCAGCCACAGAGGCAAGGCGTTGAGACTCCTTGCAAAAAAACTGGAGGAAATTATATGACAAGCAAAGAGAGAGCCGCGCTTCGCGCGCAGGCAAATTCGCTCGAGCCGCTTTTTCAGGTCGGCAAGGGCGGCGTCAATGACGCACTGATAGCCCAGACGCTCGACGCATTCCGCTCCCGCGAACTGCTCAAGCTCAAGGTCCTGCTCGAGACAGCACCCAAGCCCCCGCGCGAAATTGCCGAAGAGATTGCGGCAAAGACGCAGTCCGAGGTCGTTCAGGTCGTCGGTGGCAGTCTGATATTCTTCAAGGAGAATCCGGAGCTGCACGAGCCGAAAGATAAAAAGAAAAAGATAACCGGTACGAAGAATCCGAACCGCCCGTCTGTGCGCAAAAAGATACACGAAAAGAAGCTCGCCGAGGAGAGAAAGACCGCGGCGCGCCGAAAAGCGGAGCGTAATTTCAGACGCAGTCGCGATATATAACAGCAAATTTTAAGTCAACCGGTTCAAAAGCAGGCGCATTTTCGCCTGCTTTTTTGTGCATCGGGACAAATCGGGAATTTTTTGTAAAAGCCTATTGACAGCGTAGGTATAAGAGACTATAATACGCTCATAGATACTGACACAGGGAGGAAGCATCATGAAAAAGTTTGACAGCAACATTATGATGATGGAAATGTGCATGTTCTCCATGCGCATGTGCATGTGCATGCCTTTTTCCGACGAGCTTCCGTCAAACGAATAAATCTGATATATGCAGAGATTCGGGGAGCTTCGTGAGGAGTTTCCCGTTTTTTATTTGCATTGAGGAGGAAGAAAAGTGCAGTATCTGAAATTATTCTCGCCCTTTGATATAAGGCATTGGCGAATGTGCCGCAAGGCGCATGATTAAAAAGTCCGTTTCAACCCAATACCTTATAAATTAAAATACAAAGGAGATAATCAACATGAAAAAGACAATATCGATCATTCTCGCAGCGGTCCTCGCGCTGGGCTGCATCTTCGGCTTCGCCGCCTGCTCTTCGGGCAGCAAAGGCATCACCGTTGCCGTTCCCAACGACGCGACCAACGAAGCCCGTGCGCTCCTTCTTCTTCAGGAGCAGGGCATCATCAAGCTCAAAGACGGCGCCGGCATCACCGCAACCGTAAGAGACATTGAGGACAACCCCAAGAACATCACCTTCAAAGAGGTTGAAGCCGCTCAGCTCCCCAATGTTCTCAAGGATGTTGACTATGCTGTTATCAACTCGAACTACGCTATCTCCGCGGGTCTCAACCCCGTAAAGGACAATCTCGCCATTGAGGGCTCCTCGAGCGCATATTCGAACATCCTCGCCGCCAAGAAGGGCAACGAGAATTCCGACAAGATAAAGGCTCTTTCCGCCGCTCTCCAGAGCAAGAAGGTCGCCGATTTCATCGCTTCCAAGTATAACGGCGCAGTTATCAGCGTTGTTTCAAACCCCGGTGACGGCTACGATCCCTCCGTCAACTACGACGCACTCAAGGGTCAGACCATAACCGTCGCTGCATCCCCCACACCGCACGCCGAGATCCTCGCCGTTGCCAAGGAGATCCTTGCCGCTAAGGGCGTCACCCTTGACATCAAAGAGTTCGAAGATTATGTCCAGCCCAACAATGTTGTTGAGTCCGGCGAGATCGACGCGAACTACTTCCAGCACGAGCCTTACCTCGACGATTTCAACAAGCAGAACAACACGAACATCGTCACCGTTTGCTATGTCCACGTCGAGCCCATGGCTCTCTACGGCGGCAAGCAGACCACTCTTGACGCAGTGAAGTAAATGTTATAAAATATAATGCCGGGCTAAGTTGCTCTTAATCGGGCTGCTTGCCGGCATTATCTTTTTATCCAGAAGTTCGGAGGCATAAAATGATCGAGATTAAAAATCTGTCAAAAACTTTCAAGACCGCCGACAGCTCGCTCGACGCGCTCAAGAATGTTTCTCTGACGATAAACGACGGCGATATTTACGGCATCATCGGCATGAGCGGCGCGGGCAAGAGCACGCTCGTGCGGTGCATAAATATGCTCGAACGCCCGACTGAGGGCCAGATACTCATAGACGGGGTCGATATGGGTTCGCTTTCGAGCAAACAGCTCAGGGACGCCCGCCGCAACATAACCATGATATTCCAGGGCTTCAACCTGCTCATGCAGCGCAACTGCCTGAAAAACATCTGCTTTCCGCTCGAGCTTGAGGGCATGAAGAAAGAGGACGCGAAGAAACGCGCGCTCGAACTGCTCGAGATAGTCGGTCTGCCCGACAAAGCGAAGGCTTACCCCGCTCAGCTCTCCGGCGGTCAGCAGCAAAGAATCGCGATAGCCCGCGCACTCGCTACAAATCCGAAAGTTCTGCTCTGCGACGAGGCGACAAGCGCGCTCGACCCGAACACCACACATTCGATCCTCAACCTCATAAGAGACATAAACAAAAAGCTCGGCATAACGGTTATTATAATAACCCACCAGATGAGCGTTGTCGAAGAGACCTGCAACCGAGTCGCCATTCTTGACAACGGCACGGTCGTTGAACAGGGCGAAGTCAGCACCGTCTTTGCCCATCCGCAGTCGGCGGCAGCAAAACGCCTCGTGTTCCCCGACGCTTCGGATGAGATTTTTGCTCCCGCTTCGGACGAGCACAGGATAAGAGTCGTCTTCAACGGCGCGTTCGCGACCAACACCCCGCTGATAACCAAGATGGCTATGGACGAGGGAATCGCGGCGAATATTTTAGCTGCCTCCACGCGCTGCATCGGCGACAAGGTCTACGGCAACATGCTCCTCGGCATCCCCGGAGGGGACAACGAGCTTGAACGAGCGTCGAAATATCTGCAGAGTATGCCGGATATTCTTGTTGAGGAGGTTTAAAAGATGTTTGACAATGCATTCACTTCCGAGGCGCTGACGGAAGCCCTCGATATATTAAAAAATGATTTCCCGCTGGCTATCTGGGAGACGATATATGTCACCCTGCTCTCCACGCTCTTCGCGATAATTATCGGCCTGCCGCTCGGCGTGCTGCTCGTCGCGGGCGAAAAGGGCGGCGTTCTCCCCCTGCCGAAGGCTCTGATGAAGGTTCTCAATGTTATTATAAATCTTCTGCGCTCGGTGCCGTTCTTGATCTTGATGATCCTCGTTTTCCCGCTGACCCGCCTTATCGTCGGCACGGCGGTCGGCACTGTCGCCTCGATAGTCCCGCTCGTCATCGCGTCGTTTCCGTTTGTGGCGCGCCTTGTTGAAAGCAGCCTGCGCGAGGTCAACCCGAATATAATTGAAGCCGCGCAGAGCATGGGAGCTTCGCCCATGCAGATAATTATCAAAGTCATGATTCCCGAGAGCGTGCCCTCGCTGCTCTCGAACTTCACGATAGCGATAACCACCATCCTCGGCTACTCCGCAATGAGCGGAATAATCGGCGGCGGCGGACTCGGCAAGATAGCCATAAACTACGGCTACTACCGCTACAAATATCTCGTCATGATCTTTGCGGTTATCCTGCTCATAGCGCTCGTTCAGATTTTCCAGAGTGTCGGCACCCACCTTGCAACAAAGACAGACAAGAGACTCAAGAAAAAATAATTAAGCACATAAAAAGCACCCGGTCGGGAGAAATCCCTGCCGGGTGCTTTGCTGTATTTATTTTACGCCTTCGCTTTCGGGGTGAAAATCTTTGCGTCAAGCTTTTTCATCAGCGCGTCGAACACTATCGCCATAAGCAGCGTAGCGGCGAAGCAGAGAATGAAATAGTTCAGATTGTTGTTGACCAGTCCGAGTCTCTTGAATATCGTCATCGGGATGCGCTGGAGAATATAGACGCTGAAAACATGCTTGCCGAGCATTGAAAGTGCGGGATTGCCGATTTTTATCTTCATCGATGCGAGCACAACGATAAGCATGAACGCGCTCGCCCACGCCCAGTATACCGGGAGCCCTGCCGAGCGATATTTATGTCCGACAACAAAGGCGGCAACCGCGACCGTAATGCAGAGCATATAGATATAGTTGTTTTTCATCACGAATTTGTCTATATATTTCTTGAGATACGCATACCACATACCCAGCGGGAAGAGAATCAGCGTGTTGTAATACCACGCGGGCTTTCCGACTTTTATAAGCGCAAAAGCGAGTCCGCAGGTGAGTACGGTCATCGCGATAAGCCCCGGGATATGGTGCTTGCGGAAGATAAGGAACGACACTATAAGTATCAGATAGAGGCAAAGAACCGCGGTAATATACCAGTTCGAGTTGCCTATGCTCTCCCATGTAGTGAACGCGAGCAGAGTCGTCCTCGTCTTCGTCTTTATTCCGAGTGCGAGGTTCATCAGCAGGAACAGGAGAACCGCGATATCAAAATGCGCAAAAAGGCTCAGAAACCTGCGCCTGAAAATACCCTTGACATACGGCGTGCCTTTTTTCATTATAGAGCACATCATGCCGTAGCCCGAATAGAACAGGAAGGTCACAACAACGAGCTGACCGAGCCAGCTTTTCAGGTCGAGCCATATCGTATCAGACGAGCCGCCGAGCTTCATATACCCGCTGATGTGGCACATGAAAACGAGCAACACGAAGATTCCGTTTATGGCGCCGGTCGTATCTTTTGACATATAATCGGAATTGAACTCACCCGATTTGACGAACTTTGCGCCGCACAAAAACACAAACAGCGCGGTTGCCAGAACATAGATCATATTTAATTATCCTCCGCAATATTTGAGACAATTATATCACAGCATTCCTATCCTTGCAACAAAAAAAGCGCGGGCGCAGTTTTCGCTGCACCCGCGTTTTCGTTAGAAAGGTGATGTATCAATTAAAGGGGTTGTAGTAGAATGATCTGTTGTCCTGCTGGGTTGTCTGCTCCTGCTGCTGTTGGGAGGAAGAGGAAGCAGTGTTTCCGGTATCCTCGACGAGCTTTACCTTGACATTGAATTCCTTTGTCTGATAGTTGCTCGATATCCTGCACAGGGTCAGGGTCAGCGTATCGCCGACTTTGGCGTTTTCAATCGCTTCGAGCAGAACTTCCGAGGTGCTCAACTCCTTGCCGTTGACCGCCGTTATAAGATCGCCGACCTGGGCGCTGCTGTTTGCAAGGTCGCTGTCCGCGTTGATGTCCGCGATGATAAGCGAGCCCGCCGGCAGACCCTTTATCTGCACGATCATGTTATACTGCTGGTTCGATGTATTGGAGAAGTAGCTGATGCCGAGCTTCGGGCGGTTCGGCACTCTGCCGTAGGCGATAAGATCGTCGATTATCTCTTTTGCGGACGAGATCGGGATAGAGAAGCCCATGAGCTCATAGCTGCTGTCGCTGATTTTAAGCGAGTTTATTCCGACCACCTGGCCGTATTCGTTTATCAGAGCGCCGCCGGAGTTGCCGGGGCTGATAGCAGCCGTATGCTGGATGCACTCCATGGAGTAGCCTATCTGGCTGCTGACGGTTCTCGAAATCGCGGAGACCATGCCGTTTGTAAACGAGCCAAAGAACTCGGTGCCGCCGGGGTTGCCTATGGCATACACGGTCTCGCCGACCGAAAGCTTCGTTGAATCGCCGAACTCTGCGGCGGTGAAGCCCGTAGCCTTTATTTTCAGCACGCCGATATCGGTGCGCGAATCGTAACCGACTATCTCGGCGTCATACTGAGTGCCGTCATGCAGCTGAACGACGGCTTTGACGCCCTCGCCGCTGATAACATGGGCGCAGGTGATTATATAGGTATAAGTGTGATCTTTATTCTCGCCCATGACTATGCCGGAGCCTTCGCCGGAAGCCGAGCTTGACGACTGGCTGTATACGACTATGCCGACATTGCTCGGCGAAACTTTTTCATATATCTGAGCCGAGGTGAGCACGCCGTTGCCCTTTGAAGTCGTTGTCGCCTTCGGTGTCTCGGCGATGTTCAGCTGAGCGTCGCCCTCGGAAGTGCCGGTCACAGAAGTGCCGCCGGAGCTGCTGTTATTATTTCTCTTTGCAAGCACTGTAACTGTCGCAGAGACCGCGATAACAACTGCGAGGATTGCGGCGAAAACCGCAACGCCTTTCTTCTTCGCGCTCATCTTTTTCTTCTTTTTCTCGGGCTGAGGCGGCGTGTAGCTGCCGGAATTATATGAATTCTGACTGTTATAGCTGCCCTGCTCGGGCTGCTGCGGAGCGGAATAAATCTGATCCGGCTCAAGCGGTGCAGACTGCTGTGCGGTGTCTGCCGAGTTGTCTTCGGGCGGCGTCTCGCCGGAGCTGCCGAAGTTGTTCACATAATCATCATTGTACATAAACTGAGTTTACCTCCATCCATTGCCTTCGGGATATCCTTCATCTTTTGACACTATTATGGACTTTCAATATTACGATTTCTTGAACGTCGGGTAAATAACCTTTGGATTTTTATTCAACTTTTTTCCGCAAAAATTCATCTCAGCGGAAGCCAGAACACGAACTGCGTATATTCGCCCGGCTCGCTGTTGACGGTTATCTGACCGCCGTGCATATCGATTATGGTCTTGACTATATACAGTCCGAGACCCGCTCCCTTGACATCGTAGCTGCGCGATTTGTCCGTTTTATAGAAGCGCTCAAAGACTTTGCCCGCCTCTTCGCGCGAGATTCCCTTGCCGCTGTTCTTGACGGAGAATATCATCTTCTCGCTGTCCGACTTTATCGCGACTTCGATATAGCCGCCCTCGTTCGTGAACTTCACGGCGTTGTCGATAAGATTATATACGACCTGGTTTATCATATCCTCGTCGGCGCAGATGTTGAGCGGCTCGACCTTGTCAAGTCCGCGTATCTCTATCTTCTTTTCATCTATCGCGCGCTCGAAGCCGAGCATCGTTTTGAAGGTCATTGCCGAAATGTCGAACTCCTTGGGCTGGATTTTTAACTGACCCGCCTCTATCTTCGACATATTGAGCATACCCGTGACAAGGCGAGAAAGGCGCTTGACCTCGTCGGAGACTATTCTGAGATAATATGTGCTCTTCGACGAATCTATCGTGCCGTCGAGTATTCCGTCTATGAATCCGCCGATAGTGGTCATCGGGGTCTTTAACTCATGCGAGACATTCGCGACGAAATTGCGTCTCGAAGTCTCGATAGCCGAAAGCGCGTTCGCCATCGAGTTGAACGCCGTCACAAGCTCCGCGACCTCGTCCTCGTCGCCGCCCAGCACTTTATGATAGGGCACCGAGATTCGGTTGCTGAAATCGCCCTTTGCATACTGCTTTGCCGCCGCCGACATCTCGCGCAGGGGCTTTGTCATCTGATAGGTCATAACATATGTTGCAACGAATGCTATCGCGAGCGCGAGAATTGCCGAGAACAGGAACATCTTGAGCATCGCCCTGACAGGCTCGTGCAGCGAATCCGTATCCTGCGAAGCGATGACCGCGCCGCAAAGCTTGCCGGATGCCACTATCGGCTCAACGCTTATAAAATGCGAGCTCTTGTACATTCCGCCGAGCGTGCCCGTTTCGGTATATCCGCCGCTGCTGAGCTTCGACAGGGCTGTTTCGGGGACTGTATATTTGCTGTGGACTATGCACTCGCCCATGTACATCACGAGATTGGACTGCCATATATCCTTACAGCAGATTATCTTGCCGTCGGTGTCGCATATATAGATGTCCGCATCTATCGCCTGCGAGAGCTGGGCGGTCGAAACGCTCATGAGCAGAGTAGAATTCTTGTTGCTCTCTTCAAGCGAGTAGCCTTTTTGAATAAGCGCCGCGGCAGTCTGCGAGACGGTCTGCGCGTTCTGCTTTAAAAGCGCCGTCTTCTCTTCGGACTGGTAGCGCGCGATGAATATCAACAACGACGAGCCGAGAATGGTGAAGCCGATAAACAGTATCAGCACCGTCACATAAAAGTAACGGTGAAACAGACCCGAGCTTTTTGTTCTCGAGCCTGCGTTCTTTACATCTTTTATTTCAAACTTTTTGCGTGCTTTTTTCATGCACATCAATCCTTGGTCTCAAACTTGTAGCCTACGCTCCAGACGGTCTTGAGCTCCCACTTGTCGGACACGCCCTCGAGCTTCTCTCTGAGCCTCTTGACATGGACATCGACTGTTCTCGAGTCGCCGTAATAGTCGAAGCCCCAGACTTCGTCGAGCAGCTGATCGCGGGTGAACACCCTGTTCGGGTTGCTGGCAAGGTGATAGATAAGCTCCAACTCTTTGGGCGGAGTGTCGATGCGCTTGCCGTCGACCCAGAGCTCGTAGTTTGTCAGGTTTATCTTGAGCTTGTCGTATTCGACCTGCTTTATATCCGCCGCCGGGGCGCCCGCGCTGCGTCTGAGGACTGCCTTGACGCGCGCCACAACTTCCTTTGCATCGAAGGGCTTGACGACATAGTCGTCCGCGCCGAGCTCGAGACCGAGGACTTTGTCAAAAGTCTCGCCCTTTGCGGTGAGCATGATTATCGGCTTGTCCGAGAATTTTCTTATCTCGCGGCAGACCTGCCAGCCGTCGAGGCGGGGCAGCATGATATCAAGCAGCATCAAATCAGGCTGAATCTCGCCGAAGCTCTTCACGGCGCTCTCGCCGTCGTTTACTATGCTGACTGTGTAGCCCTCTTTTTCAAGATAGAGGCGCAGCAGTTCGCAGATATTAACGTCGTCGTCAACGACAAGTATTTTTTCGTTAGCCATAAGTACCTCTCCTTTGTTTTAAACGAACCCATTGTAATTATTATAAACCATTCGCAAAAGTTTGTGTGAATGGCGGAATAACATTTTGTTACAAAATTTCGTATATTTACCTGTGCAGATTCTCGCCCATGCTCACGAGCTTATGCTCAATAGAATCGACAAGCGCTATCCAGCTCGCGTTGATAACGTCCTGCGACACGCCGACAGTCGTCCAGATATCCTCGCCGTCGGACGAAGTTATAAGAACGCGGACGCTCGCAGCCGTGGCATCCTTGGGCTCCATGACGCGAACCTTGTAGTCGATGAGCCTCAATTTTCTAAGGCACGGATAGAACACTTCGAGCGCTTCACGCAGAGCGCGGTCGAGCGCGTTGACGGGGCCGTCGCCGTCCGACGCCGCTATTCTGACTCTGCCGTCGACGCTGAGCTTTATCGTTGCCGTCGCGCTGTGGTCATTGTCATATGGCAGCTCGTCGAGCACCTTGTAGCTGATGAGATCGAAGAACGGCTTGTATTTTCTGACGAGGCGGTGAACTATCAGCTCGAACGACGAATCCGCGCCCTCATACTGATAGCCCTCGTATTCTTTTTGCTTCAGTATATCGAGCAGCTCCGCGACCTGCGGCGAATCCTTGTCGAAATCGGGATAGAGCTTCTGTATCTTCTTAAGCACCGCCGCCTTGCCGGTCACTTCAGAAAGCAGGAAGCGCCTGCGGTTGCCGACGGATTCGGGGTCGATATGCTCGAACGATTCGCTGAATTTCAAAACGCCGTCGGCGTGCATTCCCGCTTTATGGGCAAATGCGCTGCGCCCGACAAACGGCACATCCCTATGCAAAGTTACATTGGCTATCGACGCTATCTTTATCGCCGATGAGGTCAGATTTTTCAAATTCTCCTGCGGGATACACTCATAGTCGGATTTTATCTGCAAATTGGGGATTATTGAAGTCAGGCTCGCGTTTCCGCAGCGCTCGCCGAAGCCGATAAATGTGCCCTGCACCTGCTTGGCGCCCGCTCTGACAGCCATGAGTGCGCCCGCGCACGCCATGTCCGAATCGTTGTGAGTATGTATTCCTATATCGGTACCGGGGAAAGCTTTTACAACATCGCCGGTGATTTTTTCAATATAATCGGGAAACGAGCCGCCGTTTGTGTCGCAGAGCGCCAGGCAGTCCGCGCCGCCGCGCAGAGCCGCGCGCAGGCTTTCGAGCGCGTAGCCGTCATTGTCCGACATACCGTCAAAGAAGTGCTCGGCGTCGAAAACGACATATTTGCCGTGGCTTTTGAAAAAGCGGCAGGTCTCCTCTATCATAGACAGATTTTCTTCGAGGCTCGTCTGCAAAACGCCCTCGACCTGAACTTTTCTGCTCTTGCCGACTATTGAAACGCACGGGGTTCCCGCCTTGAGCAGAGCGGCACACGCCGCGTCCTCTTCGACTCTCTCGCCCTTTCTCCGCGTTGAACCGAATGCGCACAGGCGGGAATTTTTGAGCCACAGCCTGCTCGCCCGCTCGAAAAATTCAAGCTCGCGCGGATTTGATGTCGGGTTGCCCGCCTCGATTATCGGTATGCCGAGATCGTCCAGCACACGGACTATCTCCAGCCTGTCGTTGACGGAAAAGGATATGCCCTCACCCTGAGCGCCATCGCGCAGGGTCGAATCGAGCAGTTCGATTTTTTTCAACTCTCTCCCTCCCGTATCAGTCGTTTATGACCGTGTCGCCGCTCTCAAGAGCGGTTATGCCCGAGCGCGAAAGCTCGGCTATTCCGTGGACGCTCATGTCCGCGATAAACGCGTCTATTCTCTCCGGCTCGCCCGTCAGCTCCGCCGTGAGCATCGTGTGACCGATGTCCTTGACCCTCGCGCCGTAGGCTATGACGGTCTTTAGGACCTGCGGTCTGTCTTTGTTGAGGCAGTGGACTTTTATCAGCAGAAGTTCGCTAGAAACGAGCTTCCCCTCTTCGAGATGCGCCACTTTTATGACATCCTCGAGCTTCAACAGCTGAGCCTCGACCTGTTTTACCTGCTCCGGCTCGACCTCGGAGACAACCGTCATTCGCGAGAACTCGGGATGCTCGGTCTCGGAGACCGTGAGGCTTCGTATATTATATCCGCGGCGCGCAAAAAGTCCCGCCACTCTGAGCAGAACGC
>OMBG01001171.1_pt1 | contig 12192 bp, 12 predicted proteins | sample 1674251 | NCBI WGS metagenome assembly OMBG01 (sample SAMEA103958153, study PRJEB25191) | human gut metagenome | reverse complement strand
AGCCATATCAGGCATTCTTTCGCTTGTTATCGCTGCATCTGCGGCGGTATCTCTGCCGATTTCGGGCAGCGCAAAAGGCATAGCCTACGGTGATATAAACGGCGATTCGTTCGTCAATTCTTCCGATGCTTTGGCTGCATTGACATACAGTGTCGGAAAAAGGGATTTGACATCCGATGAATTTATTCGTGCCGATGTCAATGCCGACAAAAAGGTAAACTCTTCCGATGCGCTTGAGATTTTGAGATATTCCGTCGGATTGATACAAAAATTCAAAGCCGAAGGAGTTAACAATACCTCGGTTGACGCAAAGACTGCCGTTACCGTATTCAACAAGGCCGTTGAATATTCAAAGAAATTTCTTCCGTCGTATACATTCCAGCAGACACCCTCGGAAACCGTTGACGATGTAAAAGTGACGTCAAACAGTTCTTTGATTTCGGACGATCTCCTCAAGCAGGCTGCGGAGGATGCAAAGAAGCAGTACACTACCGCACCCAAAACATACACCAAAATCGTTCAGCAAAAGACCGAGGAATCCGCTCAGAAAATGGTTGGTACTTTTGACCTTTCAAGGTTATCGGAGCTTGCTTCGGTTGAGTGTAAGAAAAACGAAAAAGGCAATTATCTTTTGACCGTTAAATTTAAGAACGAAAAGAATCCGACCGAAAGCAGTCAGATCGTTAAGGTTCTCGGCCAGATGTCATATGATTCAGCCAAGAAAGCTCTTGCGGACAACAATTCGCTTGATGGCGTAAAAGCCAAAATCGACGCTTTTAACTTCACATATGAGGATTGTATTCTCCGGTGTGAAATCAATCCGTCAAGCTATGAATTCGTAAGCATAGATTGGTCCGTAAAAAATGTTTCAAATTCAAAGGTTACGACAGCCGTTGGATTTGTAAAGCTTACAGTCGAAATGTCTATGACGGGAAACAATTCCACATCATATTCAAAATTCGGCTATTAATTAACTTAGGTTAGCTCATTGCCTCCTATTCGCCTATTGGCGGCAATGTCTAATAAATAATCCATGTACTCCAAGTACAAATTCTAATGAAGGAGAAATTGGTGATTACAATGAATAAGATTGCAAAAATCCTGTCAGCTGTTCTCTCCGTAACTTTGGTTATCGGCGTTACAGTTGCAATGCTTGTTTCTGCATTCGCTGCTTCTGCTCCGAAGTTCTCTGTAAACGTTGTTTCAGAGTCCAAGGACGAGGTTAAGGTTGCATTCACTCTTGTAGACGGTAGCTTTACAGCAATCGACTTTAGAGTTAATGCTTCAGACTGGGACAAAACCGCTAAAAATACCGGTTTGACACTTGATTCGATTGAGAAGTCACAGGCATACAAGGACTTCGCTAATGATCAGGATGTTGACCCAATATATGCATCTAACAAGAAGAACGGTAAAGTATCTTTTGCTTCTGTTAACGCATACGATGCAAAGGGTGATGTCTTCATCTTCACATTCAAGAAGACCTCATCGGCTAAGGAAAAGATTGTTGCAAGCGATATCGTTGCTACAATTGAAAGCTGCACAGGTGCAGACAACAAGGATGTTACAGCTTCTGTTACTAACAACATCCCTGTTGAAGTAACCACAAAGCCGACTACAAAGCCGACTACGAAGCCGACCACAAAGCCGACTACAAAGCCGACCACTGAGCCGAGCACAAAGCCGACTACACAGCCGACCACAAAGCCGACTACAAAGCCGACCACAAAGCCGACTACACAGCCGAGCACAGAGCCCAGCACACAGCCGAGCACAGAGCCCAGCACACAGCCGAGCACTGAGCCGAGCACACAGCCGAGCACTGAGCCGAGCACACAGCCGAGCACACAGCCGACTTCAAAGGCTGACGATGTTACAACAGTAACAGATAAGGCTGACGACACAACAAAGTCTGATGACGTTGTTACAACTGCTCCGGCAGCAGACACAACAACAGCCGCTTCAAGCAGCGACGTTGTTAACCCTGAGACAGGCGACCGTCTCACTGCTACAGCAGCAGTAGTTTCTCTCCTTGCTATCAGCGGTGCAGCAGTAGTTGCACTTCGCAAGAAGGAAGACTAATTTAAGAATTTAGGATTTATTCCGGATAAATCCTTGCTGAAATTCTAACGCCCCCACACAAGCCTATGGGCGTACGGCTTGTGTGGCTTTTCTTTTTTTGAGGTTCTTTTTTGAACCTCTTTTTATTTTATGTAGAACGAGGAATAATATTCCGCCTCGTGTGATTAAGCCGTCTTTTCGTAGAGTGCGATGAAACTTCGCTACCCTCAAGAGGGCGGCCACGAATATTCAGCGTCGAAATAAAATGTTATCAGACTTTCTTGGTGCGATGCCCACATCGCACCCTACGATGAGTACAAAAATCAACACTACATAGAGTTATGATAAGAGCACAATCCGTAGTGGTCAATGTCCTACGGCAAAGTTCGATAAAGGCACATTCCGTAGGGGTCGATGCCCACATCGACCCAGAGGGCAGAAGAAAACAAAAAAGGACGGCCGAGGCCGTCCCTGCGAAAATGATTCAATTTTTGCTAAAATCAATATGTACGAATAAGCCGTTTATGCATTACTCATGCTGCAATTTACACTCGCTCGCTTTTCTTTTTATAGCTCATTATAAATTTGCTGATATTTTTCAAGGGGAAGTTGAAAATATCCAGCGATAATATAAATGTCAGCACAACTGCGATTGCCAGCATAAGCAATATGCCCTTTCGTTCTCCGATGATTTCCTTAACGTTCAAAACTCGGAATATCAAATACAAAATTGTATAATGCCAAAAATATACATTCAGTGTATTTCTTCCGAGATATGAGATCACGGGAATTTTCTTCATGGGAACAACGGCAAGTATTGCCGCTCCGGTTAAAAGGGTTATTGCACTTGTGAGCAAACGGTACAAGCAGCCCATGCCGTTTGTCTCTTTTGAAAAGGGATTTCTTCCCGAGAACAAATGAGACAGTATTTCCAAGTCGTCAAATCTAAAATAGCACAATGCAAGCCAGCCCAAAAGGACACAGACTGCGGGGAGCCACAAATATCGTCTGTACTTCTTGATTTTTTCCAGCAAATCATTTCTGTTTATCATTGTTCCAAGCCAAAAATACGGGAAGAAAACAAGCATTCTCGATAAGCATAAAAAGTCGTCAATTTCCTTAAAATATCCGGTGAACAGCGAAATGACGAACGAAACGGCAAGGACAATGCGTTTGTCATATTTCTTCAAAGCAACCCCGAGCAAGGTATACCACATCAGCACGAACAGAAACCATGTGATACCGGCATCATAAAAAAGAGCAAATTTGCTTTTTCCGTTTATTATCAGCTTTGAAAAAAACAGAAACAGTTTAAAGACATATCCTGTAACAAGGAAAGATAAGGCTTTTCTTTTATATTTATCCTCATTATAAAAAATTCCGAAGATAAAGATAAACATAGGCATATGGAACGCATAGATAAACAGCTTTAACGAGGCAATATCCACCGCTCCTAAGTTAACCATGCTTTCAGAAAAATGTCCTACGACAACAGCAAGCATCATCAAAAATTTGATAGAATCCCAATACCATACTCTTTCCTTTTTTTCTATTAAATTGTTGCTTTTCATTTTATAAATTATACCGCTTTCCTTTATAAATTTATTTTATATCCGAATAGAACTCTTCAATGTATTTATCAACATCGGCTCTTGTTCCCTTGTAAGGACCGGGGATTTCCATCTTATTGGAAACTGTCGCCGTCGCATAAAGCAGAGCGTCCTTCATTGAATGATGAAGTCTTTCGGTCATATAAGCCGCAAATGTTGTGTCGCCGCGTCCTGTGCGTCCGCTGAGATTTCTTGCACGAATCGGGCATGAACAGAATTCCTTGCCGTCGTATGCGATAACCTCTGTGTTGTGAGTAATAACGACCTCTTTTGCGCCCCATGAATGAAGAAGCTTTGCAGCCTCATATCTGTCGGTAAGGCCGGTCAGAATTTCAGCCTCGGCGGCGTCGGTCTTAAGATACTCAATATACGGAAGGACCTCCTTCTTCTCCTTCCAATCCTCAAAGAACATCGTGTGATCCTCAAGGTTAACATGGCGAAGAAGTGCCTGAACATCAACGGCAACCTTGCCCCTCTTAGAGGCTTCAATAATCATTTCGTTCGTAAAATCGCCGTAAAGAAGACCCGCAAAGTGATAAATGTCCGCCTCAACGTCCTCCGGAATATCGTCAATAGTGAAAGGTGTACCGACGCTGATACACATACATTTTCTGCGTTCCTTATCGGCGGTGAAATACTGATTGTCCATTGTGCATGAGGACTCCGACATAATGCAATAAATATCCTCTTTCGGGATTGTGAAATATGTAAGTCTCTCGCTGTCATCGGGGTTGATCTTTGTCAAAGCGGCAACCTTATGGCCGAGGGCATATGCCGACGCCGAGGAATAAATTACCGCTCCGCCGATTGCAAGAGTTTCGTTACCGAGGTAATCCGTGTCATGATCCATCGTGATATGACCTATAATAAGTGATTCATAATGTTTCATTGTTCTGCTCCTTTGTTTTTATCTTCATAGCTGAGTATTTCTTTTGCTATATATATAGGGCGCTCCTTGACCTGAAGATAAGTTCTCGCAAGGTATTCACCGATTATACCGAGGAAAAGAGAATTAAGTCCGCCGAGGAAAAGCAAAATCGTTATAATCGCAATCGTGCTTGTAATTTCACCGACTGCCGCTCCGACAATCAGGGCGATTATGAGATAAAGAATCGAGATTCCCATAAGTCCTACGCCTGCATATGACGCAGCCTTAAGCGGAAGCGTCGAATAGCCGACAATGCCCTCAATCGCATATCTGAAAAGCTTCATAAACGGCCACTTTGACGTTCCGGCCGCTCTCTCCTGAACCTCATACGGGATATACTTTGTATTATATCCTACGAAAGAGAAAATTCCCTTTGAAAAACGGCTGTATTCCGACATTTCAAGGACGGAATCAAGCATCTGACGGCGCATAAGTCTGAAATCGCTTGCGCCCGGGTAAAGCTCCACCTCGGAGAGCTTGTTCATTATGCCGTAGAACTTATCCTTAAGGAAAGCAACGAATTTGTCCTCCTTGCGTTTTCCCTGATAGGCGGCAACACAGTCGATATCAGAATTCTCGTCGAGAATCTGTTTCATTTCAAGCACAACCTCGGGACGCTGCTGCAAATCGGCGTCTATAACGCATGTATAGTCTCCGCTCGACTGCTTCAAGCCGGCATAGATTGCCGCCTCCTTGCCGAAATTGCGTGAAAAACTGACGACCTTAACATTATTCGCCTTTTCATAAATTGCTCTTAATATCTGAGGGGTTTTGTCACGGCTTCCGTCGTTAACAAACACAAGCTCATAATCGTCAACCTTGTCCCTGAAAACCCGTGTAACCTCGGAGTAGAACTCAATTATGCTTTCTTCCTCATTAAAGCAAGGAACAACAAGAGTCAATTTCATATCATTCACCCAATTCTTTTAAAAATCTCTTTAATGCGTCCTGCCACGTCGGCAGTCTTTTGATACCGGCGTCGTCAAGACAGCTTTTGCTCATTCTTGAGTTATGCGGCCTTTCGGCTTTCACCGGATATTCGGTTGACGGAACGGGATTTACCCTTGCTTTTCTTCCGCCGAGCTTCATTATCTCCGACGCAAAATCTGCCCATGAGCAGTAATTTTCATTTGTTCCGTGATATATTCCGTACTTGTCCGTCACTATGAGGTCACAGATAAGTCTCGCAAGGTCGGGCGTGTATGTCGGCGAACCTATCTGGTCGCATACGACATTCAGCTCGTCCTTTTCGCTGCCCAATCTGAGCATTGTTTTAACAAAATTATTGCCGTTTATGCCGAAAACCCATGAGGTTCTGACAACAAAGAAATTTTTTAAATGCTTCATAACGGCTTTTTCGCCGTCAAGCTTCGTTCTGCCGTAGACATTTTTCGGGTCGGTCGGGTCACTCGGCTCAAACGGGGCATCCCCCGCTCCGCCGTAAACATAATCCGTGCTGACATAGAGCATTTTCGCACCGAGCCTTTCGCAGGCGATTGCAATATTCTCCGTGCCGTCAACATTGACCCTGCGGCAGTTTTCTTCGTCGTCCTCTGCTCTGTCCACCGCCGTGTATGCGGCGCAATGGATAACTGCATCGGGAGCATAGCCGCAAATATATCCGACCGTCTCTTCACGGTCCGTTATATCAAAATCATCCCGGTCAACGCCCTTGCACTCAATCAAACGTGAGTTCAGCTCTTTAATAACGTCAAAGCCGAGCTGACCGTTATAGCCTGTTACAAGAATTTTCATATATTATCCTCAAAAATCAAAGCTGACGTCGCTGTCCTTGAGAAGCGGAGCTGAAATATCCTTCTTTGAAAGAATAGGATTATCTATGCCCCATTCAACGCCGATTTCGGGGTCGTTAAACTTGACGCTTCTGTCGTCCTCGGGACAATAGAACTCATCAACCTTGTACATAACCTCAACGTCATCCGTCAACGTCACAAAGCCGTGCAGGCATCCCTTGGGGATAAAGAAGGATTTCTTATTCTCGCCCGAGAGAATGACCGAAGTCCACTTCATATAGGTCGGTGAGCCTTTTCTGATGTCAACGGCAACGTCCATTATCTCACCGTGAACACATGTAAGCAGCTTGCTCTGAGCGGTAGGGTTGACCTGACAATGCAAGCCTCTGAGCGTGCCTTTCTCGGCGGAAAAAGACCTGTTATCCTGAACAAAATCAACATCTATGCCAACCTCGGCAAGCTTGCGCTTGGAATATGACTCCATAAACCAGCCCCTGTTGTCGCCGAAAACGTCCGGTTCAATTACCTTTGCACCCGTTACTTCTGTTTCGTATACTTTCAAATTTGTCAGTCCTTTACATTTTTTCGTTTGAATACGGCGGCTCCTGCTCCGTGCCCCAGCGAGGACGTTCGCCCTGCTTGTCAGAATACATAATCTTGCCCTCGGCAACTCTCATAAGATGCTGACCGTAGGGGGATTTGCCGTACTGCTGTGCGGATTCGATAAGAGTTTTCTTTGAAATCCAACGCATATTATATGCAATCTCCTCGGGTGCGGAAATCTGAATACCCTGGAGCTTTTCAATCGTTCTGATGAAATTTGCCGCTTCCATGAGATTATCGACTGTTCCCGTGTCGAGCCATGCGAAGCCTCTGCCCATGAGCTTAATATCGAGGTCGCCGTTATCAAGATAAATCTGGTTGATATCCGTTATCTCAAGCTCTCCGCGGGCGGACGGCTTAAGGCTCTTGGCGTACTCAACAACCCTGTTATCATAGAAATAAAGTCCGGTAATTGCGTAGTTTGACTTAGGCTCCTTCGGCTTTTCGACAATCTTCTTCGGCTTGCCCTTTTTGTCAAATTCAACAACGCCGAAAGCCTCGGGATTGTCAACATAGTAGCCGAAAACGGTAGCTCTGTCCTTATTGAGAGCGGCCTGTCTGAGCATATGGCCGAAACCGCTGCCGTAGAAAATGTTATCGCCGAGAACCATTGCAACGCTGTCCTTGCCGATGAACTTTTCACCGATGATAAACGCCTGAGCAAGGCCCTCCGGTCTCTCCTGAACGGCGTATGAAAGCTTCAATCCGAACTGATGACCCGTTCCGAGAAGTCTTTCAAACTTCGGCGTATCGTCCGGCGTTGAAATGATGAGAATTTCTCTGATGCCGGCAAGCATGAGCGTTGAAAGCGGATAATAAATCATCGGCTTGTCATAAACCGGTAAAAGCTGCTTACTGGTAACCATTGTCAAGGGATAAAGGCGAGTTCCCGAACCGCCTGCAAGTATGATTCCTTTCATTACTTTTAACCTCCGTAATTATGTATCGGTTATTCGTGTTTTTCAAAAAGACTTCCCGAATGGCAGTCGATTCCGACTATCAACGGAAATTTATCAAGTACAATTCGCTTGACCGATTCACAGCCAAGGTCGAAAAATGCAATTTCTTTACATTCCTTAACGCATTTTGCGGCGAGCGCACCGGCACCGCCGACTGCGCAAAGATAAACTGCGCTGTTCCTGACTATTGCGTCGCAAACGTCCTTGTCTCTGCCGCCCTTTCCTATCATCGCCGCCAAGCCCTTATCAAGAAGCTGCGGAGCAAGCTTTCATATCGGCCGGAACCGACGCATAATCCTCGTTCAGATCGGCATGGTTGCCGCCGGTATTGACGATACATAACGAAAGTCCGGCCGCGTCGAGGTCAAACGGCAGCTCGCCGCCCTCCTCGATGAGCTTGACTATTCTTTTATGCGCCGCATCCCTTGAGGTGTAAACAACTCCCGAGAGGATAACCCTATCCCCTGCGTGAAGCTCCTTTGCCCTCTCCTTAAGCTCGGATGCGTCCAAAATAAATTCTGCCATCAACTCAACTCCCGAATAAGCTCGTGAAGCAATTCCTCCGCCTTCTGCGGATCGTCCTTCACCTTGTCGAGCTTCTTTGCCGCTTTTTTTATCTGCGACTGTGCGCCCTTTTTGAGCTTCGCCGCCGCAGCCTCGGCTGATTCAACCAATTTATCGCAGCGTTCTATTGTCTCCTGTGCCGCCTTTTTATCGGCGGAATCCTCAACCTGTTTTTCGAGCATTTCATATTTCGCTCTCATTTTTTTTGCGTTTTCCTCGGCCTCGGAGCACCTTGCGTCAAGCTCTTCCGCTTTCTTCTCGGCCTTTTCCGCCCTTTCCGAAAGCTCCTTGTTTTCCTCGGAAAGAGTTTTCACAAGTCTGTCCTTGTCCGAAATTATATTTTTATATTCCTGCTGAGTTTTTTTCAGCTGCTGGATATAGTTTATTACCGACTGACGGTCAAATCCGCCGAAGGGAGTTTTTTTGAAAAGAACTTCTTCTTTCATGTTGTGATCATTCCTTTTCACATTGTGATTTAACCGATATACATTATCTTCGTCACGCCGTCGCCGCACTTAACGGCTCCGTTCTTCAGCGAATAGCAGTACATTTCACCGCTGCCGCTCTTATAATTCTTGATATACGCAAAGGCGTCATCGCTGTAAACAAAATTATTGAGGTTGAGGTCGCTGTCAACAACGGCATAGCCTGTTCCGTCATAAATTCCTGCCGTGACAAGCTCCTCGGAGTTGCTCTGCCTCGTCAAAACGATTACAAACGACTTGTTAACGGCGAAGTAAGAATAAATATTCTTGCAAACCTCGACCTTGCCGCCCTTGGGCTGGAATTTGTAAAGGCTTCTCGTTCCCGACGAGTCGAGCTTTTCATAAAAGAGTGTATCGCCTGCCGCAGAGCAGTCGGACACATTCGAATCAATAAGCCGTCTGCTGCTCAGTTCGGCATTCTCGGCACTGCTGTAATAAAGCTCGCCGTTCGCAAGGCCGTATATCGTACCCGAATCGGCCAAAATGAATTGAGTTTTATCCAAATCATATCCCTTAAGCTCATATTCAACCACATTTGAACCGTCATACCACGAGCAAAAGCTGCTGTCGCTGACCTCATACGAGCTTTGAACCGCATTACGCACATAATCCATTGTTTTTTGCACGCTTGATTTTTTCGCCGTTTCGACAAGCGAATCCATGCTGATTATATTGCCTACGCCGATAACCGATTTTCTGTAAATAAGTCTCGGGTCTCCCGACTTGGCAAATTCGATTATGTTATCAAGCGTTATGCCCGATACAAGTCTGTGCGAAGCACCGTCGCTGTAAGCAAAGCATGTGTACTCATCGCCGACGGCAAGCCCCAAATCAATCTTGTCCAGCTCCTCACGAAGCTGATCCCGGAGCATTTTCAGCTCATATTGATTGAGTGCGGCATTGTACTTGGCCGTGTCAAGGATTTTTCTCTTGAAGATGAATCCCCTTTCAATCATGTAATCGCTTTCGACCGGCCTTTGAATTTTCTTATCGCCTTCATAATAATTGTCGGAAATAAAATCCTGCCAGTTGACATTTGATTTGTTCCTTGTGAAATAGTATAGATTGCCGCCGTAAATAAAATCGTTGAGATAAACCTCGCTCACGTCCGTACAGATTTCCGAAGCTTTTTCATCGCCCTTTACGGCATACACGTTCACGTTTGTGCTGTTGCCCGTCGACTGAGTGTATAAAATTTCGTAATCGTTGCGGTCGCCGGCATACTTAACATGGCTTATGCCGCTGGCAACATTCTCGCTGTTTTCGCCGAACTTGGCTCTGTGCAGGGAATAAACATTGCTGCTTCGGCGTGTGAAATAAACTATATTTCCTACCGACGGCGGGAAATATTCCTCGACCGATTCGGCAACCGTTTCGGCTCTTTGCAGCTCGGCGCTGTACATAAAGCAGCTTTTGATGTTCGATTTTGTTATTCCGTAGCAGGCAAAGAGTCCGTCCTTGGTCGTTTTCCAGCCGTCGTCAATGCCTTTTTCAACGAATTTACCCTGCTTTTTCAGGGATTTTTTGCTGCCGACCTCAATCATTCTGAGATCATATTTACCCGTTGCGGACGCCGTATTCCGGCTGAACCAGATATACATTCCGTCCGTTGAAACGGAGATTTCTCTTGCCTCGCCGATGTCGTAGCTCGTTCCGTCGGCAAGCTTAACTGTTGCGCTTTTGTCCGTTGTGTTGTAAACCGCGACCACCGGAGAGGTGTTTCTATCCGCTCTTTCCGCTCCGAAATACGCCCCTGCCATTGCACTTGCAACAATGATAATAAGTGCAAGACACGCAACGAGCGTCTTTATTCTTGAATCCCTTTTTGAGGGAATTTTTTTCTTTTTTAAAACTGATTTTTTATCTGAATTTCTGCTGTCGGATTTTTTACTGCCGAAATCAACGGCAATTTTCTCAGGCTCGGAAATGTCGTCAAGAGGCTGAATATCGCCCGAGAATCCCATTGCATCATAAATTGGCAAAAGCTCAGACTCCTGAACTGCCTGAGCGTCATTTTCATATTCATCATTTGAAAGTCTGATATCGTCGCTTTCTTTCATCTTTTTCTCCGAGTCCCGTTCCGCCCGAAACCGAGCGAAACGGGATTAATAGATTTTATCAAGGTGCTGACCGTAATTTCTACGGTATTGCCTTAACAATTATTTCATTGAAACAGCTTTCTTTGCCTTTTCAACAATGTTTGAAGCGCAAAGGCCGTAAATCTTGAGCATCTCAACTGCCGGACCTGAGCCTCCGAACTTATCCTCAACACCGACTCTTACAACGGGAACGGGCTTGCCCTCGCAGACAACCTCCGTAACCGCAGAACCGAGACCGCCGATAATGCTGTGCTCCTCGGCCGTAACGATTGCGCCCGTCTCCTCAGCCGCCTTGAGAATGATTTCCTTATCAATCGGCTTGATGGTGTGGATGTTGATAACTCTTGCCGAGATACCCTCTTCCTTGAGCATATCCTTGGCAATCATAGCCTCATTTACCATAAGACCTGTTGCAACGATTGTAACATCGCTGCCCTCTGCAAGCTCGATGCCCTTGCCGATCTCGAACTTGTAAGTATCGGGATCATTGAAACGTGGAACTGCGAGTCTGCCGAAGCGCAGATAAACCGGTCCCTCGTACTCCGCCGCTGCAAAAACAGCCGCACGGGCCTCAACATCGTCCGCCGGGTTGATAATCGTCATGCCCGGGATAGTTCTCATGAGAGCGATATCCTCGCAGCACTGGTGGCTTGCGCCGTCCTCACCGACCGAAATGCCAGCATGAGTTGCGCCGAGCTTAACGTTGAGGTGGGGATATCCGATTGTGTTTCTGACCTGCTCGAAAGCACGGCCTGCAAGGAACATTGCGAAGGAGCTTGCGAAAACAGTGTGACCCGTTGTTGCAAGACCTGCGGCAACGCCTACCATATTACACTCGGCGATTCCTGCGTCGAAAAATCTCTCCGGGAATGCCTTTTTAAACATACCTGTTTTGGTTGCGGCTGCAAGATCGGCGTCCATAACAATGAGGCTCTCGTCCTTCTCGCCAAGCTCAACCAAAGCTTTACCGTAAGCTTCTCTTGTTGCTGTTTTGATTACGTCTGCCATCTCTTACGCCTCCAATTCTGCAAGTTGTGCCTTAAGCTCGTTCATAGCCTGCTCATACTGCTCGGCATTCGGAGCTGTACCGTGCCATGAGCACTGATCCTCCATAAAGGAAACGCCCTTG
>OMBG01001167.1_pt1 | contig 12203 bp, 7 predicted proteins | sample 1674251 | NCBI WGS metagenome assembly OMBG01 (sample SAMEA103958153, study PRJEB25191) | human gut metagenome | reverse complement strand
ATACCTCTTCGGTGGTGCCGTCGGAGTAGGTCACGGTGTCGGTGGTGGGAAGCAGCCAGTCGGCCTTGTTGGCGTCGGCATCGGCCGCGCTGCCCAGATATAGGTTGACGATCTTCTTGGAAGCAAGGCTGACGTGGAAGGTCATCTGGCCGTCTTTCACGGTCAGGGTGCCCTTGCCGTCACAGGCTTCGTTGGCGTGGACCATGCTGCTGTCGGTCTCGAAGTCGGCGGTGTAGACGCCGTCCGGCAGGGTGGCAGCGGCCTCCGAAGCAGCCTCCGAGGCCGCGGCCACGGAAGAAGCAGCCTCCGAGGTCGCGGCGGAGCTTGCGGTGGAGGAAGAAGCACCGCAGCCGGTGAGGGCAGCGGCCAAAATCAGGGTTGCGGCGGAAAGCGTAAGAAACTGTTTGCAGCGCATCGATCAAATACCTCAAAAAATCAAAATTTCAGATGGGTGGGAGCCTCCTCCTCATGCGGGGGCGGCTCCCATAAAAATTGCCCGAAAAGATTTCTCCCTTCGGGCAATGAAATGCGGGATATTAGCCGTTCAGGGAATCAATGGCGGCTTTGGTGTGGGCAACGTAGAGCTGCTGGATGTCGTCGATCTCACCCAGACCATTGATCTGGCAGTCGATGGAGTCGAAGGCATCGGCGGCCTTGAACTGGCTCAGCCAAGAATCGTCGTCCTCACCGGCCATATCGTTGTTGGCGTGGTCACCGGCAACGACCATCAGCGGGCGCAGGACGACCTTGGTGTAACCGGCAGCCTTGACGGCTTCGATCACGTTCTCACAAGCGGTCTCCTCCGGCTCGCCTTCGACGGTGCCGATGAAGACGTTGTTGTAGCCGAGGGTGCCCATGGTGGTCTGCATCTGGCTGTAGCTGACCTTTGCGGTGTGAGAGGTGCCGTGGCCCATGAAGACGAAGGCCACACCGTCGGCAGCAGCGGCGTCAAGGCTGTCGTAACCGGCTTCCTTCACGGCAGCGGCGGTCACAGCCTTGGCAACGGCTTCCTTGTCGGCGTTGATGACGGCAGCGTCGGAACCGACCTCGCCCAGCAGGGGCTCTGCCACGGCGACGGATTCGAACTTGTCGCGGTAGGAGTCGATCATCTCCATCATCTCGTCGTACTCGGCGCCGTGCATCAGGTGGGTGGGCTGAACCACGAGGTTCTTCACGCCGTTGGCCACAGCGCGGTCCATGGCCTGCTGCATGTTGTCGATCTTCTCGCCGTCACGGGCCTGCACATGGTTGATGATGATCTGAGCGGTGAAGGCACGGCGAACCGACCAATCCGGGTAAGCTTCCTGCAGAGCATCCTCGATGCCCTTGATGTCGGCCACGCGGCTGTCGTTGAAGGAGGTGCCGAAGGAGACCACCAGCAGCTCATTGTCGCCGATGTTGTCCTCGTTGCGGCTGTCGTCCTTGGAGGCATCGCCGGTGTCGCGGCCAAAGTAATCGGGGTCGGCCTCTTCGCCCTCGACCAGCTCCTTCTGTGCGTCGGTCAGAGCGTCCCAAGCGGCCTTGGCGGCAGCGCACTGCTCGTCGGTGTTGTCGTTGCGCTCCTGCACATAGATGGCGTCGATCAGATCGGCAACGTTCTTTGCAGCCAATTCATCGGCCTCCTCACTGGAAACTTCGCTGGATGCGGCGGCAGAGCTTGCCACGCTGGAAGCAGCGGTGCTGGATGCGGACCCGCCGCAGCCGGTGAGCACACCGGCGCAGAGGGCGAGGGCGGTCAGAGTGGCCGCCGCCTTGTGGATCGTGCGTTTTCTCATGTTCTGTGTTCCTTTCCTGTTTTGAATACATTCGTTCGAACCGGACAGAAGGGTACAGGAAAGAGAACCTGACCAAACAAAAAGGCCCCTTTTGCTTGCGGGATGGCAAAACAAAAAGGACCTTTTCCAATGATTCAGGCTTTTTGGGTACAACCAATTCCTCGTGATTTGGAGCATACGCTCCCGTACCAACAACCGGCAGGTTTCCTGACTGAAAGATCACCGCCCTCCGCCGCCTTCCCGGAGCAGATGCTCCAGTGACCGGTGCCCAAAGCACCCGGACGGGGGACTCCCTTATCACAGTGACGAGATCGTGCGGGATTGTGCACCCGCTTCCCTTTTAACGTTTCTGCCCTCCGCTTATCAGCAAAATGACGAAACGCACCGACTGTTTTCTATTCAGTTCGCTAGAAAGTATAGCACACACACGAGAAAAACGCAAGCGATCACAGCCATTGCCGCAACACGTCGTTCAGCTTGTTCAGGTCGAGGGGTTTTGCGATGTGATCGTTCATGCCCGCATTGCGGGAGAGGACGACATCCTCGGCAAAGGCGTTGGCCGTCATGGCAACGATGGGGATGGTCTGCCCGCCGTGGAGCGTCTGGGCCCGGATGGCGGCGGTGGTCTCGTAGCCGTTCATCAGCGGCATCTGGATGTCCATGAAGATCAGATCGTAATAGCCGACGGGGGCTGCTGTGAACTTTTCTACGGCCTCCCGGCCGTTTTCGGCACACTCGATGGAGACGCCGGTCATCCCGATGATCTCCTTGGCGATCTCGCGGTTCAGCTCGTTGTCCTCCACCAGAAGGATGCGCTTGCCGGTGTAATCGCAGTGGGCCAGCTCGTCCAGTTCGTTCCGGTCGGCGGCGTTCGGTTTGCCCGCCACGAGATTTTTCAGCGCAGCGGTCAGGCGAGAGCGGAAGAGCGGCTTTGTAATGAAGTCGTTGACCCCGGCGGTGCGGGCCTCGTTCTCGATATCCGTGTAGTCATAGGCCGTCAGCACGATGATGGGCAGTGCCTTGCCGAGTTTCTGCCGGATGCGCCGGGTCAACTCGACGCCGTTCATGCCCGGCATCTTCCAGTCCACGAGAACGGCAAAGTAATCATTGTGTGCCTCGTGGTGGGCCGCGGCGCGGGCGACGGCTTCCTCGCCGGAGGTGGTCCACTCGCCGTCGATGCCCACTTCTTGCAGCATCTCGACCGTGCTCTCACAGCACAGCACATCATCATCCACCACGAGGACCGGCAGATGGGCCAGCTCGTCGATCTGCTCGGTGGAACGGTTTTGCAGTTTCAGGAAGATGGTCACGGTGAACTTGCTGCCCTTGCCCAGCTCGCTTTCTACGTCGATGGTGCCGTTCATCATGTTCACGGTGTTCTGGGCGATGGCCATGCCGAGGCCGGTGCCCTGAATTTTGGTGGTGCGCTTGTCATCCGCGCGGGTGAAAGGCTCGAACAGGATCTTCTGGAACTCCGGCGTCATGCCGATGCCGTTGTCTTTCACGGTGAACTGGTAGCAGCCTACGCCGGGGGAGTGGGTCGGCTGCTCGGCGATGGAAAAGACGATGTGGCCGCCGTCCGGGGTGTACTTGATGGCGTTGCTGAGGATGTTGGTGATGACTTGCTGGATGCGCAGACTGTCGCCGTAGACGTCCTCATGTTCCAGCTTGTGCAGGTGGACATCGAGGCTGTGGCCGTGGGCGGCGATGTTGCCCTTGTTGATGCCAATGAGGTCGTCCACCAGTTCGGCCAGATTGAATGCTTCCTCGTTGAGCACGACCTTGCCGCTCTCAATGCGGGACATATCCAGCACTTCGTTGATCAGGCCAAGCAGATGGTGGCTGGACTGGGTGATCTTCCCCAGACAATCGGCCACCCGCTCCGGGTTGTTGATGTTGGCCCCGGCAATGGCTGTCATGCCGACGATGGCGTTCATGGGGGTGCGGATGTCGTGGCTCATGTTGGAAAGAAACTCGGTCTTAGCGCGATTGGCGCGGTTGGCCGCGTCGTAAGCATCCTTGAGGGCCTTGCGGGAGGCGATCTCCGTCTTCTTTTCCTGCGTGACATCCTGTGCGACGAAGAGGGCCTGTTCCACCACGCCGTCCTTCCACGAGACGGGCAGAATGGCCATGGTCTTGAACTGGGTCTCATCTTTGGTGCTGTACTCGAAGCGGTAGATGTCGTCCGGGGTGCGGAGCTGCTGGCGCAGGTGAGCGGGGGAGAGGCTCTCTTCCAGCGTCCGCTCGCCGCCGATGGGCTGGAACTGCGCGAGGAAGTAGGCCACAAGGTCGTGGTAGCAGCCGCTGGAAGGGCGGCTGGCGGCGGAGAGCATGTTGTAGAACGTGTATTCATCCGTGGAAAGGTTGCACAGGAAGTACCGATCCACGAGCTTGACCGTGCTTTGCAGCAGCATGTCCATGGCCTTGTTCTGCTGGGTCAGCGCGGCGATCTGGGCGGCCTCCTTTTTGGAGTCGGTGATGTCGCGGATGAAGACGATGGCATAGCGGGGGTCTCCGGCGGTCTCGCCGGGCATGACCACGTTCCGCACCCAGCGTTCCTCGCCGTTCAGCTGGAGGCGGCACTCAAAGCTCAACTCCGGGCGTTTCTGCCGGAAGCGCTCGGTGATGTAGCTGCGGTCAAAGATCATGGCCACGGCGTCCCGGTCTGCGGGCGCAATGAAGCGGTCGCGGTAGGAGCAGACCAGCGCATCCCATGAGGGCTGCTCGAAGGCGCTCAGAAAGGAGGGAGCCTCCTTGAGGGGGTCGAAATGATCGGTCTGGAGATCGACGTAATATTCGCAGAGGTTGGATTCCGTGTAGGCGCGGTGGAAAGCTTCGCTCTTTTTGACGAGAAGTTCCGCCTTTTTCTCCTTGTCCACATTGACGAAAACGCCCACGAAGCGGCGGATGGTGCCGTTCAGGCGGCGGCTGGCCTCGGCGCTGTCCCGGAACCACTCATAATGGCCGTCGGGCAGACGCATCCGGTACTCGACATCGTAGGGGCTGGCACCGGTCCGGTCAGAGAGGGAGCGATCCAGCGCGGCCAGCACCGGGTCCCGGTCATCCGGGTGGATGAGGGCAGACCAAGCGTCCAGCGTGTTGGGAAAATCCAGAACGTCGTGGTAGCCCAGCATCCGGCGGAACTCGTGGCTGTAGACCACGCCGGTGGGGGAACCGGCGTGGTCACAGTCGATGTACCATATGCCGGAGCGCATGACGCTGTTGACGAGGTGGAGGTTCTGGCGGACCCAGTCCATCTGGGCGGAAAGGATCCAAATGGGGGCGCCGTCGCTGTTGGTGGAGTCCATTTTGTACAGCCGTGCAAAAATGGGCACGCCGTCCTTTGTCAGCAGCTGGCCGTCGCCGTCTGCGGTGATGAGGGGCCAGCGCTCCGGCGCCAGAAAGCTCTGGTTCTCGCCGTAGAACAGCGCCCGGAGCGAACAGCCGGTGACACGGCAGAAATCTTCGTATTCGTAACCGAGGTTTTTCAAAAAGAAACCGCTCACATCCGTGATGGTGAGCGCTTCATCATACAGGCCTGCCACTACGCCGACCGGCTGGCTGCGCTGGACGGTGTTCTGGATGGCGGCGATGCTTTCGGGGGTCAGCTTGGAGGTGTTCTGGGAGTAGAGGACATCCTCCTGCAGAGTGGTACACTCCATATGTAAATCTCCTTCGAAAAATGTCGAAAATCATACGCTTGATATCTCATTTTCATTTTACCACTGCGGCAGGGCCTTGGCAAGGGATTCGGCCATTATAATAGGTATAAGAACCGGAAAACGGCTGTCGAAAACAGAAAGCGGAAAAATTTTGAAAAAAGCTGTCGCAGAGTGTTGACAGGGAAGGTGGGATGTGGTAACATAGAGCCGCAGAACGGAGGCGGACGAAAGAAAGCCTACGGACTGCAGAAAAGGTTTTCTGAATTGAATATCCTCGGCAAAGCAGTCGAAAGACTGTGACGCAAAGCTATAGGGCCTGTAAAATGGCAGCCAGTTGCTTCTCAAAACGGACACGCAGTGCCCGCCCTTTGAGCGACCTCCATCTAGGAATACTAGGTGTCGATTTGCCGAGTGTGTTTTGGTAGATCGACACCTTTTTTCGTAGGGTCACTCAAAAGAGGGTAATACGATGCGTAACACTACGAAAAACGTCCTGAAGAACCTGCTCCTGTGCGCTGCAATGTTCTGCCTGATGATGGTCATGGCAATGCCCGCACACGCTGCAACTTCCAATGGCGCCGAGCTGCTGAGCCTCATCAACAACGAGCGCGCAGCCAATGGCATCGCTCCTCTGACCATCGGCAGCACCGAGCTGAACGCGGCCGCTCAGGCCCGCGCCGAAGAGCTGGCAACCAACTACTCCTACAACCGCCCCAATGGCACCCGCGAGTTCACCGTCCTCGCTGAGTACGGCGTCAACGAGATCGAAGTTGGCGAGAACTACTGGGCAGCTTCCGATTCCGCTGAAGATGTCTTCGAAACTTGGAACCGTTACGATTTCTTCCGTGCCCGCATGATGAGCAAGGACGCCACCCACGTTGGCATCGGCTACTACGAAGGCGGCGAGTACGGCAACTACTGGGTCATGATCTTCACCTACGCTCCCAACACCAGCAACAACCAGTTCGCGCAGGAGCTCCTGACTCTGGTGAACAACGAGCGCACCAAGAACGGCCTCTCCGCTCTGACTCTGGGCGATGCAAACCTGAACGCAGCCGCTGAGAAGCGCGCACAGGAAGTTGCAAAGACCGCTTCCCACACCCGCCCCGATGGCACCAACTGCTTCACCGTTCTGGGTGAGTATGGCGTCAAGCAGACCGGCGAGGGCGAAGGCGAGAACATCGGCTGGGGCGAAGCTTCTGCTCAGGAAGTGTTCGACTCTTGGATGGCTTCCGACAGCCACCGTGCAAACATTCTGAACCCCTCCGCTACCGAGATGGGCGTTGGCTACTACTTCGATGCCACTTCCGCTTGGGGCCACCAGTGGGTGCAGCTCTTCGTCTGATAAGAGCTTCTTCAAAATGATATCTCCGTGCTTCAAATAAATCCGGGGAAGGTCCGGCACGAGCATCCGCTCGTGCCGGGCTTTTTCTTTGTGCGGATTTATGCTATACTAAACTTGACCAATTGCAGAAAACAGGAGGAACCAGCGTGGAGGATTACCGCACCGTCCGGGGCACAGCCATCGGCGAATACGAAGAGAAGAAGAGCCGCTTCATTGCGCAGCTCTCGTTTGCAGACAGTGAGGAAAAGGCCGTGGCCTTTCTGGAGCAGGTGCGGGCGGCCAACCGCACGGCGCGGCACAACGTGTACGCTTACCGTCTGCGGGAGGGCAACCGGGAGCGCTATTCCGACGACGGCGAGCCCGCCAAGACGGCCGGCACCCCTGCGCTGGAGGTGCTGCAGCACAGCGGCCTGACCGACCTGATCGTGGTGGTCACCCGGTACTTCGGCGGCGTGCTGCTGGGCACGGGCGGCCTTGTCCGTGCCTACACCACCGCCACGGCCCGTGCGCTGGAAGCCGCCGAGGTCGTCACGGTGCGCAGCGTGGTGGAGCTGGAAGTCACGGTGGACTACTCGCTCTATGAGCGGGCGGCTCTGCTCATCAACGGGGCGGGGGCGAAGCTTGCAGACCCCCAGTTCACCGACCGCGTGACCCTGCGCTGGCAGATGCCCGAAGGCACGGAGCCGCCTTTGCTGGAACAGCTCCGGGAGCTGACGCGGGGCACAGCGCAGGTGCGCGTTTCGAAGCCGTTTTACGCACCCTTTTGATGCCCTCTCAGTCACGCTTCGAGTGCCAGCTTCCCCTCTCTGTCGCTAACGCGACATCTCTCCCCGGCCGGGGAGAGTCTTTCCTCAAAGGGGCGAGCCCTTGGCAGTCGGGTATCAGTTTGCGCAGTCGCTTCGCTCTGAGATCGGCAGCGTCGAGCGGTTCGCGGGCAGGTTTATTTTTTGGAATGACAGCGATTTTCCCCCTTCGACAGGGCCGTTTTGCTAAAATAGCGGCGGGGAAGGGGGCGCAGAAACGAAAGCGAGGGATTTCGGATGGATGTACGCCAGCGTACCGAAGAGATCGAGCGGCTGACCTTTGCCCCATGGGCGACCTTCAGCGATGCCAGCCGGGGCCGAGCAAGGCCGGAGCCGCAGGACCCCATCCGCCCCGTGTTCCAGCGGGACCGGGACCGCGTGCTCCACTGCAAGGCTTTCCGGCGGCTCAAGCAGAAGACGCAGGTCTTCCTCTCGCCGGAAGGCGACCTCTACCGCACCCGGCTGACGCATACGCTGGAAGTTTCGCAGATCGCCCGCACCATCGCCCGCGCCCTGCGGCTGAACGAGGACCTGACCGAAGCCATCAGTCTGGCCCACGACCTTGGGCACACTCCCTTCGGCCACGCGGGCGAAAGCGCGCTGGACAAGCTCTGCCCGGACGGCTTCAAGCACTACCGCCAGAGTCTGCGGGTCGTGGATAAGCTGGAAAAGGACGGCAAGGGCCTGAACCTGACGTGGGAGGTGCGCAACGGCATCATCACCCATACCAAGGGCACATGGGCGGCCACGCCGGAAGGGCGCATCGTTCGGATGGCGGACCAGATCGCCTTCGTCAACCACGATATCGAGGATGCGGTCCGCGCCGGGGTGCTGGACCCGGCCACCCTCCCCAAGGAGTGCACGGCGGTGCTGGGCGAGACGAAATCCCAGCGCATCACGACTATGATCAACAGCATCCTGCTCCACAGCGACGGCGATGTGGCCGTGGGCAGCGAGGAGGAAGAAGCCTTCCTCGCCCTGAAGGATTTCATGTACGCCAACGTCTACACCGACCGCACCGCCAAGCGGGAAGAGCAAAAAGTGGAAAAGGTCCTCACGGAGCTTTACGAGTATTACCTGACCCACATCGACCAGATGTCCAACTTCTACTTGCAGCTGGCCTATCAGGAGGGCAGGGACCGCGCCGTGACCGACTACATCAGCGGCATGAGCGACGAGTTCGCCATCCGGACCTTTGAGGATGTGTTCGTGCCCCGCAAGTGGCACGTATTATAAAAGGAGCAGGGAAAAGACAAAATGATCCCACACGAATATATTGAAGAGCTGACCCGCCGGACGGACATCGTGGATCTGGTGGGCAGCTATGTCCAACTGAAACGGAAGGGCCGCCTGTACGGCGGGCTGTGCCCCTTCCACAGTGAGAAGACCCCCTCGTTCTATGTTTACCCGGACACCCAGAGCTTTTACTGCTTTGGCTGCGGGGCGGGCGGCGACGCCATTACCTTTGCGAAAAAGATCAACAGCATCAGCTATGGCGAGGCTGTCAAGCTGCTGGCTGGCCGCGCCGGGATGCCGGAGCCGCAGGAGGACGACAAGACCGGGCGGATGCGCAGCCGCATCCTCTCGATGAACAAGGAGGCCGCACGGTTCTTCCATGCTTGCCTGAACTCCACGGTGGAGGAGGCCCGTCAGGCCCGCGCCTACTGGCGCCGCCGCGGCTTGGACGATAAGACCATCGTTCGGTTCGGCCTCGGCTATGCCCCCAACGACGGACAAGCTCTGTATCAGTTCCTGCGGGATAAGGGCTACAACCAGCAGGAGCTGGACGCCAGCGGCCTGTTCAAGCGCAGCCAATCGGGCCGCATCTACTGCCTGTTCTGGAAGCGGGTCATGACGCCCATCTTCGATCTGCGCGGCAACATCATCGCCTTTGGCGGGCGCGTGCTGGACGACTCCAAACCGAAATACGTCAACAGCCCGGAAACGCTGGTCTATCATAAATCGGAGACGGTGTTCGCGCTCCAGATCGCGAAAAAGAGCGCGTCCCGGCGGTTCGTCCTCTGTGAGGGCTACATGGACGTCATCAGTATGCAGCAGGCGGGCATCGATACCGCCGTCTGCGCCTGCGGCACGGCTCTGACGCCGGAGCAGGTGCGGCTCATCAGTGAGTACGCGGAGGAGGTCATCCTCAGCTACGATTCGGACGAAGCGGGCCAGAAGGCGACCCTCCGCTCGCTGGAACTGTTCCGGAACAGCCCGGTGCGGGTGGGGGTGCTCCAGATCCCCGGCGCAAAGGACCCGGACGAGTACATCAAAAAATACGGGGCCGAGCGGTTCCAAGCCCTGCTGGACGGCGTGGGCAACGCGCTGGATTTCCGACTCAAGCGGCTGCGGGATCAATATGACCTGAAACAGGATGCCCAGCGGCTCGAATACGTCCGCGAGGCCGTGGACATGCTGGCCGAACGCTCCAACCCCACGGAGCAGGAGGTCTACGCCGGGCGGCTGGCCGAGGAGACGAACATCTCCAAAACGGCCATCATGACCCAGTTGGCTGCCGCCGTGAAAAAGGCGGGCAACAAGCGCCGCAGGGACCAGAACCGCGCCCGGCTGCACTCCGGCGAGATGAACCAGATCAGCGTCCCCTACAGCGCGGGCGGCTCACAGGCGCTGGGCGTGGCCTCGGCGGAGCAGCGGCTCTTGGCGGCTCTGCTGCGGGAGCCGAGCTACATCCCGCAGGTGCGGGCCCAGCTCTCCCCGGACAAGTTCCTGCTGGCCCAGCAGAAAGAGCTGTATCAGGCCATGCTGGACTGCCAGCAGCAGGGGGTGGAGGTCAGCCTTTCCACCCTCCACGGCTTTGTGCAGAGCGAAGAAGCATTGAATGAACTGAGCCGTCTTGCGGCACAATACAGTGATGTCAACTGTACCCCGGAAGACATCGGGTTTTATCTGGACCGCATCGCCCGCGGGACCCCCATGGCGAACAAGGCGGCCCAGATGTCGAATGAAGATCTAGAACGATATCTCCAGTCGATGCGAGAAAAGAAACAGGGCAGCGCCCCTGCGGAAGACTGAACTGCTCCCTTTCCTCCCGGCTGGAGTCGGAAGGAGAAGGAATTATGCGGAAAATGTCGCAAACAGAGGAATTGGCAAAGATCTTGGCGGCTCGTGCCCGGCGGCACACCCTGACGCCGGAACAGGTCAGCCGTGCGATGGACGAGCAGGATTATGACGTTGCCGGGCTGGATGCGCTGTATGCGGAGCTGGAAGCCCGCGGCATCCGCGTGGCCGAGGAGGAACCGGATGTCCCGCTGCTGGACGAAGCGCAGATCGGGCGGTTGGAGCATGAGCTCTCGGCGGAGGGCGTTGCGCTGGATGACCCGGTGAAAGCCTACCTGAAAGAGATCGGCCGGGTGCCGCTGCTTTCCGCCGAAGAAGAGCGGGCATTGGCCCGTGCCGCCAAGGCAGGGGACATGGAAGCCCGGCAGAAGCTCAGCGAAGCGAACCTGCGGCTGGTGGTCTCGGTGGCCAAGCGCTATGCGGGCCGGGGGCTGCCCTTCCTTGACCTCATCCAAGAGGGCAACCTCGGCCTGATGAAGGCGGCGGAAAAATTTGAGCCGGACAAAGGCTTCAAGTTCTCCACCTATGCAACGTGGTGGATCCGCCAGTCCGTCACCCGCGCCATCGCCGACCAAGGCCGGACCATCCGCATCCCGGTGCATTTGGTGGAGCACATCAACCGGGTCAAAAAGACGGCGGGGGAACTGCTTCGGAAAAACGGCCGGGAACCGACGGCGGAAGAGATCGCCGTCCGTTTGGAGATGGAGCCTGACCGGGTGCGGGAGCTTTTGCAGTTGTCGCAGGAACCCATCAGCTTGGAAACGCCGGTGGGGGAGGAGGAAGACGCCCATCTGGAGGATTTCATTCAGGATGAGGAGGCCGGGGTCCCCGTGGACGAAGCGGGCCGCCAGCTGCTGCGGCAGGAGCTGATGAACGTCCTCAAGAGCCTGACGCCCCGCGAGGAGCGGGTGCTGACCCTGCGGTTCGGTCTGGACGACGGCCAGCCCCGCACCTTGGAAGAGCTGGGGCGGGAGTTCAACGTCACACGGGAGCGTATCCGCCAGATCGAAGCCAAGGCCCTGCGCAAGCTCCGCCACCCCAGCCGCGCCAAACGGCTGAAGGATTATCTGGAATAAGAACGATGCAAAAGCACCCTGCCGGCCGGGGTGCTTTTGCTTTGCGGAAAACAAGAGTCAACCTGTACAAAATGCACAAGGGTGTTTTAGGTGAGAACGTGCAAAAACAAAAAATCAAGGCCCAAAACGGGCAAAGCTTACACGCTTCCGTGTGTGCGGAGAAAGAGGGCCCTTGACAAAAAAATCGGCTAGAAATGCGAAAAATGGCTTGACAACAAGGCTTTATGGGTGTACACTGTATTAGTATCACATAATGGCCTAGTGCGCCAAAAAGGGAGTTTATATTCAACCGGCCGAAAGGCATGGGAGGAAAAGTTTGTGAAAAACGCCGAACTTCCTTCGAGGATACGGGTCGATTTATGTGTGTGTGCTCAAATCTGACCCGTATAACGCAATATCCGTAGAGTATAAAAGTAAGGAGTGGTTGATTTTATGATGAAAGTCAAGCCCGTAAAGCTCGG
>OMBG01001144.1_pt1 | contig 12375 bp, 11 predicted proteins | sample 1674251 | NCBI WGS metagenome assembly OMBG01 (sample SAMEA103958153, study PRJEB25191) | human gut metagenome | reverse complement strand
GGCTGCACCTCAGCAATTCAAGCAAGCTTGATTGCATTCGGTTTGCACAATCTTTGCATCGTTATACATTTTATATAAACCTACTCACACAACTAATATATACAGAAGTAACCATGAAAGATATTTTCAAGTTTTTTGTTTTGGCTTTTATGCTGCTTGGTTTGTTGACTTCTTGCACAAACGAAAATAAAAAATATGTGATTGGCGTGTCGCAATGCTCGGATGACTCTTGGCGCACTAAGTTGCAACAGGAGCTTGAGTTTTCGACTTATTTTAATGACGAGGCGAAACTGGTGTTTTGCTCTGCCAATGACGATGTGAAGAAACAATGCGAACAAATAGATTCGTTGGTGGACATTGGGGTGGACTTGCTTATTGTTTCGCCTATACAACTCGACCCTCTCTCTGCTACAATTCATCGTGCTACGGAGAAGAAGATCCCTGTGATTCTCTTTGACCGCAAAAGCGGTGTGGCGGATTATACGGCTTATATGGGTGCCGATAATTACAAGATTGGGAAGATGCTGGGCGAGTATGCTGCCACGTTGCTGAATGGAGAAGGACAGATTGTGGAGATTGGCGGTGAACATGGTTCGTCGCCTGCCATTGAGCGCCATAATGGTTTTAACGATGCGCTGAAGGCTTATCCTAAAATTCGCGTTGTGGGCTATGCGGAGGGTAACTGGAAGGAGAAGTCGGGCGAGAAGGCGATGCGCAAGATTCTGGATAGCCTTGAAAGGGTGAACCCTGACTTTAAGATAGACTTGGTGTATGGCGGAAATGACCGTATGGCTGTGGGGGCACGGGATGCGGTGGAGCATTATATTTCGCTCTGGCCGGACGGTGCGTTGGCGCAACGTATGCCGGTTTATTATTTAGGTATTGATGCGTTGCCTACTCCGGGTGGGGGCATGGAGATGGTGCGCGAGGGGCGGTTGACGGCTTCGGCTATTTATCCGACACATGGTGACGAGCTGATGGCGTTGGCACTGCAGATTGTAAAGGGTGAGCCTTTTGAACGGAATAACTACATGGAGACGAGTATTGTGACTGCTGAGAATGCGAAGGTGCTGTTGATGCAGTATAAGGAAGTGGAGAATCAGCAGAGCTACATTGCGCGTATGCACGCGCGTGTGGACAGTATTTTGTCGCAATTTAATTTGCAGCGCCTTTTGCTGTTTTTCTTTATTTTATTGGTGGGCATTGTGAGTACGTTGTTGGTGGTTTCGGTGCGGGCATATCGTACGAAGAAACGCCTGTATGAGCAGTTGCGTATAAAGAATGAGGAGGTGAACCGCGAGAAGGCGATTGTGGAACGTCAGCGTGACGAGTTGGAGGAGCAACGCGACCAGTTGCTTGATGCTACGACGCAGGCGGAGGAGGCTTTGGCGCATGCGGCTAAAGGTGGGGATAAGGACGAGGTGTTGAAGCCTGAGATGCGCAAGAGTGAGTTTATGAAGCATTTTGAGGAATGCTTGGAGAAGCGTTATCAGAATCCCGATTTGTCGGTGGAGGACATTGGGCGAGATATGTGTTTGTCGCGTGTGCAGCTGTATAGGCGTGTGAAGGCCATTAGTGGGAAGACGCCTGTGGAGTTGATTCGCGAGAAGAGATTGGCGCATGCACACGCGTTGTTGACAGATGAATCGCTGACGGTTTCGGAGGTGGCTTATCGGGTGGGGTTCTCGGCTCCGTCGTATTTCACGAAGTGTTATAGGGAATTTTACGGGATAGCGCCTTCGGAGAACAAAAAATGATTCAAATATGGGTAAAAATGTTGCAACGACCGATTTTTGGCAGTCGTTGCAACATTTTTTTTTGCGGTTCGGGGGTGGTGGTATATAATTTTGTCGCAGAAATTCGTTCGGGAGGAACGGGTTTTAGAGGTTAGAAATTAGGGCGTTGCCCTGGCTAAAGACGAAGGCGTTGCCTTGGACTTGATGCCTACCCCTTAAAGACAAAAAAATCCTATCTACAAATCCTAACAGTTATGAAAGCAACTACTAAGAAAGCACTACTCACTTGTTTGCTCTGCACACCTATTATTATGAATGCACAGAGTGAAGAGTCTGCCAATGGAGCAGGCAAAAGTAACAAGGAGGAGGGAAACCGCAATGTGATGCTGAACGCTTCGAGCGCAAATGGTCCGCGTGAAATTCAAATAGGACTTCCGTCGACGGACGTGAATGTGCTTGAGAACGGACTGCCCGTGACTTATGCCACAAATCCGCACAGTGTGAACTCGAATTGGCGTATGGACGCCAGTCATAGCCACGTGGGATTGTTGAAGATTTCGGAAACGGCTATCACAACAGGTAATATTGGTTATGCCGTGAACTCTTGGACCAAATTGGGCGAAAAGGGTTTTCATGGCTCGCTCAACTACAAAGCCAACCACTTTGGCATGCAGGAGTTTTCGCTGAACATGAATGGTTCGGTGACTGACAACTGGCTGTATAGTGCCAACATTTATCAGGACTTTGACCCGGGAACTTTCGACATTAAGAGTTCGAAGTTGCAAGATCGTACACAAATCTATAAACTCGCTTTAACTCACCTTTATGGTAAGGGACGTGGTCAGTTCTCTGCCATGTATCATTATAGCAACAGTCACCCTGTGAGCAATTATGCGACGCAGTCGGCTCCCTTTATTTATGTGGGCGATGGCAGTGTGAAGGAGTATGGCAAGTTTAAACTCGGTACGACTTCGTATTTGCCCGTTGATGCGAACATGACCTATCGCGATATGCGCACGGGCGAGATTGGCAGTATTTCGCTGTATGATGCTGCTGAAAATCGGTCGAGCCAGGTATTTTTGTCGAACAAATATGCTTGGGACAATGGGTTGACTTGGACTGCCTCGGCGCGTTATGACCATGCTCGCGGTGCTTGTGTGTATCAGACACCGATGAGCTTGATGAATGTGAAAAACAACGCTGCTTATAACTATAAGATGATTAACGCCCTTGGACAGACTGAGGCTTACACGGGCGATTATGTGCAGTCGCGTATGTCGTGCTTGAACACTGGCGACATTGACGAGATGTTGTTTACCACCGAATTGAGCAAGAAATTTAACCGCAGCACTTTGCGCGTGGGTTTGAATGAGTGGGTTTATAACATTGACTATGCTTCGAACACAACGATGTATGACCAAAGTGTGCCTGTGGATGGTAGCTACCCCGTGAGAGTGTTTGATGCGAACAAGCGTAACTCGGTTTTCTATGACTTTAACAAGAATGCTTCGGAATATTATAAGGGCACTGAAAACAAGTTGGCTGCTTACTTGACCCACGATTGGGACATTACGGACAAATTGAATGCGTATTATGGAGCTCGCCTTGAATGGCAAAGTCTTAATGGTAAGAATGCTGCTGTGCGCAATGCTGCTGGTGACTATGTGGGACGCTTTGCCGACTACCACCTTGGCGCTACGGCTGCCGATGGTACGGTGATTAAGCCTGCGAACTTGGATTATAATTGGTTGAACTATGACCTGACAGCTGCGTTGACTTATAAGCTCACAAAGCAGTTTGGTTTTACGGGCGACTTCACTTATATTGTGCAGCATCCGCGTTTCGACAACTTTGCCCCTGCTACCTTGCCCAATACGGACAAGATTACTGTGCCTTTGGCACGTGGTGGTGTGTATTATAACAACAAGTGGATTAGCTTGACTTCGCTCTTTACTTACATTTCGAAGACGAACAATAACTCTACGCTGAATTTGCAGCATGGTGCCGAGATTATGGCTGCTCCGATGAGTTATGACATTCAGACTTGGGGATGGACGACCGACGCTATTATTCGTCCGTTCAAGGGCTTTGAGCTTCACGCTTTGTTTACTTACCAAAAGCCGACTTACAAGAAGTATGAGACTTCGGTTACCTTTAGCGATGGTTACAAGGGTAGCATCAATGCTACTGGCAACATTGTAGCTGAGATTCCGCAGGTGTTGATTGAACTTGACCCGAGCTATATGATTACGCCCGACTTGAAGTTGTGGATGAGTTTCCGCTATTTTGGCAAGACTTATGCTAACATTAACGATGCTTATTATTTTAACGGTCGTTGGGAGAGTTTTGGTGGTGTTGACTGGAAGGTTAACAAGATGCTGAACTTGGGTTGCACGGTTGTGAACTTCTTGAACCAAACAGGTGCTAAGGGTAGCATTGCTGGTGCCGAACTTATTACAAAAGAAGAGGCTGGCAATTATAAGAATTGCTTGATGACTGGTAGCTACCTGCGTCCGCTCACCGTGGAATTTACCGCAAAATTGAATTTCTAAATAATTATAAATTATAAATCATCCTCCTCTAACAGTTATAAAAAATGAAACGAATTGTAACCGCTATGGCTGCTGCACTGACTTGTGCTGGCCTTTATGCTCAGAAAATGAACATTGCTACTGTGGGCGATACTGCAGTAATTACCATTACCAATCCTACAAAATACCTCATTCTGCCCGTAGAAGAAAATATGCCCGAAGCTCAGGTGGTGCTTGATCAAGGCAAAAAGACGGACACTTGGATGGATGTGCGTTTGGCTGTGAATGGTGTGGACTATGAGGTGCCCTTTGCACTGAACAAGGGTAACAAAGCTGTGGTGAAGATTGCGAATTTGGCAAAAAACGCATTGGCACTGCAAAAATTGCGCCTCAGCGACACTTGGAATGTAACAAATACGGATTATTACCGTCCGGTATATCACCACACGCCTGCCTATGGCTGGATGAACGATGCGAACGGTTTGACCTATAAAGACGGTGAGTATCACCTTTACTTTCAGTATAACCCCTATGGATCGAAGTGGGGCAACATGCACTGGGGACACTCTGTGAGCCGCGACCTTGTGCATTGGCAACACCTTGACCCTGCGATTGCTCGCGACACCTTGGGACACATTTTCTCGGGTAGTACGGTGGTAGACAAGAAGAACTCGGCTGGCTTTGGCAAGAATGCTATTATTGCTTATTACACCTCGGCAAGCGACAAGAATGGACAGATTGAGTGCATGGCATATAGCAAAGACAATGGCCGCACTTTTACGAACTACAAGGGCAACCCTGTGTTGCGTCCGTTTGACGGATTGAAGGACTTCCGCGACCCGAAAATCTTTTGGTATGAGCCCGCGAAGTCGTGGTATATGATTGTTTCTGCCGACAAAAATATGCGTTTTTACAAGTCGAAGAACTTGAAGAAATGGCAATATGTAAGTCAGTGGGGCGAGGGTTTCGGTGCACAGCCTAACCAGTTTGAATGTCCCGACTTCTTCCCCTTGGCTGTAGATGGCGACAAGAGCAAGATGAAGTATGTGATGATTGTGAACATCAATCCTGGCTTTGTATTTGGCGGTAGCGCTACACAATATTTTGTGGGTGAGTTTGATGGCAAAGAATTCCATTGCGACTCAAAACCCGAAACCGTGAAGTGGCTTGACTGGGGTAAGGATCACTATGCAACAGTGACTTTCTCGAACCTTGGCGAACGCATTGTGGCTGTGCCTTGGATGAGCAACTGGCAGTATGCGAACATTACACCTATCCGTCAGTATCGTGGTGCCAACGCATTGCCCCGCGAACTGAAGTTGTTCTCGAACAATGGCGAGACTTATCTTTCTGCCAATGTGGTGGAAGAAGCCCGTGCTTTGAGAAAGGAGACTAAAGAAATAGGAAAGGTGGAGGTTGACAATGCAAACCCCTACGTGCAGCGTAACCTTTTTAGCAATAACAATGGTGCCTTTGAAATTGAAGCCGACATTAACCCTGGCAACAGTGACGTGGTGGGCTTGAGCCTCTTTAACGACAAGGAAGAACGCACATTGGTTTATCTTGACTTGAAAAATAAGCGTTTGGTGATGGACCGCACTGAAAGCGGATTGACTGACTTTGGCAAACAAGCCGAACGCCACAACATTGAGAAGGCTGCCGAGGCTGCTGGACAAATGAAGGGCAAACTCTCGCAAGACATTGCGCTGAACTATAAGAACGATTTTGCACTTGCTACATGGGCTCCGCTTTCGCTCTGCGGTGACGCGCAGGATATGAACCGTTGGAAGGAAGACGGTCAGAGTGCTGCGAAGGAAGGTGCTTATCACTTGGATATTTTTGTGGATAAATGCTCTGTGGAAATTTTTGTGAATGGCGGACGCATTGCCATGACCAACCTTGTATTCCCCACACAACCTTATAACAACTTGAAGGTGTGGGCTGAAGGTGGCAAGGCGCAAATTGCTAACGCTAAGGCTTATTCGCTCGGATTGTAAAACTTTTTCATTATAGAAATGTTATTGTGACTATCAGGGGGGGCGTCTCTGAGATGTGTTTTTAGGGCGTCCCCTTTTTAGTTACCCTTTTCTCTCCTAACTTCCTCGAAAAATGAAACAGACCAATAAAATGGCAATCATCTCGGTGATGTTTTGCTTTTTCTGCATGGGTTTTGTGGATCTTGTAGGTATTGCCAGTAACTATGTGAAGGCTGACCTCCACCTCAGCGACTCTGTAGCTAATATTTTTCCCTCGTTGGTATTCTTTTGGTTCCTTATTTTTAGTGTGCCCACGGGGGTGCTTATGAATAAGATTGGACGTAAAAAGACGGTATTGCTCTCGCTTGTTGTGACTGCCATTTCGTTGTTGCTCCCTCTCTTTGGCGAAAATTTCGGCATTATGCTTTGCGCTTTCTCGCTCTTGGGCATTGGCAACGCATTGATGCAGACCTCGCTCAATCCACTTGTGACTTGCGTGATGAATGGCGGACACTTGGCAGCCGTGCTCACCTTTGGTCAATTTATTAAAGCCATAGCCTCGTTCATTGCTCCCTATCTTGCCATTTGGGGTACTACACAGGTGATCCCTTCGTTTGGCTACGATTGGCGCATTCTCTTTGCTGTTTTCCTTATTATTGGTATATTTGCCACAGCGCTACTTGCTACGATTCAGATAGACGAACCTGAAGCCACAGCAGCTAACATGAGTGTGGGAAACCAATTTGCTCAGGCTTTTGCCCTGTTAGGCAAGCCCCTTGTATTGCTTACCTTCTTGGGCATTATGTGTCATGTGGGCATTGATGTGGGCACAAATACTACGGCTCCGAAAATTTTGATGGAACGCCTGGGCATGACGCTAAACGATGCTGCCTTTGCCACCAGCCTCTATTTTATTTTCCGTACCATTGGTTGTTTTACGGGCTCCTTCTTCTTGCGCATAATGAAGGCTCGCACCTTCTTTCTTATCTCGGTGGTGCTTATGGCTGCCTCGATGGCATGTTTGTTGTGGGGCGACAGTAAGTGGGTGCTCTATGCTGGCATTGCCCTTGTGGGTTATGGCAACTCGAACATTTTCTCTATCTGTTTTTCGAATGCCTTGATGGCTGTGCCCGAAAAACAGAACGAGGTGAGCGGACTCATGATTATGGGTTTGTTTGGCGGTACGCTCTTCCCCCTCGTTATGGGTGTAGCCTCCGACGCGATGGGACAGGCTGGCGCTGTGATTTGCATGGCTGTTGGCGTAATTTATCTTTTTACTTATATCACTAAAATTAAATAACCTCCTTTCATGGAAAATTATATTGTAGGTCTTGGCGAAACGCTTTTTGACTGTTTGCCCGATGGTAAGAAATTGGGGGGTGCTCCTGCAAACTTTGCTTATCACGTGAGTCAATTCGGACTGAACGGTATGGCTCTCTCGGCTATTGGCAACGATGAAGATGGTAAACAAATTATACGCGAACTGGATGCACACGGATTGAAGCACCATCTTGAGGTGGTAGATCAACCCACGGGTACGGTGCAGGTGACGCTGTCGGGAGATGGCATTCCACAATACGACATTTGCTTGGGTGTGGCTTACGACAACTTGCCTTGGACACCCGAAATTGAACGCATTGCCCATAACACACGTGCCGTATGTTTTGGCACTTTGGCACAACGCACGGTGACCACACGTTCTACGATTTACCGTTTTTTGGATGCGATGCCTCCCTTGGGCACGTTTAAACTTTTCGACATTAACCTTCGCCAAAATTGGTATTCGAAGGAGGTGATTGAGGAGTCGCTCTCTCGTTGCAATGTGCTTAAAATTAACGATGAGGAGATTGTGAAAGTGGCTCACCTTTTGGAGCTTGGCGATATTGTTGATATCGACCCTACTCAGGAACTTTTGCAGCCCATAAATTTTGAGGATCAAGTGCAGCAGTTGATTAGTCGCTATAATTTGCAAATGGTGGTGCTGACTTGTGGTGCCTTTGGTTCGTATGTGGTAACGAAGGAAGAAATGAGTTTTCAGCCTACGCCTAAAGTGAAGGTTGCGGATACGGTTGGCGCTGGTGACTCGTTTACGGGTGCCTTTTGTGCAGCGATTCTCGCGGGCAAGTCGATTGGCGAGGCGCACAAGATTGGGGTGGATGTTTCAGCATTCGTTTGTACGCAACAGGGGGCTATGCCTGCTTATCCGCAGGAACTGAAAGATAAAATAGACATTAAACAATAGACATTAAATTTTTTCATACGCAATGAGGCAGGTAACCAGAAGCACCAATCTGGTTGCCTGTTTTTTTGCGTAGACATTAAGAGCTCGCTCCGCGAGTTTGGGGAGAACATTAATGTCCATTAATTCCCATTAATTGTTTCATTAATATTCTTCCTCTACATTGTGAAATAAAGTTCTACCTTTGCAATAAACATGGTATGTGCTCAAAACATTTACAAACTCCACAGTGCCTGTGCTTGATGCCTTTACCAATGCACTGAGTTTTGTGGGCTTATGGGCATTGGCACGGAAGTATGTAGAACAATGGTTCTTTTGGATTGTGGTAGACGTGGTTTGTTGCTATTTATATGTGGGAAAAGGCATTCCGTTTAAGGCAGCTCTTTATGGCTTATATGTAGTGATAGCCATTGCTGGATATTTTAAATGGCATAAAAAAGTTGTTTCTCAAAAAAAAATAGTAATTTTGCCGTCAAAATCATAAGATAAAACAAAATATATACATTACTCCAATGATTAAATCACAAGACATCAAGAAGGGTACTTGCATCCGCTTGGACGGCAAACTCTACTTCTGCATTGACTTTTTGCACGTAAAACCCGGTAAGGGTAACACCATTATGCGTACCACATTGAAGGACGTTGTTTCTGGCCGTGTGCTCGAACGTCGTTTCAACATTGGCGAAGCTCTCGAAGACGTACGCGTAGAACGCCGCCCCTACCAGTACTCATACGCTGAAGGCGACCAGTACCACTTCCTTAACCAGGAAACTTGGGACGATGTAATCATCGAAAAGGACCTCATCACTGGCGTTGACTTCATGAAGGAAGGCGATGTTTGCGAAGTTGTTAGCGATGCCTCAACAGAAACTATCCTCTTCGCTGAAATGCCCGTTAAGACTCAGCTCAAGATTACTTATACTGAACCGGGCTTGAAGGGTGACACCGCAACTAACGCTACTAAGCCTGCTACACTCGAAACAGGTGTTGAAGTACGCGTTCCCCTCTTCATCAACGAAGGCGAAGTTATCGAAGTCGACACACGCGATGGCTCTTACTTGAACCGCGTTAAGGCATAATCATTAAGCGCCTTTTAAAAAATTAGGAGTTAAGAAGGATGACTTGCTCATGTGGCAAGACTGCTTCTTAACTCTTTTTTTTATGTCATTTTCTTCTCCTACTCCCTCTCTCCTCCTCTGCATCTTCACACAAATTTAACACCATATATTACTAACGATTTTAATAAAAGTCGTAATATTGCACTGAAATAAAAAATCTACAATATGGAACCTTACAAAATTTTAGTAGTTGACGATGAGCCCGACTTGCGCGAAATTTTGCAATGCAACCTTGAAAATGCTGGTTATAAAGTAGAAACAGCAGAATCGGCAGAAGAAGCCTTGCATAAATTGCAACCCGACGTGAACTTGATTTTGCTCGATGTGATGTTGGGGGGCATTTCAGGATATAGAATGGCGAATAAGGTGCGCAACGAACTGAAACTGAAAACCCCTATCATATTTCTCACGGCTAAAGACACTGAGAACGATATGCTAACAGGATTTTCGGCAGGGGGCGATGACTATATCTCGAAACCCTTTTCACTGCACGAAGTGTTGGCACGTATTCGCGCTGTATTGCGCCGCACAGAGACCGAACCACAACGCACTGAATTACATGCTGGCAACTTGACCATTGACTTTGTAAAGAAATTGGTATTTACCAATAACGAGGAAATTCGTTTCTCGCCCAAAGAATTTGGCATTCTCAGTTTGTTGGCCATGCACCCTGGACGTGTTTACTCACGCGATGAAATATTGGCAGAAGTGTGGCATGGCGATAGTTATGTGCTGGACCGCACTGTCGACGTACACATTGCCCGCGTACGCCGTAAGTTAGGCGATGACGCTTATCACATTGTGAACAGACAGGGATATGGATATTGCTTTGAGGAATGAGACGACTTACGTATAAACAAAAATTGCTGCTGAACTTCACACTACTCTTTGCTGTGTTTACGGCATTGTTGGTGATATTTCAGTATAACCGCGAAAGACAATACAAACACAACTTGCTCGACTCGCGTTTGCAGAGTTATGCCGACATGGTGGCAAGTGCTACTGAATATTCAGACACCGTAAACTATGACACGCTGCTCCATGTGTTGCCTGCCGACTTGCGCCTTACAGTGATTGGTCGCAGGGGCAAGGTGCGCTTTGAGTCGACACACCATGCTGTAGACAGCATGGACAATCACTTGGACCGTCCCGAGGTGCGTGCAGCTAATGCTTCGGGGAATGGTAGCGATGTGAGATTTTCGGAAACAGACAAACGCGAATTCTTTTATTACGCCAAGTCATACGGTCCCTACATTGTGCGTGTGGCACTGCCCTTTGATGCCTCGGTACAAAACTTTATGAAGGCAGACAACGTCTTTCTGTGGTTCGTGCTGATGCTATTTCCCATTGCATTGGTGGTGCTTATTTACATCAGCGACCGCTTTAGTAAGGCGATAACAGGTTTGCGCTATTTTATGCAGTCGGCAGATAAGGGGTTGGTAGACTATGAACACATTCAATTTCCACACTCTGAGTTGGGCGAGATTGGACGTGCCATTGTGGAGAAATATAAACTGCTTGAGGAGTCGAACCGCCAAATCACATTGGAACGCGAACGCCTCATGCGCCACTTTCACTATTTTGACGAAGGTATTGCCATCTTTACACCCGAACGCAAACGCATCTATGCGAACCAGCGTTTTATGCAATATGTAAATGTATTGCTCGACCATCCCACCCCCGACATTTGCGCCATTTGGCAAGCCAAGGCATTTGCACCTGCCATACAGTTTTTGCAAATGAACAGTAGAGTGCGCTCTACCACAGAGGAGGCTCCTGTGTTCCGCTTTAACACCCAGGCAGGTGGAAACACCTTTGCCGTGCAGTTGCTAATTTACACCGATGGCAGTTTTGAAATTACATTAGCAGATGTAACAAAGGCTGAGAAAAACCGCAAACTGAAGCAACAGATGAGTAATAACATTACACACGAGTTGCGCACACCAGTAAGCAGCATTCGTGGTTACATTGAAACCATACAAGAATGCCCCACACTGAGCGATGAACGCAAAAGGTATTTCTTAGACAAGGCACATGCACAAGTATTGCGTTTGACAGACTTAATTCGCGATGTGGCATTGATTACAAAGACCGAAGAGGCAGCAAGCCTTATGCCACGCGAAACTGTGCTGATGCCACAGGTTGTGAAAGATGTGGAAGAAGAATTGCACGAAAAGTTTGTGCAAACTGGCATGCAACTTTACACCTCAGTGCCTGCCGACCTTAAAATTGAAGGTAACTATACGTTGCTCTTTGCCATTTTCCGCAACTTGATGGAAAACAGTCTGCGCTATGCTGGCGAGGGTAAAGACATCCATGTGGAGTGTTACAACGTGACAAAGGAGTTTGCTTACTTCTCGGTTTACGACAATGGACAAGGCGTGCCCGAAGAACACCTACCTCGATTGTTCGAACGTTTTTATCGCGTAAGTGACGGCCGTACACGCAACGATGGAGGCACAGGCTTAGGTCTGTCAATCGTGCGCAATGCCGTGCTCTTTCACCAAGGCGACATCTCTGTGCGAAATCGAAAAGACGGTGGCTTGGAGTTTTTGTTTACGCTGCATCTGTAACGAGGTCTTCAATATTTTTACGAGTTGTTAAAAAGGAAATCTTTTGTTTTACCACAAACAGGAACAAGGACTTCCCTTTTAAAAGCTCGTAAAAATATTAGGAAACCTCGTTTTTTATATTGTGTATTACGTATTTTTTATATAAAAATTATTGCTGTCCGGTAAAACTTTTTTAAGCAAAATAAATTAGGGCTGTCACTTC
>OMBG01001133.1_pt1 | contig 12427 bp, 8 predicted proteins | sample 1674251 | NCBI WGS metagenome assembly OMBG01 (sample SAMEA103958153, study PRJEB25191) | human gut metagenome | reverse complement strand
TACATCGGCTCCATCTCCATATTTATTATACAGATGTTGTACATGGGTATTTGATGCCATCCAAGTATCCAAATTCACCGACTCATGGTCAGCAGCCAGCGTATGAAATTGTGTATCAATATAATCAGGACCACATTTAAAAGGCTGTACCCGCAGACCTCGTTTGTGCAATGCCCGCAGCAGCCCCATCGTAAAAGTCGTTTTTCCGCTTCCCGATGTAGCGGCCCCTATGAGTAATTGTGGCTTCATTCTTTAGTATTTCTTTAAAAACGGATACAAAGATAGTGCAAATTGCAAATTATCGAAATTAGAATAACAGATTAATTCATAATTCCGACATATCAAGTAAATATCCTTAGAAAGCAATTAAAGTTTTATGGTTTATCAATTAAATAAGCTACCTTTGCAGTCATTTTTGCCAGAATGACAGCTATACAACAATGATAAAATTGATACTATAAATAATTAAACTAGATAATGAATTATGGAACTTTTTAGAAATCTCTTTGAAGGGTACCCTAATTTATGGGGCGGCGGAGTAGCACATTCCGTACTTATTCTTTCACTGGTCATTGCTTTCGGCATCATGTTAGGAAAAATAAAAGTGGCAGGTATCTCATTGGGAGTAACCTGGATACTTTTTGTAGGAATTGTATTCGGTCATTTCAATCTGAACCTGGACGAACATCTGTTGCATTTCTTAAAGGAGTTCGGTCTGATATTATTTGTCTACTCAGTCGGACTACAAGTGGGTCCCGGTTTCTTCTCAGCATTCAAGAAAGGAGGATTCACACTGAACCTGCTTGCCATGATGGTTGTATTTTTAGGTGTGACCATCACCATTATACTCCATTTCATAACAGGTGTCCCCATTACCACAATGGTAGGAATTCTTTCGGGAGCTGTAACCAATACCCCGGGACTAGGTGCCGCACAGCAAGCAAACAGTGATCTGAATGGTATAGACGCTCCCGAAATAGCACTGGGATATGCCGTAGCCTATCCATTGGGAGTAGTAGGGTGTATTCTCTCCCTGCTGGCATTGAAATATATCCTGCGCATCAACACAAAAACCGAAGAAGCCGATGCGGAACGGGGATTGGGGCATCTACAAGAACTGACTGTACGCCCTATCTCACTAGAAATACGCAATGAAGCCGTAGAAGGTAAAACAATAAAAGAAATCAAGCCATTGGTAAACCGTGATTTTGTGATTTCACGCATACGGCATTGTGACGGAGACAGACAAACAGAACTGGTGAACTCCACTACAGTATTTCACATACACGATGAGATTCTTGTTATCGCCAATCCGATAGATGTAGAAGCTATCACTGTCTTTTTTGGAAAACAAGTGAATGTGGAATGGGATTTCCAAAACAAACAACTTATCTCCAGAAAAATTCTGATCACCAAGCCTGAATTGAACGGTAAGACATTGGCCCAACTAAAAATCAGGAATAACTTCGGAGCAAGCATTACCCGTGTAAACCGTTCGGGTGTAGACCTTGTGGCCACTCCCAACCTGCAATTGCAAATGGGTGACCGGGTGAAGATTGTGGGTAGCGAACTAGCTGTAGCCCATGCCGAAAAGATTCTAGGTAATTCCATGAAACGTTTGAATCATCCCAACCTGATCCCTATTTTCTTAGGCATCGCATTAGGGTGTATTCTAGGAAGCACTCCTTTTTTATTCCCCGGTATCCCCCAACCGGTAAAACTGGGACTGGCAGGAGGCCCCCTTATCGTATCCATCCTGATAAGCCGTTTCGGACCACATTATAAACTGATAACCTATACCACCATAAGTGCCAATTTGATGGTACGTGAAATCGGTATCTCGCTTTTCCTTGCTTGCGTAGGATTAGGAGCCGGCAAAGGATTCATCGAAACAATCATTAACGAGGGTGGATATGTATGGATAGCATACGGCGCCATTATTACGCTGCTGCCTTTACTGATTGTAGGTATAATAGGACGATATGTTTATAAACTGAACTATTACACCTTGATCGGAGTATTGTCCGGAGCCACCACCAATCCGCCCGCATTAGCCTACTCCAATGATTTGACCTCTTGTGACGCTCCGGCAGTGGGTTATGCCACCGTTTATCCGCTTACCATGTTTTTACGTGTACTCACAGCACAAATATTAATATTGGCACTTGCCTGATCCCGCCAGAATTATTGCAAATTCATATTACCGTAGGAGTGAATCTAATTCACTCCTACGGTTCAAAATCCCCCACCTCTTTCAAAAGCAACCATTTTTTCATTAATCTTAAAACATATATAAAATAATTGCCTACCTTTGTGCCCGATTTGGTGATATAGGCAGCCTTTCTCTGCCTGTATAAAAGGGAATTCGGTTATAGAATCCGAAGCAGTGCCCGCTACTGTGAAACCCGTCTGATGAAAAGCAATTCTCACCAAGCCACTGTTTCTTTTGCCAGAAATGGGAAGGCGCTTTTCAGGGTGAAGCCAGGAAACCTGCCAAGTCCGAACATAGATAATCATGCTCTCCCGGGGTCAGGAAAGTGAATTATTAATCCTTAAATTCTTTCGATGAAAGTAAAGTTATTATTGACAGCAATTACTTTAAGCTGTCTGGCTATTGACGTACTGGCACAAGTCAGTATCAGTGGAAAGATTGTGAGTGCCGATACCAACGAACCTATAGTGGGAGCTAATATCCGTATCGATCAAAGCCTTTCAGGATGCACCACAAATGATAAAGGCGAGTTTTCCATCAGCAATCTCCCTGATGGGAAACACGTATTAAGAATCACGCATGTCAGTTACACACCCAAGTCTATCACGACAAAAGGAGGTGAAAAGAATCTTCTTATCAAGCTACAAGACAGTTTTACCAATATAGGCCAGGTAGTAGTAACCGGTACAGGAACACACCACCGCATGACGGACAGTCCCGTGCCTGTTTCCGTTATCACTGCAAAGGATTTAAGTAATGCCAGTGTAACATCGCTGGACGAGGCCTTACAAAAGCTGACCCCGTCTTTCTCAAGTATGACCAACGGCATGGGGACAACATTGAGTCTGAATGGATTGCCTGATGATTATTTCATTTTTCTGGAAAATGGCAAACGCCTGTATGGAGATGACACCTATGCTCGAATCAATGTTGCCAAAATCAAACGTATTGAAATATTGAACGGCGCTTCTTCCGCTCTTTACGGAACAAATGCTATCGGAGGAGTTATCAACATCATTACTGATGATGTAAAAAATGCTATCAATGTTTCCAGCGATACCCGTTATGCCAGTAAAGGACGTTTTACCCAGTCCGTAAACATAGATGTCAATACCGGCAAGTTCGGCTCCTACACCTCTTATCGCCGTCAGCAGGCCGAAGGATGGCAACTGAATCCATATGAGGAAAACTCCAAAACTCATGAATTGGAAGAAACCGGGAAAGTAGCTTCTACAGGCTTCTATGCAAATACTGTCAATCAAAAATTCACTTTCGATGCTACCGACAAACTCTCCTTTTATGCCCGCGGCGGATATTATGACAACAAGACACGCCGCCCTTATGAAGCATACGACTACAACATATTGCATGAAACCTTTAATTATGGCATTGGTGCCCAATACATGATAAATAAAGGGAATTATATTACCGCAGACTGTTACGCCGATCATTTTTCTTCCTCTTATTGTTTTTTTAAAGACAATAAAACCTATAATGGAAAAGCAGGTGAAGAGCAAGTGCGCAAACGGACCCGTAATCACAATCTTAGCATAAAAGGTATTTTTAAATTAGGTAACCGGCACAAACTTTCAGTCGGCACAGAATATATCGTTGATGTCTTGAAAAGTCAAACAGACAATATAGCCAAAGAAGATGCTTATACACTGGCCTTGTTTGCACAAGATGAAATAAAGTTACTGAGAAACCTACAGGCTTTGATTGGTGTACGTTACATTTATCATGAAAATTTCAAAAATCATGCCACTCCCAATGTAGCACTGATGTATAAACCCGGCAAATTCAATTTCCGTGCCTCCTATGCAGCAGGTTTCCGAACTCCTACCCTATCTGAACTCTATGCCACTGACATAGCTAAAAAAAATGACAGGTTGACAATAGGTAATTTGGATTTAAAGCCGGAAAAGAATAATTATTTCTCATTGAGTGCAGAGTATGTACATGAGCGTTTTTCAGTATCAGTCAATGCTTTTTATAATAATATTCGTGACATGATAGATTATAATACGATTGCCACAGGAGATAAAGCTATGGAGCAATATGGTCATAAGGAAGTTCGTCAACGTGATAATATAGCGGAGGCTAAAGTCCACGGAATCAATGTATCCGCCAATGCATACCTAGGTGCCGGGTTCAATTTAAGCGGAGGATACACTCATCTTAATACCCAAGATGTGGAATTGGAACAACCCATCGACAAAAGTATAAAAAACGCATACAATATCAATGCCCAATGGGCGCATTCATGGAAAATATATCGGTTGAATATAAATTTGAACGGCCGTTTCAACAGCAAGCGTTTCTCTAAAAGTTACGGTTATGCTCCCGAGTATCAATTGTGGGATTTAAACACACGCCATTCTTTCAACTTAAAATCTGTAATCATCGAACCCGGATGCGGCATGGAAAACCTGTTCGATTATATGGATGACCGTCCTTATAACAGCAATTATGCGACACTTACCCCCGGACGTTCATTCTACATCAGTCTGTCTTTAAAATTTAAAAGCTAAAAAAATCAAAGACTTATCGAAGATAATATAAAATAAACCTCTATCTTTGCAACGGAATTAGTAATCGGGCTATCACATAGCCCGATGCAAGGGAACTCGGTGTAAATCCGGGGCTGTACCTGCAGCTGTAAATCCTCATGATGTTGATTGGATAGTCTAAAACCACTGTTTCATTTGAAGAAATGGGAAGGTTTCCAATCAGAGGAAAGCCAGAATACCTGCTAAGTCTGTTGAACAATAAACACCAAGCTTCCAGGATTAGAAGTATGTGTCCATTCGAACAAGCGTTTTCCAACGTCTATTCCTTTGTGGCATTCCTCTTTATCAGAGGGAAACTTGATGTTTTATTTTGCAAATTAAATAAAACACAATATGAGGTATTTACTTCCTGCTATTCTACTATTAGGTACACAAATTGCAAGTGCCCAAAGTATTCTCAAAGATAAAGACGATAAAGAATTGTCCGTATTACTGAATGAAGTGGTCATCACGGGTACAGGTACTGAACATTATCTGAAAGATGCTCCCGTACAGACTGAAGTCATAACCAGCAAAGCTTTGGAACAATATCAGGCACGCAGTATAGACGATTTGCTCAGTGGTCTTAGTCCTTCATTGACCTTTCATGATGGTGATATGGGGAGCCATATCCAACTAAACGGATTGAACAATGACTATATCCTGATCATGATAAATGGAAAAAGAATGAATGGCGATGTAGGAGGGCAAAACGACTTGAATCAATTAAATCCAGCTAATATAGAACGCATAGAGATTGTAAAAGGGGCCGCTTCTTCACTTTATGGCAGTGACGCAATAGCCGGAGTTATCAATATCATAACCAAACGTAACCGTGAAAAAATGGAGCTCACCAATACATCCCGCATAGGTGAATATGGTGATATACGTCAAAGTACCAGTTTCGGCTTTAACTATAGAAAGATAAAATCTGTAACCGGAATCAACTTCCGGCATACCGATGGCTGGCGGAATACAGACCTACAGTGGGATCAGAATCAATTGAAATCCGGCTCTACTATGTTGACCGTAAACCGTTCTTCAAACTATACCCTGTCCGAGAACATTGAATGGCAAGTCAATCGCAAACTAGACCTCACTGCAGAAGGCACTTATTATGAGCGTTGGGTAATGCGTACACACGGTCCTTGGAAATATCAAGCCAACGATTTTTATTATCGCAACTATACATTTGCAGTAGGAAGTAAATATAAATTAGGAAAACGGAATTATCTGACAGCAGACCTATCTTATGGCAGATACGGTTACTTCTATGACTATAAGCTAAACGAGCATACTGATTATTTTCTAGACAATGACCGCCATGAACGTATCACCTACTTTGCCGGTCAACGTATCAAACAAAGTATTCAGAAACAAATATTAGGCCAGGTAAAAAGTGTATTTTATCTTGGAGAGGACCATATTTTAAATGCAGGAATCGAATATCAGTACAATCATTTGGAATCACCTCATCACATTGACGGTGACCGCGCTTCCGTTTATACGTTGGCAGCTTATATACAGGAGGAATGGACAGCCAGAGAAAATCTGGTTCTGACTGCCGGGGTACGAGGAACACAACACAAGGAAACAGGATTGAATTTCAGTCCGAAAATATCAGGACTTTATAAACCCGGAGAACATATTAATTTGCGTGCTTCTTATGCTTTAGGCTACAAAGCACCCACTATTAAAGAACTTTATTATAATTATACCGGCGTTATCGGAGGCGGTGCCTTGACTGCATATCATGGCAACACAGATCTAAAAGCACAAACCTCACAATATGCTTCAATCGGTATCGAGTACGTAGGGCAAAAATTCCAAGCCAGTTTAACCGGATACATGAATTATCTTCACAACATGATTGAGCTGGTTGAAATTTTCGTAACTCCCGATGAAAAGTTTCTTGAAGTAGAAAAGAGCAAACAATATAAGAATCTGACAAAGGCACGTATTTATGGTATGGATTTCACCTTCAACTATCGTCCTGCAAAATCTCTCAGCCTTGCCGGCGGATATAGTTATGCTGATCCAAAAGCGCAATATCCTAACAAAGGTATAGATTATATGAAATATCTTCCTATTGATGCTACTTCCAGCCATAATGCAAATTTAAATATCTTATGGCAACATTCATGGAAACTGTATCGTTTGGGTATCGGCATCTATGGCAGATATCAGTCTACACGCCGTTATATAAATGATAATAATGCCGACGGATTCCAAACTTGGCGTATCAACACAGCCCACTCATTATTAAAAATGAAACGGTGGTCATTAACGATGAATGCCGGGGTAGATAATGTATTTGACTATGTAGACCGTACTCCTTTCGGACGGAATCGTGCCACATCAACTCCCGGAAGAACTTTTTATGTCTCCGCCCTCATTAAATTCAAAAACAATTAATAACCAACAATTTATAAATTAATTTTTATTAGTATGAAACAATTCAAGTATTATCTGATGGCGGCTTTTGTTGCTGCCGCAACTTGCACAGGATTCAGTTCCTGTAGTGACAATGATGATGAAGAAAGTACTGTTAATCCTGCTGTGGATGTAGTAACCAGAACCAAGCAACACGACACAGCCATTTTGCTCTGTACTTTTGGCAGTACCTATAATGAGTCCCTTTCTGTTTATGATGATGTGATTGAGGATTTTAAAGCTAAATTCCCCAATACGGATATTTATATGTCATTTACTTCACGTACATGTATCGGACGTGTAGAAGCATCTACCGGCATAGCACGTTATGAATTGGACCAATGGTTGAAAGCAATAGGCGATGCAGGATACAAACGTGTGGCTGTACAATCATTGCATGTAATTCCAGGCGAAGAATATCTTTCATTAATGAATACTGATGTAAAAAAATACTTTATGATTCAATGGTATCCGCATATTGATGTATTGAAAGGTACCAACCTTCTTTCCAGTGCAGAAGATACTAAAGATGTAGCAGAGATACTTTACAAACACTATGAGTCTAAATTAGCAGGCAAGAACAACATCGTGCTTCTAATGGGACACGGTAATCCGGATGAGAATTACAATGCTAACAAAAAGTACTCTGACATGGAAAAAGCATTGCAGGAACTTGCTGCCAACAACAATATCTTTGTAGGTACTGTGGATTATGGTGACATGCTTTTCTTCCCGAAAGAAATAGAGGAAGAACCGGCTAATAGAATTCCTGTAGAAGGATTTGACAAAACCCAATATCCCGACTGTATGTACTCTAAGGTGATGAGCTATTGCGAAAAGAACGGTCTGAACCCATCAGAAGTAAATGTTTATCTTGCACCTTTCATGTCAATTGCCGGTGACCATGCCCACAACGACCTTTGGGGATTGGAAGCTATGGCCGAAGATGACGATGTAAGTAATGTGGAAATCAATACAAATGAATATAGCTGGCGTGAACGTTTGGAGAAATTAGGATTCAAAGTGGACAGAACATTCGAAAGCCACCCGATAGATCAAGCCGGAGCTGATCATGGTATTAAAGACGGATGTAATATGAAAGCCCTTGGCAGTTATCCTGAGATTCGCCAAATTTGGGTAAACCATTTATATGAAAACTGGAATGACGACAGTGCATGGGAGAATGGTGAAGACTATCAACCGGAAGCATAACCAACTTAATATATTTATCTGAAAAAGGCGGAATTTATTTCCGCCTTTTTCAGATACGCCAAAACCGATAGGTAATATCTTTCATCTCATCCCCGTATATCCGATAGAAATGCTGATTGGTATCAGGAGATTTCAAGCCACCCAATTTTTCAATATACGGTCCCAACTTTATATATTCAAAGTTCTGAACGGAAAGACCTTCCGGCAATTCATTCTTCCCCGAATACCAACCCACCTTTACCAAAGCGATAGACTGTCGGTGAAGAAATCCTGCCAACCTTTCCACTTCAAAGGGTTCGGCATCGCCTCCCATAAAACAGACGCAAGTCACCGCCTTTCCATACTTCTGTAAAAGATGCCCAAGACTTTCTTCCGTTAAAGATTCTCCTACATTTTCCAACAAATGAGGGCTATGACAGCCCTTGCACCTATTGGGACAGTTAGAGAGATTGATCGCCAGAGTGACTTCATCCGGAATTTCTTGAAATACGATGTCATAATCAACGTAACGGAGCATAATATCTTTGTGCAGCCTCCTTCTGCCTTGCCTGAGAAAAATTACTGATCCGCTTCATGTACCCGATAACACGTGTCAGATAATCCACATTCCGACTATGACATTCAGGACATTCATGCAAGTATCTCTTATCAATATGCTTACATTCATTGCAAATGGTATTCGGTATATTAAATGTAAAGTAATTACAGCCTTCTATAGCAGCTACCCGAAGTAGTTGTCTGTACTGCTCCTTACTAAGATGTTCTTCCAAATTCATGTGCAAGGCCGAGCCTCCCGTTAAATGCTTTATATAGCGGCGTCCATGCAGACGGAATTTATCGACAACATTCAACGATTTGTCTTCTACAATATAGAAATAACTGTTATAACATTCTCGGAATGTTTGGAAGCCTGCTTCTTTATCCCATTTAGCGTGCTTCACTCCTACATTCTCAGCAGGAATCATTTCGCAATTAAACAAAACATCCTTTGTACGGTACTTCCTATTATATCGTTCAATCATTCCTAAAATCTCCTGAACAAATGCTTCATACTTAGGGTTATCATTGATTTCAATACCCATAAATTGCGCTGCTTCCACCAAACCATTAACACCGATAGTTAGATACTGACGGTTCATATTGATGTAACCAACATCAAACAAAGGCAGCATACCTTTCGACTGCAACAATTTCAGATTCTCATTATAAGCCAACTGGACTTTGTGTACCAAATCAACCACTTCTTCCAAAAAAAACGGATAAAGTATACCGGATTTCACCGCATGCTGGATGCAACGGTTCAAATTAATAGTCAGCACACTTTTTGAGCCTGTAGAAACCCCACCTGCTCCCAAAGTATAGCTGAAACCATTGTCCTGTATCTCATTGCGAAGACGGCAGCAACTACTTAAAGAATCTGCATTATCACTCATATAAGTAAAGAAAGAATGACCTTCGGAATACATTTCAGCCGTAAAGTCACCATATTCCTTATCTAATACATCACCATCTTTAGTCAAAAGCGCCATTGTTTCTACAGGAAATGTTAAAACAGTACGTGTACGCTCTTTATTAAACCATTTCATGAAACGTTTCTGCAACCAACTTAGTGAATTCCAGTCAGGTTGGCTTCCATCGGGAAAAAAGAAGTTACCAAAAAGACTTTCAAAATAATATTTGTCATAGTAAGCTACATTCCAAAAGACGGCTTGAAAATTACGCGCCCCTGTAGGCTGGTTAATAGAATATACTATTTGCTCGAAACAGTCTGTAATGATTTTGTCTATTGTTCTTTGTTTGGTAGATAAATCAACAATCTTATCGGGATACTTATAATATTCCTGCCCATATTCCAAACCAATGAAATAATTCATATACATCAAAAACTCTGGAGTAGCACAGGCACCACTTAACATACTGGATACAATAAAAACCATATTGACAAATCCACCACAAAAAGATTTCAAGTTAGTAGGAGCCGTAGAGTTCCCTCCCACTGCTATCGTACCATTATTCAACCAAGGATACATAGTAATGCTGGCACAATAATTAGCCAGATTAGTTTCATCATTTTTATAAATAAAATGATGATTCAGAAGTTCCAAATAACGATCGGACAATTCCTTTCCATACATGTCTTTCAAACGGTCAGTCAACAGACGACGGTTGAGACGAATAAAATTTGATTTGGGTAACTCTCCTATCAGCGTAGCAATATTCTTATTCTCCACATTGGCATTCGCATCATATTTACTGCCGGTTGCCGGATTGGAAGCGTCACAATAGTCAAGCAAAAACTTCAGTTTATCTCTCACCTCACGATCCTCCAAATGTTTCTGACGATACAGCATATACGCCTTGGCAACACTGTAATAATGTTCAGCCATCAGGGCCACCTCCACCTGATTCTGGATTTCTTCCACATTCATTCCATCACTGACACTAACGCGACTCAATACAGTAGTAATCACATCCTGGGTAGCAAAACTTCCTACTGACAAAAATGCTTTGGCTATTGCATTTTTAATTTTATCAAGAGAGAAAGTTTCTTTTTTACCATCTCTCTTAATAATAAATACCTCTGAATTAATCATACTTATAAATTAAGGTTATACAAAACACACATTATTCAATATAAGTCTTTCACACACGACAATTCATGGAAACCAGTAATAAAAAGGATCAGTATGATTCGTTCTATCGCCTTTCACCCGAAAGCCATGAATGATATAAACAATAACGGCAGGTCTTCTGACTTGTTTCCGTTGTAGCGCCTTCCCGGTTTTCACAATAACCAGTGGCTAAGAATGTCACAACACTTCCCCACACTATGGGAGGATAAAACTTACAGCTACGGGGATAGTTCCTGATTTGCACAGGATTCCCTTTTAATTCCGTTTCGCGCCAACGGCTAATCCGGAAACCGATATTACTGACAAAGTTAGGAATTAAATCAATAAAACAACTGGAAAAAGAAAAAAAACTTCAAGCAACACTTTTTTCATCTTTTCCGCTTCGTTTAATTATAAAATCCATTATCTTTGCCCCGAATTGGTTTCGGATAGTCTATCTGCTATTCGGATTAAAAGGGAATCGGGTGCAAATCCCGGACAGTCCCGCTGCTGTGAAACTCTGCTGGAATCTTGAAAAATACCTTTGCCACTGATGTGACAATCCTCACATCGGGAAGGCTTCAAGATAAGGAGTCAGTCAGAAGACCTGCCATTTTGTGTAAGACGCCCCTCTCCTCGTGGATTAGGAGAACGAGTATCACTTGTTAAGCCCCAAATCAAAAAAAATACTGTTTTTCGTCGGGTGGAGTATATCCATTAGACGGGAAGACATTAATAAGTATGTACTTAATTGAAAAAAGTATGATAAAAAAAATCTTAGTAGCCAATCGCGGTGAAATTGCCGTAAGGGTGATGCGTTCCTGCCGGGAAATGGAGATAACGAGTATCGCTATCTTCTCCGAAGCAGACCGGACCGCGAAGCACGTGCTTTATGCAGACGAAGCTTATTGCGTAGGGCCGGCAGCATCCAAAGAGAGTTATCTGAATATAGAAAAAATCAAAAACCTTTAGTTGATATGAAGTTTATTAACGAGGTGTGTAAGCGTGTAGAAAAAGAAATAAAAAAGAATAAGTTTAACGTTAACGATTACAACAATGAAAATTGAAATCAAATCAATGACTTTACAGAACTTTAAGAAGGTTCGGAGTAAAGAAATTAACTTTAGCCACAATATGATTATTAGTGGCGCAAATAAGGTAGGAAAGACAACTATCTATGATGCCTACCTTTGGGCAATCTTTGGCATTATTAGTAAGAAAAATGCTACCGTTCAACCTCTTGATATTAATAATGATGTTATTCATCATCTTGAAACTTCTGTCACTGTAGTATTAAACTATAATGATGAGCGAGAGGTTAAGGTTCAGCGTATTCTTTCAGAGAATTGGAAGAATAATGGAACGGCAGATGAGAAGTTGCAAAGTACTACACAAGAGCGACTTATTAA
>OMBG01001129.1_pt1 | contig 12451 bp, 8 predicted proteins | sample 1674251 | NCBI WGS metagenome assembly OMBG01 (sample SAMEA103958153, study PRJEB25191) | human gut metagenome | reverse complement strand
GTGTGGAAACCGCTGTCAAAGCTGTTGTCCGTGGTAAAAATATTACGGAGCAATCCGAAGTAGACAAGATGGCAAAGACTATCGAAGATGCGATTGCTGCTCTTGAGAAAAAGCCTGCCAGCACTAAACCAGAAACATCTGATAAGAGTACGCAGACCGGCGATACAAGTAACCTTGCGCTGTGGATAGCCTTGCTGTTTGCCAGCGGCGTTGCAACCATTGGTACAATGGTTACCAGCAGAAAGAAAAAGTACAACAAATAACTGAATAGTGCTCCTTTGCTCGTAAGATAGAGCAAGACAAAAGCGTCGTAGCAATACGGCGCTTTATTATTGTATTTATGTTATTTTTTGAGTTGTCGGTAATTTGTTCTAATATACCGATACTTTCAATAAAATTCTAATGATGAAGACAATATTATTTTATTGGACTTAAGATAATAGCTATGTTATTATAGTGATAAGGTACTATCAACCATACAAATGAAGGATGGACAAATGAAGGGGAAAAAATTGACAGCGCTGTTTACATGCGCATTTTTACTGACTACCTCCACGCTGAGTTATGCGTGGGCCGATTCAGATTCATCTGGCAAAGCAGGTGAGCAGGGGACAGCAGCTAGTGGTTATATTGAAAGTGATCTGGATCATGACACACCATTGTATGATTCGGGAATTGCTATGTATTCTGTGATACCGGCTTCATATCCGGATGGTGGAGTAGATGCTATCAAAAATAAATATCCTGCAAATAGAAATCAGAATCCGTATGGTACATGCTGGGCATTTGCATCAACAGGCTTGGCGGAGTTTGATTTGATTAATGATGGTCTGGCAAGTAAGGATACAGTTGATTTTAGTGAATTGCAATTGGCGTATTTTACATACAATTTTGTTACTGATCCACTTGGAGGTACAGAGGGCGATGTTGCAAGGTACTATAATGATAACGCGACTTATTCCTATCTTAACAGAGGAGGCAATTTTGCATATTCACTCCGCCGATTAAGTCAATGGATTGGTGTTGCAGACGAGTCGGATGTGTCATATGCCCAGGCTGGTGCAACAATTAGTGGATCATCAATCGATGATAAATATGCGTATGGATATGATAAAGCACATCTTGAGAATGCATATGAGATCAATATAAAGCAGCAGCCTGATCAGGTTAAAGAAATGATCGAGCAAAACGGAGCTGTCGGGGCGATATATCATGATAGAGACTCGGCTTGGGGATTATATGGAACTGATTCATATACTTATTATGATACTGATACATTAGGTGGCGGACATGCCGTTATGATTGTCGGTTGGGATGACAATTTTTCAAAGGACAATTTCAAATATGGTAATAAACCGGCTCATGACGGTGCGTGGCTTGTGCGTAATAGCTGGGGAGATTATAAGGATTATTTCTGGATGTCATATGACACTGTTTCATTACTGGATACAGCCTGGGCATTTGATTTTACCGGAGCGGATAATTACGATAACAACTATCAGCTGGATGGTGGAATAGGTACATTTAAGGTATCAAATTATACGACTATGGCTAATGTCTTTACGGTTGGTGATAAAGATAGTGTTACATCAGAGAGCCTTAAGGCAGTTTCACTCTCTATGACAAGAGAAGCAAATGTTGGGTATAAAATTGAGATATATACAGATTTGTCTGATATTAATGATCCAACAAGTGGTACATTGCAGGAGAGTGCGACTACAGAAGGTGAAAGTGCATTTGCAGGATATTACACTATACCTTTGAATGATGAAGTTAAGCTTATTCCGGGCAGCTCATTTTCTGTTGTTGTCACATTAGATAAAGCGGCGCTCGATCATGAGTCAGCTCATTCAGTAGCAAATGGAGATAATGTGATATGGGATTGCCATGTGAACCGGGACAATTCAAGAAGCTTCTACAAATATGCAGGAAAGTTCTGTAATATTACTTATCCAAATGGTAATGATGGAAACCTATGTATTAAGGCATTTACCACTAACAACACAAATGAGACACCGGTAGAAGAAAAGCATACAGTTACATTTGATGCAAATGGTGGAAATGTGACAATTCCAAACAAGGAAGTTATTAAAGGACAGACGTATGGAGATTTGCCAACACCTGCGAGAGAAGGATATACATTTGCAGGATGGTTTACAGATGCTACTGCCGGAACTCAGGTGACAGCTTCTACTATAGTAGAGCTTACAGCAGATCAGACGATATATGCACACTGGACACAGAATCCGGTAGTAGAGCCGGAAAAGACAGCATTCAACAAGACAATAGCACAGCTTCCAAATCAGGAGCCGAGTGAACCGGATAAACTAAGCCAGCCGGATAAACCGGAAACACAGGGAGGCAGTGTTGATTACGAAAAGAATCTGACAAAAGATGCTATAAAGACAGGTGATGATAATAGAGTATTATTTATGTTTATTGTATTCATAGTTGCTGTAGCTGGCGTATGTGTCACTGTGAATAGAATTGTTAAGAAGAACTAGTGGTAGGTGAAAAATTATATATTCATTTAAAACGAATTTTTATGCAATTTTACCACCTTACCGCATTAAAATTTAATACTTTTTTTATAAAATGTGCAAAATATAACAAAAAGTACTGGACAAAATGTCCTATACGAGGTAAAATGCATATATGTAATCGAACAGCACATTTGAAGGTTGTGCAGATAGTATTGGTTATATTTTACGAATTGGGGGGATTTTTCATGAGAATATATCATGCTAAGGATTATGCAGATATGAGCAGAAAGGCTGCAAATATCGTATCGGCACAGGTGATTATGAAGCCTAATTGTGTATTGGGACTGGCTACAGGCTCTACACCTATCGGCTTGTATAAGCAGCTCGTTGAGTGGTTCAAGAAGGGGGATTTGGACTTCTCAGAGGTTATGACGGTGAACCTTGATGAGTACAAGGGACTAAGCCGTGAGAATGATCAGAGCTACTATTATTTTATGCATCAGAATTTGTTTGATCATGTGAATATTCCGGTTGAGAATACTCACCTGCCAAACGGCATGGAGCCGGATTCACAGAAGGAGTGCAAGCGCTATACAGAGCTGATTCAGTCTCTTGGCGGTGTTGATTTACAGCTTCTTGGTATCGGACACAATGGTCATATCGGTTTTAATGAGCCGGGCGAGTCTTTTGACAAGCAGGTACACTGTGTGAATCTGACAGAGTCTACTATTGAGGCCAATAAGCGCTTCTTTGCATCGGCTGATGATGTTCCGAAGCAGGCTTATACAATGGGCATCAAGACCATCATGCAGGCTAAGAAGATTCTTATTGTTGCAAGTGGTGAGGATAAGGCAGAGATTGTGCACAAGGCTTTCTTTGGACCGATTACACCACAGGTGCCGGCTTCTGTATTACAGCTGCACAATGATGTTACGCTTGTAGCGGATGAGGCTGCACTGAGTTATTTGTAGATGTTTTTTAGTTGAGAAGGTGCATGTATATGATAATAAAAAATGCAAGGGTATTTACAGAGGATGGCAGCTTTATGCAAGGTGATGTTGTCGTTAGGGATGGCTGTTTTGACAGTGTTTTGGAGAGAACAGCTGACACGGACGCGGCTAATGACAGCGCACAGCAGGAGATTATAGATGCATCAGGTCTTATCATGATACCGGGCCTTGTGGATATTCATTTTCATGGATGCAAGGGAGCTGATATGTGTGATGGCACCGCAGAGGCGCTTGATGTGATTACAGCATACGAGGCTTCTGTCGGAGTGACGAGCGTGTGTCCGGCTACTATGACCATTCAAAGGGATGAGCTTTTGAGTGTCATGAAAAATGCCGGTGATTATACTTATCATGGTGGTGCACATCTTGTAGGTATCAATATGGAGGGACCTTTTATCAGTCCTTCTAAAAAGGGCGCACAGGCGGCAGAGAATATCATGCGATGTGATTATGATTATTTCTGTGAGCTTCAGGATGCGGCTCATGGCTTGATAAAGCTTGTAGATATCGCTCCGGAGGAGCCGGGTGCGATTGATTTTATAGACAGGGTAAGAGGAAGTGTTGTGGTTTCAATAGCACACACAGCGGCTGATTATGACACAGCGGTAGAGGCTATTGAGCATGGTGCAAGCCATGCCACACATTTGTATAATGCGATGCCACCGCTTCATCACAGGAATCCGGGAGTTATTGGGGCTGTGAGAGATTCAGAAAAGTGTCATGCGGAGCTCATTTGTGACGGTGTGCATATTCATCCGTCGGTTATCAGGGCAACATTTGCCATGTTTGGTGCGAAGCGCATGATTTTAATAAGTGACAGCATGAGAGCCACAGGGCTTGAGGATGGCGAGTATACACTCGGTGGACAGGCAGTGACGGTCAGAGGTCCGCTTGCCACACTCCATGATGGGACAATTGCCGGCTCGGCAACCAATCTGATGGATTGTATGCGTTTCACAGTAAGGCAGGCAGGTATTCCTCTTGAAGAGGCAATTATGTGTGCTACAGCCAATCCGGCTAAGGAGATTGGCATCTATGATGAAGCAGGCAGCATTTCTGCAGGAAAGAGAGCAGATTTTGTGCTTCTCAATGATGATTTGGATATTGTGAGTGTGTATATCGACGGAAAGGAGATATCATGTTAGGTTTTTTTAAGAATAAGTCAAAGGGAAAGGTGATCTGTTCTCCGTGTAACGGCAGAGTGGTTCCTATTACAGAGGTTCCGGATCCTACTTTTTCTGAGAAGATATTGGGAGACGGCGTGGCAGTGATTCCTTCTGAGGGCAGGTTTTACGCTCCGGCGGATGGTGAGGTGACAGCTGTATTTGATACGCTTCATGCTTTTACCATGACGACCACTCAGGGAGTCGAGCTGCTTTTGCACATTGGTCTTGATACAGTGACACTAAAGGGTGATCCTTTTAAATCACATATTTCTGTTGGTGATCAGGTGAAGAAGGGTGACCTTTTGATGGAGGCTGACCTGAAGCAGATTAAGGCAGCAGATCTTAATGTCATCACTCCGGTTTTAATTGGCAACACTGCTGATTATAGTGAGATAAAGATGCTCAAAGAGGGAAATGTATCCGCCGGTGATGAGATTTTAAGTCTCGCGTAGATTTGAATATAATTATATAATAATAACGAACTTTATTGGAGTATCTCCAGTTTAGTATACATAATGTAAAGGAGGGGAAATTTATGAAATTTCTTCAAAAACTGGGTAAAGCTTTAATGCTTCCCGTAGCAGTACTTCCTATCTGTGGTATCCTCATGGGTATTGGATATTTTTTATGTCCTGCAACCATGCAGGGTGGTGACATCGAGGGAGTGCGTAATTTAATAGGTCTGTTTTTAGTTAAAGCAGGGGGCGCTTTGATTGACAACATGGCCATCCTTTTTGTAATCGGCGTTGGTGTCGGTATGTCGGAAAAGAACGACGGTACCGGCGGTATTGCAGCTTTAGCTTCATGGCTGATGATGACAACACTCCTGTCTACAGGCTTTGTTACAACAATCATGCCATCTATCGCTGACAGCGCTACAAAGACACTTGCATTCGACAAGATTGCAAACCCATTTATCGGTATCTTAGCCGGTGTTATTGGTTCTTTGTGTTACAACAGATTTAAGGATACAAAGCTTCCTGACTGGCTGTCATTCTTCAGCGGCAAGCGTTGCGTAGCAATTATCGCAGGTGTTGTTTCAATCCTTGTATCTGTAGTATTACTGTTCGTATGGCCATTACTTTTCGGTGCTCTTGTAGCTATCGGTAAAGCAATCGTTGGTCTTGACGTGGTCGGCGCAGGTATCTATGCATTCCTGAACCGTCTGTTAATCCCTACAGGATTACACCACGCATTAAACAACGTATTCTGGTTCGATACTATCGGACTTGGAGACCTCTCTCATTTCTGGGCAGGCGAGACATCAAAGGATGTTTCATGGAGCCTCGGAATGTACATGTCAGGTTTCTTCCCATGTATGATGTTTGGTATTCCTGGTGCAGCACTTGCCATGGTTAAGTGTGCAAAGCCTGCTAAGAAAAAGGCTGCCATCGGTATCCTTGCTTCTGCAGCTATCTGTGCATTCATCTGTGGTGTTACAGAGCCTTTCGAGTTTGCATTTATGTTCCTTGCTCCTGGTCTCTATGTGATTTATGCTTTACTTTATGGTATTTTCACAATGGTTACAGTAGCTCTTGGATTTAGAGCAGGCTTCTCATTCTCAGCCGGTGGGATGGATTTATTATTCTCATCTTCACTTCCGGCTGCAGCAAGGACATGGCTCATCATTCCTCTTGGAATCGCAGCTTTTATCATATTCTACATTGTATTCTATTTCGCTATCAAGAAATGGAATCTTAAGACCCCTGGTAGAGAGGATGATGATGTCGAGGCAGAGAAGAAGGCAGTGCTTTCTAACAATGACTACACAGCAGTAGCAAAGACTATTCTTGAGGGCTGCGGTGGCAAAGACAATATTGCAAGCATTGACAATTGCATCACAAGACTCAGACTTGAGGTTAAGGATATCACTCAGGTTGATGACAAGAAGATTAAATCTGCAGGTGTTGCAGGCGTTATGAAGCCTGGCAAGAATTCTGTTCAGGTTATTATCGGAACCAAGGTTCAGTTTGTTGCGGATGAGTTTTCTAAGCTTTGCGAGTAGATTTGTTCTGCAATATAGCAGTGCTGATTCACATTAGGTGATTCATATAATTTCATAATACATGATTAAAAGCCACACCGGGTGTTTGATATGCCTGGGGTGGCTTTTTTGAGTTCGGGTCGTAAGCTCCGAACGGTCGTGGTGCACACGGAAATGTATAGCTTTACAGCAAGGGTTGAAAAACAAACAAACGTTTGCTATAATAAATGAAGCGAGGAAATAAAAGTATATTAGGTTTAGTAATTTAAGTATTCATTTAATTTATTGTAATTAGGGAAAATCCAATATCAATCGATTGATAGAAAGCGTGATTTTATATGAACATATGGCTAAAGTTAAGGAAAAAAGCTGCAATTACACTATGTGAGTTACTTGCAATTGCTACAATTTTTATAGGCTGTGCCTCCACTGATTTATCCGGCACGGAAGGTGCCGGGCATGCCGCAGGAGCTGTAGTGGCAGGGGAGGATTCTTCCGGTGCTTTAGGCAGCAAGGATAAAGCGGATAAGCCGCAGGAGGATCTGGTAAACAACAATTCCTACGTTTCCCTTGATGCGATTCCGGCATATGATGGCAAGGCATACGTGGCTGTCAACAATAATGAGCCTTTTTTTACGGACAGCGATATGACTACCACTGCTTTTGAAAATTACAGTGATTTGGATTCACTTGGCAGATGCGGTGTGGCTTATGCCAATATCTGCAAGGATATCATGCCGACTGAGGAGCGTGGCAAGATAGGCATGATAAAGCCATCAGGCTGGCATACGGTGAAGTATGATGTGATAAAGGACAGGTATTTATACAATCGCTGTCATCTTATTGGCTATCAGCTTGCCGGGGAGAATGCCAATCCAAAGAATCTTATTACCGGTACGAGATATCTGAATGTGGAGGGGATGCTTCCGTTTGAGAATCTGGTAGCGGATTATGTAAACAATACAGGCAATCATGTGCTCTACAGGGTGACTCCGATGTTCTCTGGCAGCAATCTTGTTGCAAATGGTGTTCTTATAGAGGCAAAGTCGGTTGAGGATAACGGTGGCGGCATACTTTTTAATGTCTATTGCTATAATGTGCAGCCCGGAGTCGGAATAAACTATGAGAATGGTGACAGCTGGCTGGATGGCACCACAGGAAGTGCATCATCAGGCTCAGACAGCTCAGTAGCAGAAAATAGCGCTGCAGATTCTTCAAACAGCGAGACGATGGTTCATATCACAGCAACCGGAAAGAAATATCACCGGGCGGGCTGTCGGACTTTGAAAAAGAGTGACACAGAGGTAACACTTGATGAAGCAAAATCCATGGGCTTGTCTCCGTGTGGAATTTGCAATCCACCACAGTAGATGTGCATTAGCATTTGCAACCTTTCACAGCAGATGCTCGTTATCTTTGCAGTCCGTATAATTGCCATAAACCCTTGACGATTGCAAAACCGAAAAGTATAATAGAATAGCTAATGAATTCAATATTTTAATATAGATGGAGGAAACCAAATGGCACTGAGCAAAAAGCCGGTCAACGGCATGAAGGATATACTACCTGCAGAGATGGAAATCCGTGATTATGTGACAAGTGTGATCAAGGATACATACAGAAGCTTCGGATTTACACCGATAGAGACACCATGCATGGAGAATATAGCAAATCTCACAAGCAAGCAGGGCGGAGAAAATGAGAAGCTGATCTTCAAGGTAATGAAGAGAGGCGAGAAGCTGAATCTGGAGACAGCAAAGGAAGAGTCGGATGTAGTAGACTTTGGAATGCGCTATGACCTTACAGTGCCACTTTCAAGATATTATTCAAACAATGCCAACAACCTGCCATCGCCGTTTAAGGCACTTCAGATGGGCAGTGTGTGGAGAGCAGACAGACCTCAGAGAGGCCGCTACAGACAGTTTACACAGTGTGATATAGATATACTCGGAGAGCCAAGCAATCTGGCAGAGATAGAGCTGATTACAGCAACCACTACCACAATCGGCAGACTCGGCTTCGAGAACTTTGAGATAAGAATCAACGAGAGAAGAATCCTAAAGGCAATGGCTGCTTACAGTGGTTTTGCTGAGGAGGACTACGACAGCGTATTTATCACACTCGATAAGATGGACAAGATAGGAGTAGAAGGCGTTGCAAGTGAGCTTGCACAAGATGGCTATCCACAGGAAAATATTGACAAATATCTAGATTTGTTTAAGCTTTTGGAGCAGACAAGGGATGTCACTGAGGGTGTAAATATACTTTCAGAAAAGCTCGGTGAATATTTAGACGAAGAAGTGGTTACAAATATGACAGAGATAGCTACGGCTGTCAATGCCACAAAGGGAGCAAAGTTTGAGCTCGTATTTGACCCTACACTTGTTCGTGGAATGAGCTACTACACAGGAACTATTTTTGAGATATCAATGCCTGAGCTTGGCGCAGCCTGTGGCGGTGGCGGACGATATGACAAGATGATTGGAAAGTTCACCGGAAATGATGTACCTGCCTGTGGTTTTTCAATCGGTTTTGAGAGAATTATCCTGCTTCTCATGGAGAGCGGCTTCAAGATTCCTGAGAGTCCAAAGAAGGTGGCTTATCTGGTTGAGAAGAAATATCCGGCAGACAAGCTTGTTGATGTCATGAACCAGGCAAAAGACGCAAGAGCAAACGGACAGCAGGTGCTTGTTGTGCGCATGAACAAGAACAAGAAATTCCAGAAGGAGCAGCTTATGAAAGAGGGCTACGAGGAGTTTGTTGAGTTCTTTAACAGATAGGAATCTGATAAGCAGCAGATTAGCTGTGCAGCAGCGGTACCAAACAGATATTAGAATAAATATATAGTAGAAATATAAGGAGCATAAAATGGCAGAATCAATGCAGGGCTTACATAGAAGCCATAGATGTACAGAGGTATCAAATGCCAATGTCGGTGAGAAGGTCACCGTGATGGGCTGGGTACAGAAGAGAAGAAATTTAGGAAGTCTCATTTTCGTAGATTTAAGAGACAGAAGCGGAATACTTCAGATAGTATTCGGTGAGGAAAATGTAGGTGCAGAGGGCTTTGAAAAGGCAGGCAGCTTAAGAAGTGAGTTTGTCATCGCAGTTGAGGGATCTGTCCAGAAGAGAACAGCCGCTGTCAATGAGAACTTAAAGACAGGTGATATCGAGGTTATCGCTACATCAATCAGAGTGCTTTCAGAGGCACAGACACCTCCGTTCCATATTGAGGAGAATTCAAAGACCAGCGAAGACATCAGACTTAAATACCGTTATCTGGATCTTCGCCGCCCTGATATCCAGAGAAATCTCATGCTCAGAAGCAATGTGCTTCGCGTGATGCGTGACTTTATGGCAAACGAGGGATTTTTGGAGATAGAGACACCAATCCTTTGCAAGTCTACACCGGAGGGCGCCAGAGACTATCTCGTGCCAAGCCGTATACACCACGGACATTTTTACGCGCTCCCTCAGTCACCACAGCTCTTTAAGCAGCTTCTGATGGCTTCAGGCTATGACAGATATTTCCAGATTGCACGATGCTTCCGTGATGAGGATCTGCGTGCAGACAGACAGCCTGAGTTTACACAGGCCGATATGGAGCTTTCATTTGTAGATATCGATGATGTAATCGAGGTAAATGAGAGACTGTTAAAGCACCTTTTTAAAGAGGTCATAAATGTGGATGTTGAGATTCCGTTTAAGCGTATGCCTTGGCAGGAGGCTATGGACAGATTTGGTTCTGACAAGCCTGATACACGTTTTGGTATGGAACTTTGCGATGTTTCAGATGTGGTAAAGGACTGTGGCTTTGGAGTATTCACAGGAGCTCTTGAAAACGGTGGCTCTGTCCGCGGTATCAATGTAGAGGGACAGGCAAAGATGCCTCGTAAGAAGATTGACAAGCTTGTAGAGCATGCAAAGGGCTGTGGAGCAAAGGGACTTGCTTATCTGTGCATCAATGAGGATGGCACATACAAGTCGTCATTTGCCAAGTTTATGACAGAAGCTGAGCTTGATGCACTTGTTGCAAAGATGAACGGAAAGCCGGGAGATTTACTCCTTTTCGCAGCAGACAAGAATAAAATAGTATGGAATGTACTTGGAGCGCTTCGTCTCATGCTCGGAGCTGAGCTTGGCCTGATTGATGAGAACAAGTACAATTTCCTCTGGGTAACAGAGTTCCCACTCCTTGAGTGGTCTGATGAGGAAAACAGATTTATGGCAATGCATCATCCATTCACTATGCCTATGGAGGAGGATTGGGATAAGATAGACTCAGATCCGGGAGCAGTTCGTGCAAAGGCATATGATATCGTACTCAATGGTACAGAGCTCGGTGGAGGCTCAGTGCGTATCCATCAGGATGACATCCAGGAGAAGATGTTTGAGGTGCTTGGCTTCACAAAGGAGCGTGCACATGAGCAGTTTGGATTCCTGCTTGATGCATTCTCATATGGTGTACCGCCACACGCAGGACTTGCCTTCGGTGTTGATCGTATCTGCATGCATATGCTGCATACAGACAATATCAAGGAGGTTATTGCATTCCCTAAGGTAAAGGACGCTTCGGACCTCATGTCAGAGGCACCCGGAACTGTTGATCCAAAGCAGCTTGAGGAGCTTGGAATAGCTGTAGCTGCAGAGGAAGATGAGGAATAACACTATAATATGAATTTGAAAAAAAATATTTTCAATGCGATTACCATAATACTGCTCGCCGCACTTATTGCGGGGGCAGTATTACTTAATAACAGGATAAAAAAGCTCGAGACACAGATGTCATACACCTCAGACAACACATCGGTGATACTTTCCGATGTGCAGACCATGCAGGATGATATCAAGTCCACCCTTGAGGAGGAGGCCAGCCTCATAACAGACTGGGATATTTCCTTAAAAAGTGCAGACTTTACCGATAAGACATACACAGTCTCTGTCTCGGTGGTGCCAAAGGAGTACACAGAGGATACAAAAACCAGTGTATTTTTCGGTACAAACGAGATACCGCTCGAGCTAGACGGCATCAAGTATACGGGCGAGGCCACACTTCCACTGTCTGAGGACTATGCAGGCAATGTGACATTTCTGTTTGTTGACGGAAATAAGAGAAGCACAGAGGTGCTCGATAAGTTTGAAGGTGTGACATCAGTGTTCAAAAATGTAGCATCCGGCATACTTGCCGATAAACCAACTTTTGACAATGGCAGCATAAAGCTTGGCACAGATGTAGATGTAGCGGTCATGGGGAATGATTACTTTGACTTTAACAGTGTGCAGCTCGTAGTTGCAAGCTCAGATACAGAGCTAAAGACTTACGATATCCGACAGCTGTTGGCAGAAAACGGCACGGATAGTGCAGACTCTGCAGACACAGATTCTATCACATCCGCCTTAAGCCGGAAGGATGATGCCAAAAAAGATGGCTCAAAGAATGACACGGAAAATGATACCTCTGATGCCTCAAAAGAGGACGACGGTAAGCTCCATAGTCTCGAAGGCACAGTCAAAATCGAAGACTTAATCCCTGTCACAGCCGCAAGCAATATCAAAATATATGTCAAAGCAGTATCGGCACAGGGCTACACCTTCACATATGACCTGTTCGATGGTACCGTAAATCAGGACATCACAGACTTTGAAACCACAGCCGACATATCCGGCGGAGACTACACAGTAACCGACCCGTACGGCAGCAAATATGAACCGTAAAATATGATATAAGCGTAATTATTTAAAATCAGTTTTTCTTGTGTTTTCAAGGCGGCTCAGAATATTTATAAACAATATATAACTATTAAATAA
>OMBG01001111.1_pt1 | contig 12619 bp, 8 predicted proteins | sample 1674251 | NCBI WGS metagenome assembly OMBG01 (sample SAMEA103958153, study PRJEB25191) | human gut metagenome | reverse complement strand
CTGCGGCAGAATATGCTCCGTCACGTAGCTGCGCACGACCGCACCGTAGCCGAAGTCCTCGATAAAGCGCTCCATAAGGAAGTTCTGCTTCGCTTCGGTATTATTCTGGTACATATTGTTCACAATCATCGCGAGCACCGTGCCCATGGAGTTTGCAGAGGTGTTCCAGCCTGCATAACCTGCAAGCTTCATCAAAACACCCTGCTTATTGAGCACGCGCAGAAGCTGCAATTCGCCGCCGTTCGTGTAGGCATCGTCGAGAATCGCCGTCGGAATGCCGCGCTTCAAGCAATCGTTCACAAAGTACAGAAACTCTGCCATATTGCGCTCCACATCATAGTTGATGTTGTTCGCCGGCTGATTTGCGGCTTCTTCCATCTCGTTTGCCGGAGCGGTGATGCCCATCACAACGTCGGCGTCGGCGAGCGACGGCACAGCGATGCAGCCCGCCGCCATGACGTGGTACTTTACGGTCTCATTGAGACTTCTGTCCTCGTAGTTCGGGATCAGCTGCGGCGCCAGCGTGGACGCATACTTGAGGTATACGCGTGGGGTGTTATTCTCAAGCGCGTTGATGGCGCGGGAGACAAGCACCATGCCGAGCTCATCGGCGCCCGGGTACAAAATCACACGGTCATTGAGCACCTTCTCATCGATCTTCGCGCGCACGGTCTTCTGGTCCATTGCGGTGTAGCCGTACTTTGCGGAATCGTCCTGCGGGATGATGAGAAAATCAATCGTGCCGTCCTCCACAAGGTCGAGCGTGCGGATATTGAAGTTGCCGTTAAATGTACGGCGGTCAAGATAATCTTTAAGCGCCGCGGGGTCTACCTTGGCTTTCAACTCAGAAAGCTCGTTCGCGTCACCCATGCCGAGCTTTTCAAGGTGCGTCAGACGGCCGATATGGTGAATCTCTTTGCCGTAAAGCTCATAGTAATCCGGCTCCTCATCGTCGGAGGAATATTTCGGGCAGCGCATGATGCACTGGAACGCGTACAGCTTTACCTGCGGGTTCTTTTCGCGCAGTTCTTTTAAAAGCATCAGACGTTCCAAAACCGTCTCCTCGGAAAGATGGTGCAAGCGCGAGGGAATCAGGCCGCCGTACAGCAGCGTATCGATGGAAATGACCGCCGCGTCTGCCTTTTCGATATTTGCGAGCAGGAAATCGCGGATGAATTCATAAGACGCCGGGGTCTTCTTCTGGCCGAGATGCTCCGGGCGAATGATCGTATACTTTTCGCCGTTGAAAATTTTGGACGGGAAATCAAAGTTGCAGGGGCGCTCGTCGAGCGGCAGCAAAATAATATTTTTCATGGTAGTCTCCTTTTACGCGCGGATGATCTTCCACGCACGTGTGTTGATGTTCTCCAGCTTCACGTCCGCACCGCCGCCGATGTACAGGCCGCAGTCCTCCGGCACTTCAAAATCGACCCTGCCGGGTGCGAAGTCAAACACATTGCCCTTGAGCGGCAGGTTCTTAGACGGCTTACGGGTGAAGTCAATGTTTCTGAGCTCCACTTCGCGGATGTTGCCGTCCACGCCGTAAATGCCCATGGCGTTCTCGCCCATGCAGGTCACGCCGTCAATGTGCACGTTGCGGATGGCGCAGTCGGTCTCGCGGTGTGGGTCCTGCTCTGCCGGGATAAGGTAATCGTGCTTTACAGCCATCATGAAGATCGGCTCGCCGTTGCCCCACCAGTTGCCGGCGCGTACACGCGTGTCAACAATCATGTTGCTGATGCGCACATTCTCCACAAGTGCGGACGTATCGTTGCACATGAAGCAGATGCCGCGGTTGCTCTCCTTGATGATACAGTTCGTGATGATCACGTTGCGGATATAGCTGTAACTGTAGCCGATGACAATTGCCTTCGAGCAGGAACGCAGCACGCAGTTCGTGATGACGATGTCCTCGCACGGTTTTGCCCAATCCGTAATGCCGGAAAGCGCAATGCAGTCGTCGCCGCTCGAAATATGGCAATCGGCAATAATAACACCTTTACAGCTCGCAATATGGATGCCATCGTCGTTCGGCACGTTGGGGCTGGTGTCAATCGTAAGGCCAAGCAGCTTTACATTCTCGCACGCGTTGAAGCTGAACGTCCAGCACGGCGCGTCGATAACCTTAATGCCGCGCACAGTAACATTCTTCGCATTGTGGAAGAAAATGCACTGGCTCGGGCGCGTGCCAATGGGGTATGTGCATTCGGCTTCCTGCTCCTTTGTGAACGGAACACGGCTGCTCGGTACGTTCATCACGCTTGTATCATAAAACGATGTGCCGGAAAGGTCAATGGTGCCGCTGCCGTCGATAGTCACATTGTCGTGGTCACGGTTGATAAGCAGGGCACGCAGCACCCCCATTTCATTGTGGATAAAATCCTGTGCAGGGTAGTCGTCGATATTCGTGGAGCCCTTTAAAACAGCGCCCGGCTCCAAATGCAACGATGCACCATTCAGATTGATTGTACCGGTAATGAACACGCCGCCGGGAACGAGCACGGTCTCGCCCGTCTCCCCTGCGCGATCCACAGCCGCCTGAATTGCTTTTGTGTTGACGGTCTTGCCGTCAGCCACCGCACCGAAATCTCTGATATTTAACATTATCTCTTTCCCCAATTCTCTTCAGAGTTCATATTTTCTGCACCGATATATTCGGTGTAACAGACATCTTAAATCAATTTCAAGTTTAAAGAGTAAGAATAATGAAGCAAGGGCGCAGGACCTTTTGCGTCCTGCGCCCTGCATTCAGATCATTATTCAGGTTTCAGAAGAGCAATTAGCCTTCCGTGGTGCCCTTTGCGATCTCGAGTACGTTCGGGTTAGCATCCAGATAAGCCTTGAACTGGGTTCTGTACTCTTCCATGTACTTATCGAGGCCAGCAGCCTTCAGCTTCTCAATAGCAGCATCGATGTTGTCCTCATAGGAAACCATACCGACCTTAATCGGGTAGATGGAGGAGATGATCTCGGTCTGGAGGTTCGTCAGCTCACTGGTAACGTTAGAGGAATCAAAGATGAAACCTGCAGCCGGGGAAATGACGTAGTTGTCAGACTTGTAGGTCATGTAATCGACCTGCTCGTCCGGCGTATCGGTAGCATAAGCCATGTACGGCAGGTAGCCGGTCATCCAGGTATCCATGCTGTACAGAGGGTTGCCGTCGTCGCCCTTGACCTGCTCAATTCTGTGGTCGCCGGTCTTGGTATAGTGCGTGCCCTCAATGCCATAGTGGAAGAGGTCATGGTTCTCTTCGGAAGCATACAGCCAGTTGAGGAACTTGAGGCCGGATTCCGGATCCTCAGAAGTGGAAGAAATCGCATTCAGGTTCTGCACATAGGTGTAGATCATGTCCGGAATGTCGTCGCCAAAAGCTTCAACCCACTTGACTTCTGCGCCTTCAACACCGTTCTTCTGCATCGTAACACCCGTGTACGGGTCGAATGTCTGGGACGGAAGCATTGCGCCGTAATTAGCATCGTCGTACTGCTTCTGGTGGTCGCGGTTCAAGATATCCGGGTCGATGAGACCGGCCTGATACATCTCGTAGTAGGTGTTTGCGTCCTTCTTGAATTCTTCGGACTCATAGAAGGAATCAACCGTGCCGTCCTGACGGATGAGGCAGATGCCGAGGGAGTTCTCAACATAGAACGGATAGGTATCATAGCTTCTGTGGAGCCAGTGCGCCGTATCCTGAACCTGATGGAACCAAGAATAAGCCTTCATACCGGTCTCGTTGAGGATCTCGTCCTGAGACTTCTTCATGAGGTCGATGATGCCTTCCGTCGTGTCCGGGAACTCGTCGTAGCCGACCTTCTCAGCGATGTCGGAACGGTAGTCCATGTAGGACATCGTGTTGTCGAAGGATCTCCAGTAGCACGGTACTGCGTACTCTTCGCCCTTGTAGAGGGTGCCCAGCCACTCGGTCTCAGAGAACTTGTTGTAGAGGTCCGGGTAGTTCTGGATGGAATCGTGGATGGAGGAGATAGCACCCATACCTGCGATAGCGGAAAGGTTCTTAACGTCCTGCATAACATGCAGCAGCTCGAACTCTTCACCGGTCGTCAGCATGAGGTTCAGCTTCTCAGCATAAGCATCCCACGGGATTCTTGTGACGGAAACCTCAATGTTTACGCCGTCTTTCTTCAGTTTCTCGTTGACAGCAGCCATACCGGTCTCATAGTCCGGGCAAAGTGTGCCCGGCTGTACAATACGCATCGGGTGAATGGTGCCGTCGTCCTCTGTTGCCGAAGATTCGTCAGATGTGGAAGCATCGGACGAAGTAGAAGCCTCAGAGGAAGCAGAAGATGTGCTGTCAGCACTGGAAGTGTCGTTGTTGCCGGAGCAACCTGCAAAAGCCGTAACGACCATTGCAGCTGCCAGAGCCATTGCCAGCAGTTTCTTCGTTGTCTTCATTTCTTACTTCAACTCCTTGAAAATTGATATATGTGTAACCGTCTTCCACGGTAAACACCGAATTAAAATGTTTGCGGGCGATTAACCCTTAACAGCGCCGACGACCATGCCCTTAACAAAGTACTTTTGCAAGAACGGATACAGAATGATGATCGGGCCCATGGTGATAACGGAGGTCGCCATCTTAAAGCTTTCCTTCGGCGGGTTTACGTTGACCGCAGCGCCGGCAGAGAGCTTGCTCAGTGCAGTGATCTGAGACTGAATCTTGAAGAGGAGCATCTGCAAAGAGTAGTACTTCTCATCATTCACGAGCATAACTGCGTTGAAGTAGTTGTTCCAGTAACCGATGGCATAGAACAGAGCAATCGTAGCCAGAACCGGCATGCAAAGCGGGAAGTAAATGCCGAATGCAATCTTCACTTCGCCCGCGCCGTCAATCTTTGCGGATTCGTTCAGCTCGGCCGGGATACCGCGCACAAAGTTGCGCACAAGGAACATATTAAAGGGATTGAACAACAGGCTCGGTACGATGAGTGCCCAAATGTTATCGTAGCAGTTCAATGCTTTACACATCATGTACCACGGAACAAGGCCCGCAGAGAAAACCATGGTGATGTAGAAGTAAAGGGACAGACCGTCTCTGTAACGGCAGGAACGGTTTGCAAGGGTGTAGCCTGCGCCGAATGTGATGAACGACGCAACGACGGTACCGACAACCGTTGCAATCGTCGTTACAAGATAGGACTGCGGAACGGATGAGGACGGCAGGAAGAGCATTTTATATGCCGCAGCCGACCATTCGCTCGGCCAGAAAGAGTAACCGTTGATCGTAATCGATTTCTCACTGCTGAAAGAAACAATGATAACGAGAACAAACGGCAGGACGCATATCAGTGCGAACAGAGCAACGACGAGATAAATGACGAATGTACCGACGTTCTCCCCCGTGCTGTGCTTGATTTTGTTGTTGGTGTTAGACGGCTTTGTCGCCGCCGCAACCGTGCTGTTCATGAGCTTGTCTCCTTTCCCTGTATCAGAACAGTGCGCCATCCGGGAACTTTCTTCTGACGATCCAGTTTGCTGTGAAGACCAGAATGAAGCCGACGATGGACTGATAGAGACCGATAGCCATGGAAAGGCTCGGATCACCTGTGTTCTTAAATGTACGGTAAACGTATGTATCAATAACTTCTGCAATCGGCATCAGCGAGCTGTTGTCGCGGATGATCGCATACAGCATACCGAAGTCGCCGTAGAAGATGCGGCCGACAGACATCAGGGTCATGATGCAGATGGTCGGTGCAAGCAGCGGGATCGTGATGTAAATGATACGCTTAAAGCGCGTAGCGCCGTCGATATAAGCTGCTTCGTAAAGACCTTCGTCAATGCCGGTGATCGCTGCGAGGTAAACGATCGTATTGTAGCCCGTGTTCTTCCAGATGTTGAGAATCAGAAGAATCGGGTACCAGTAGCCGGGGGTGGAATAATAATTGATGCGCGTACCCATCAGATTGTTGAGCAGGCCCGTCTCCGTACCAAGGATACCCTGCAGCATGTAGCTGACGATAACCCAAGAAATAAAGTACGGGAAAAGCATCATGGACTGAGAAACCTTAAGGAACTTCTTCGCCTTGACCTCATTGAGGACGATTGCCAAAACAACGGAGCAAACCGTACCGACGATGAGGAACAGGATGTTGATGACGAGCGTGTTGCGCGTAACGGTCCACGCCCAACTGGACTTGAAGAAGTATTCGAAGTTTTTCAGACCGACAAACGGGCTAAAAACACCCGACTTGTAGTTGAACTTCTCAAATGCAATTACGATGTACGGCAGTGTCAAATAAGAAAAGATGAAAGTGTAAACGACCGCGGGCAGCGCAAGCAGGTACAAAAACTTGTTTGTCCACAGCTCTTTAAAAGGATTCACTCTCTTCTTGCTGACATCAACCAAAGCTGACGCCTTACTCATGTTTGCGATCATCCTCTCCGAATAATGTGTCTCTTCTATATAATGGAAGAGTTTTGTTCACCTCTGCACAGCCGCACATATAAAATAAAGCTTATTTGCTTTATATTCATATATTGACTCTGCAAATGCGAACCCGGAATATCGCTATTCCTACTGAAAACAAAGTGCCGACAAAACTTGGTGTTTGCCAAAGCGTGTCGTTTTGCAATCACAGCGCACCGGGCGCCCTCCCTCATGGGTCTTCCCGGAACCTCTGCCCCGTGCAGAGATACCGTTTTTGCAAACCGCTTGTTTGTTTTCGATAAACAAACTTTAACACGCTGTGAACGATTTGTAAAGTATTCTTTTTGCGATAAACTCCAAAATTTCAAAACAACTTTGCATTTTGGCAGTTTCATGGCACTTCACAAATTTCGCTTTTCTCCATTTTTTGAGAATCGAATCACTTTTTTCGGCTTTTCGTGATATGAAACTACGGTTTTTTACGATTAGAATCAATAATCTGATTTTTCGCTTGCGTTTAGTGCCAAAATCCGTTATCATAGAGTTATACGAAATCTAAATCGTGTTTTTCGTTCTCTTTTGTATTTGGAGTGTTGTATTTTGTTTAAAAAAGTAAAAACCCGGCTGTTCAACCGGTACCTTTTCAGTATTTTCTGCGTGGTAGCCATAGCCGTTATACTCGTCACGCTTTTAATTTTCACCATCTACGCAAATTTGCAGGTCAGTTCTGCGCGCACCTATTCTGTGCATCAGTTGGAGCAGGTCTGTCAGATGACGGACATGCTCTACAGCCAAATGCGCTCCGTTAATAATCAAATTTTGCAGAACAGCAATACGAACCGTTGCCTCTCCTCCAATACCTTCAACCGCCTCATCGAAGCCGATGCAGGCATTAAGCTGCGCGAGATTCAAACGGCGCGAAGCTATACGCGCTATGTAAGCCTCTATAACTCCGCCTCCAACCGTTTCGTCTCCAGCTCTACGGCAGATTTTCTCACGGATGACGACATCGCATACTATTATAGTAGATTGCCCGATAATCCCGGCGCCGATACCTGCCTTCTGCGCATGATCGGTGCAAACTACGCCACACAGCAGCTTAAGACTCGTTATGTCTATTCCTTCGTCTTCCGCGTACAGCTACGCAAAGGCGGCTCGCCCGACCTCATCATCGTAGACGTGGACGAAGATTATTTCAACGATTCAATATCGAACCTGCGCACCTCAAACGGCTTTCAGCAGGTCCTGCTTTTGAACCGTTACGGCGAGGTTTTCTCCACCAATATCGCTGAAGGTGATTCACAAACCTTCACGCATGCAAAATCCGACAACGCTGTTGTCTCCGTGGAGGATTTCCCGGAGCTGACCGACAATTCCGGCTCTTTCTCCTACACTTGTGCCGACCATACCGAAGCGCTCGTCACCTACGCCAAGGCATCTTCCTCCGGCTTTACGATCTTCAATATCGTGCCGTACTCGAATATTTACAGCGGTCTCCCCCAGCTCGCCATCATCACATTACTCGCCGGTATTCTTGTGCTCTGCGTCGGCATGTTCATCTCGTTCCGCACCAGTGCAAGGCTCTCTGCGCCAATCGAAGTGCTATACAGCAACTATGTCAAAAAGCCGTCGAACGACCATGCCGGCGATGAGCTCGACCAGCTCAGCAAGGCCTTTTCCGATATGTACATGAAAGCCGATAAGCTGGAGCAGGGCCTCATCTCCTCCTATTCCGATTCCAAAAAGCGCAACATTCAGCGACTTATGCACGGCGAGTATGGTCAGATTCCGAATTACATCGAAGTATACCAAAGCTACGGCATTGACCTCACCGCGCCGTATTACACCATCGTCATTATCAGTGCAGCCTCCAAAGAGCTGCGCTTCGGCCCGGATGATCCAAACTATTTCATTTACAGCTACGCTCTCGAAAACCTCGCCACCGAAGTTTTGGGGCAGTTCGGCAGTGTCGTACCGTACCGCAATTCGCACAACTTTCTCGTGATGTTGCTTCCCCTGCAAAAGAACGCCTACCCGGAAAAGCTTGTGCCGGAGCTTGAGCGCGTGTGCGAGGTCATGCAGCGCGAGTTTGCCATGAACACCACCATCTGCATCGGCACCATCGTGGAGACAGCCGTTAATATCAACCTCTGCTATGAGGCGACGAACATCGCACTGGAATATTCCGCCATCCGTAATCAGGGCAAAATTTTCTTCGCCTATGAGACCGGCCAGAATATCAATCTCAACTCATACCACAACAAGCTCCACATGAAGCTTGCCGAGCACATCCGCGCAAATGATCTCGATGCCTGCTCGCATGAGTTCGATCTCGCGCTTTCCTACATGTCAAACGTCAGCTTCAATACAGCCGTTACGTATTTCAACCACGTCATGATGTCGCTGCTCGACGATTTCTCCACCACTTTCACGGATGACGACACCGCTTATCCCATCTTGATGGATAAACTGAATAAAATTGACCGTCAGCTACCGAATGTCTATATGCTGCGCAAGCGCTGCATGGAGTTCATCACCATTTTGGCGCATCATCAAAGCATCAACCGCAAATACGGCAACGAGCTTGCCGCCGATGCCGCAAAGGAATACATCGACAAAAACTACGCAAATCCGGATCTTTCCCTTAAAATGCTCGCCGGCATGGCAGGCCTTTCCTCCGCCTACTTCGGCAAAATTTTCGCCACGCAGATCGGCTATTCGTTCAGTGATTACCTCAGCAACACCCGCATGAAAAAGGCCGAGCAGCTTCTGCGTGAGACTAAGCTGCCCATCAACCAAATCAGCGAAGCCATCGGCATTGTGAACACGAACTATTTCTATTCTATCTTCAAGAAAAAGTATGGCATGACACCGCTCGCCTACCGCCGCACGTGTTCCGGCGAAGCGGAAGATACAAAATCCGAAGAACAGGACGAAACCACAGAGTAATTCACCCGGTTTTACGGACCGTTCACGAATTGTTAGCAGTTGATTTTCATAATTTTTCGGAAAACGAATTGATTTTTTGTGCATTTACGCTTATAATGTGTATAGAACATTGAAAGGCGGCGAGCAAATGCGCATCCGTAAAAAACCACTTGGAGACAAAAACTTAGTCGGCGCACGTATTGAGAGTATTCGCCGCAATCGTGGCATGAAACAGAAAGAGCTGCTCGCACAGCTGCAGGTGCGCGGTGTTGACATCAACGCCTCTGCCCTCTCTAAGTTAGAGGGTCAGCTTCGCACCGTCACGGATATCGAGCTTTTAGCCTTCGCCGAAATTTTAGACGTCGATGTCTTCTGGCTCCTTACCGGCAAATCCCAACAGATCTAAAACCAAAACCGGGTAGCACACCGCACGGCAGCTTACCCGGTTTTCTTTTAGCTTTTTTATCGTTTGTTTATTTCTATCCCCCGCACCGTAAAATGCGCCCTATACAAGAATTCCCGGAGAGCACACAGCTTTCCGGGAATTTCATTCAGTAATAGAAACGCTTGCTTAAAAGCAGCTCGGGTCAGATTACTTCTTGCTCTTCTCGCCCTTATGCACAGCCCACATGGTGTACAGCGGAGCCGCAATGCACAGCGAGGAATAGCAACCGACAATCGTGCCGACCATCATCGGCAGCGCAAAGCTCTGTACAGAGCTGATGCCGTAAACCGCCGCAACAATGTAGATGACAAGCAGCGCCATGAAGGTGGTCAGAGACGTCAGAATAGAACGCGTCATTGTCTGATTGAGGCTCTTGTTGACGATAGCCGGCAGTGCATCCGGGCTCTTCGTCGGGGAGAGCTTGCGGTTCTCACGAATACGGTCGTAAATGACGATGGTATCGTTCAGCGAGTAGCCGAGGATTGTCAGGATAACAGCGATGAAAATATCATTGATCGAGAAACCAAAAATCACAAACGCGAAATACACAAGCAGCACGTCATGCACAAGTGCGATGAGCGCCGTAACGCCGGCGGAAAGACCGCCGATTTTCTTAAAGCGCAGCGCAATGTAAACGAGCAGGATCACGAACGTGATGAGCAAGCAAACAAGGCACTTCTGGAAGAACTTCGCGCCCATGGTCGGGTCAACGGAGCTCGATTCCACCACGTTGAACGTGCGGTCAGCATACGCATCGGATAGGGACTGCGCGATTGCCTGCTGTTCATCGAGCGTCACAGCTTCGTTGCCCGCAAAGGACAGCGTCACTTGGTTTGCGTCCGTGCCGAACGTCTTACTCAATGCAACGGAAACGTCGCGGCCGGTCTCTTCTTTTACGAGGGACGCGATTTCATCCGTATCGACTTCGCCGTCTACGGAATACTTAATCATCGCACCGCCGACGAACTGAATGTCCATCTTCGTGCCACGAATGAAATTGAAAATCAAGCCGATGACCATCAGGCCAATCGAGATGCCGAACAGAATTTTTCTGTTCTTATAGAAATCAAAATCAAACTTTTTCATTACTTATCCGCACCTCCAAACAGCCATTTCTTACGGAGCGGCTTGAAGCCGGAAAGCGATTTGATCATCAGACGAGAGCAGAACACGCCCATGATGAAGTTGCCGATTACGCCGACGAGCAAAGTGTAGCCGAAGGAGTAGATCGCACCGGTCGTGGATTCGCCGAAAATCTTAGAGAGAATGTTAGACGGACCGAACACGCCGATGAGCATGATGGCAACGATCAAAATCGTGATGTTGCCGTCGATGATCGACCAAAGGCTGTTGGAGCAGCCCTTCTGAATGGCGCCGTCCAGCGTTTTGCCGGTGCCGAGTTCTTCCTTAATACGGCTCGCGGTGATAATGTTCGCATCCACGCCCACGCCGATGGAAAGGATAATACCCGCAAGACCCGGCAGAGTCATTGTAAAGCTGTTCACAAACGGGAAGTAGCCGGAAATCGCCGCAAAGGTGATTGCAAGCTGACCCACAAGCGTCAGCACAGCCACAAAGCCCGGAACCTTAAAGATGATGATCATAAAGACCGCGATGAGCGCAAAAGCGATTACGCCGGCCATGACCATGGCATCCAGAGACTTCAAGCCGAGCGTCGGGTTCACGGTGCTGAAGTTCGAGGTCTGCAAAGCAAACGGCAGCGCGCCGCCCTGAATCTTCGCGGCAAGCTCGGAAGCCGTAGCTGCCGTAAAGTTGCCGGTAATGGAAGCCTTGCCGTCTGTGATAACCGCGTTAACGGTCGGTGCGGAAATCATGATGTCATCCATCCAGATGGAGATTGTCTTGCCCTTCAGGCGTTCGGTCGCTTCCGCAAACTTCTTTGCGCCCTCATCGGAAAGCGTCAGGGAAATCGCATAATCGTAGCTGCCAGAGGTGGAATTCTCCTGCATGACCGGCTTTGCCTCGGTCACGTCGCTGCCTTCCAGAATAATTGTATCGGCCGTAGTGCCCGTCGGTGTCTGGTAAACCGGGTTGCCCTCGCCGTCCACGGTCTGGGTCTCGTATGAATTGCCCTCGCGGAATGTCAGCAGCGCCGTTGCGGAAATTTCTTCAATCGCCTTCTCCGGGTCAAAGTCCGATTCGCCGCTCTTCCACGGGAAACGAACAATGATCTTGTCGTTGGCTTCGTCGGTGTAAATCTCGTAGTCCGTAATGCTCTTCGAGACCATACGCAGCTCAATGATTGCCTTTGCGGCTTCAAGCTGCTCTGCGGTCGCCTCCACGCCGTCAGCCGGGCTGAAGGTCGCTTCCACGCCGCCGCGGATATCAATACCCCATCTTATATCGCCGGCGCCCTTGATCCATGTGTTCTTCGTGTCACCGTTCTGCGTGTAAACGCCGAAGACCGATGTGTATGTAAGCGCAAGGATCAGAGCCGCGATGATAAAAAACACAGGTTTTTTCACGCGCTTCATCTAATTGTTTCCTCCAATGGATAAAACCGCCGTTTTATCCGTTTACTTTTAAAATGTCCGTCATGTAAAGCAGGGTGGCAAGAACCACCCTGCAAATCTACACCTGACGATTTAAATTATTCCTCAGAAGCGTCCTCGCCCTGGTCTTCGAGCAGAGCACGGATGGAGAGGGAAACTCTCTTCTTGTCGAAATCGATGTCGGTAATCTTCACCTTAACAACGTCGCCAACCTTCAGAACGTCCTGCGGCTTCTCGATTCTTCTGTCCGCGATCTGAGAGATGTGGATGAGACCGTCGATGCCCGGGAGAATCTTAGCAAATGCGCCGAACGTGGTCATGCCGACAACGGTAGCGTCGCAAAC
>OMBG01001105.1_pt1 | contig 12653 bp, 9 predicted proteins | sample 1674251 | NCBI WGS metagenome assembly OMBG01 (sample SAMEA103958153, study PRJEB25191) | human gut metagenome | reverse complement strand
CTGTACGGCGACCCGGCGGAGGCCGCCCGGAGGATCAAGGACGAGATACGGGATACCCTGGGCTTTACCGTGAATATAGGCGTTGCCAACAACAAGCTGCTGGCAAAGATGGCCAGCGACTTTGAAAAGCCGGATAAGGTCCATACCCTGTTTGACGGGGAGATACGGGAAAAGCTATGGCCACTGCGGGTAGGCGAGTTGTTTACGGTAGGCCCGGCTACGGCGAGAAAACTGGAGCAGGCGGGTATAACTACAATTGGCGCACTGGCAAAGGCCAGCCTTTTAAGCATACAGGCGCTGCTTGGGCAGAAAATGGGCAGGCAGGTGTGGGAGTATGCCAACGGGAGGGACGAATCCTCCGTGCTTACAGAGGCGGAGGAGGCAAAAGGGTACAGCATATCCACTACTACGGAAGAGGACGTTGTAACGGCGGAGCAGGCGTATAAAATACTGCTGGCCCTTGCGGACAGCGTAGCGGCCCGAATGCGCTCCGAAGGGGCGAAGGCATACGGCGTGTCAGTCACCATACGGGGCAACGACTTCAAAAACAGGTCCCACCAGAAAAAGCTGACGGAGCCTACCGATATAACCAACGAAATATATAAGCTTTGCCGAAGCCTGTTTGATGAGCTGTGGGATAAGCATACCCCGCTTCGTCTGCTCGGCATAGGGCTGCTGAACGTGACAAAAGAGGAATACGCCCAGCAGTGTATGTTCTGCGATGAAGGTAAGGACAGGGCCCGAAAGCTGGATAGGGCGGTGGACGACATACGCGGCCGCTTCGGCGCGGATACAATAATGCGCGGCTCAGTTATGGGCTCCGGCGCGAATGTGGGCAAAAAGTATAAGGCCCATATGGAAAACAAACGAGAGGGATAAAGGAGAATAACCTTATGATGAAGATAAAGGGTAATACAAGAGGCATGGTCTATGCCTCTGCTATAGCCGCGATATACGTGGTGCTGACTCTGGTGTCGGCAGCGGCCAGACTGTCCGGCGGCGTGATACAGTTCAGACTTTCGGAAGCACTGACGGTGCTGCCTGTGTTTACGGGCGCCGCGGTTCCGGGGCTGTTCATAGGGTGCGCAATAGCAAATCTCGTCACCGGCGCGCTGCCGTGGGACGTGGCCATAGGATCTCTTGCGACGCTGATAGGCGCATACCTGACATACAGGTTCCGGAACAGGCCTAAGCTTGCCCCTGTGTTCCCCATATTGTCAAACGGATTGATAGTGCCATTCGTGCTCAAATACGTATACGCCTTTCCCGGAAGCTACTGGTACTTTTTTCTGACGGTAACAGTGGGAGAGGTCGTGTGCTGCGGACTGCTTGGCTATTTGCTGTACCGGGCGCTCAGCAAGAGGGAAATATTTAAATAGATATAAATAGTTTTAAAATTTGAACAATCGGTGAACTGTGGCAGATTTGTTGAAAACAGCCAAAAGTCAAGGTATAATGTTGCCGTTAATAAAGAATATTACCGGGAGGAACGATGCTATATGAGTAAAGAATATGTGATAATGACTGATTCTTCCTGCGACCTGCCTCAGGAACTGGCGGATCAGCTTGGCCTTGAGGTGCTGCCTCTTGAGGTTATGGCGGACGGAAAAAATTACCGCAACTGGCTGGACGGACGGGAGATAGGCTTTAAGGAGTTCTATAAGCTGGCGAGAGAAGGAAAGGAACTCAAGACCTCCGCAGTGAATACCGCCGCTTTCGAGGAGAAAATGGAAAAACTTCTCAAGGAGGGGAAGGATATACTTTATATAGGCTTCTCCGCAGGACTCAGCACCACATATAATTCCGGCGAATCCGCCGCGCGTGAGCTTAGGGAAAAGTACCCCGACAGAAAGATATATACTGTGGATACACTCGCCGCGTCCCTCGGCCAGGGCATGATAACATACTATGCCGCGAAGAAAAAGGAAGAGGGCGCGACCATAGAAGAGGTGCGGGACTTCGTTGAAAGCGAAAAGCTGCATATGTGCCACTGGTTCACCGTGGACGATCTGAATTACCTCAAGCGGGGCGGGCGCATTTCCGCCGCCACCGCCGCGATAGGCACCATGCTCAGCATAAAGCCTGTTATGCATATGGACAATGAGGGCCATCTGGTAGCCGTCGGAAAGGCGAGGGGAAGGAAGGCTGCGCTGAAGGCACTGGCGGACAGCATGGAATCCACCATGCTGCCAGGCAGAAACGAGACTATCTTCATCAGCCACGGCGACAGCCTCGAGGACGCGGAGTATCTGGCGAATTTGGTACGTGAGCGCACAGGCGTACAGGATATAGTGATAAACTATGTCGGCCCCGTGATAGGCGCCCACGCCGGCCCCGGCACCATCGCACTGTTCTTCTGGGGCAGCGAAAGGTAAAGCACAGACAAAGAACGGCGGGCAAATGTATCCCGCCGTTTTTGTTTTCCGTTTTATTATATTTTATACACAATGATTCATTGCAAACAGTGATATTGTATGCTATTATATGCTAATGGCGGTGTGCCCGCAAATTGATACACATATATATGTGGTTTCGGAGGTTTATAAATGGCAACTTTGGAAAAGCTGGAAAACGGCAAGGTGAAAATCACTATCGAGGTACCTGCGGCGAAGTTTGAGGAGGCCGTTGAGAAGGCTTATCATACCAACGGCAAGAAGTTCAACGTCCCCGGCTTCCGCAAGGGACATGCTCCGCGCAAGATGATCGAAAACGCCTATGGCCCGCTGGCCTTCTTTGATGATGCGTTCGATATCGTCTACCCCGAGGTATATCAGGCAGCCATAAAGGAGCACGACATAGAAGTGATCGACAGGCCTGACATTTCCATAGTTGACCTGCCACTGGACGGCAAGGATCTGGTGTTTACCGCAGAGGTTGCCGTGCGCCCCGAGGTCAAGCTGGGTCAGTATAAGGGTATAGAAATAGAAAAGCGCGAGTATAATGTTACGGATGACGACGTGGCTGCGGAGATCGAGCGCGAGCGCGAAAAGGTTGCGCGCATGGTAGATGTTGAGCGCCCCGTTGAGAACGGCGATACCGTAAACCTCGACTATGAGGGCAGCGTATCCGGCATCAAGTTCGAGGGCGGCTCCGCTCAGGGCCAGACCCTTGAGATAGGCTCCCACACCTTCATCGACGGCTTTGAAGAACAGATGATAGGTATGAATGCGGGCGAGGAGAGGGATATTCAGGTAAAGTTCCCCGAAAAGTATCACAGCGAAGCCCTGGCCGGCGCTGACGCCACCTTCCATGTAAAGGTGAACGGCATACAGAAAAAGGAGCTGCCGGAGCTGGACGATGAGTTCGCTAAGGATGTATCCGAATATGACACTCTTGACGAACTGAAGGCGGCAAAGCGCGAGGAGCTTGAAAAGAAGGCCAGGCGCGATGCTGAGACCGAGAAGGAAAACGCCGTAGTAGCCAAGGCCGTTGACAACGCCGAGGTAGTCATACCCGATATCATGGTAGAGCGGCAGATAGACGCCATACTCAACGATATCCGCTACCGCCTGAGTATGCAGGGCATCAGCCTTGAGGATTACATGAAGTACACCGGCACCGATATGGAGTCCTTCCGCAAGGAGAGCCGTATCGATGCGGCCCGCAGGGTAAAGAGCCAGCTGGTGATAGACGCCGTGGCTAAGGCTGAGGACATCAAGGCTACCGAAGAAGAAATAAACGCTAAGGTAGATGAGTATTGCGCACAGTTTGGCGACAAGGCCGAGGAATTCAAGAAGGGCCTCAGCGAGGACGACAAGAAGTTCTTTGCGGATCAGATAATGGTCGACAAGACTCTGGCAGTAATGACCGATACCGCCGTAGAGGTAGAGAAGGCCGAGAAGAAGCCTGCAAAGAAGGCTTCTGCCAGGAAGACCAAGAAGACCGAGGAAAAGCCTGAGGAGAAGGACGCTGAGTAAGGCGCGAGTATCTTCCGATAATTGTCACCTGTACTGCTTCGCCGCACCGTGCCGTGCGGCGAGGCATTTATAACGAATGGCACGATGTATTCAGACAATAAAGGAGATGAACACTATGAATCTTATACCGATGGTAGTAGAGCAGTCAAACAAGGGGGAGCGTTCCTATGACATATATTCCCGCCTGCTAAAGGATCGTATAGTGTTCCTTGGCGGCGAGGTCGATGACGATTCCGCCAACCTTATCGTGGCTCAGCTGCTATTCCTTGAAGCGGACGATCCGGATAAGGACATTAGCTTGTATATAAACAGCCCCGGTGGCTCCGTCACTGCGGGCATGGCGATATATGATACCATGCAGTACATCAAATGCGATGTATCTACCATATGCATAGGCATGGCGGCAAGCATGGGCGCTTTTCTGCTTGCGGCAGGCGCAAAGGGCAAGCGCAGGGCGCTGCCCAACAGCGAGATAATGATACACCAGCCTCTGGGAGGCGCGCGCGGCCAGGCCACCGACGTAGCCATTCAGGCTGAACAGCTGGTAAAAATCAAGAAGAAACTGAACGGGATACTTTCCGCGCGTACGGGCCAGCCCATAGAAAAGGTGCAGGCCGATACCGAGCGCGACAACTATATGGATGCCGAGGCGGCGCTTGCCTACGGTCTCATAGACGAGATAATTCCGCCCAGGAGGTAATTGATGGCGAAAAACGAAGAAAAAAACACCGGCACGATAAAGTGCTCATTCTGCGGAAAGCCACAGGACGAGGTGAATCGCATAATCGCGGGCCCCGGCGTGTACATCTGCAATGAGTGCATAGAGCTTTGCCAGGAAATAATAGACGAGGACTTCTCCACGGTGGAGGCAGACCTCAAGGACATACCGAAACCCCAGGAGATTTCCGATACTCTCGATGAGTATGTGGTAGGTCAGACAGCCGCCAAGCGTGCGCTGGCCGTCGCCGTGTACAATCACTATAAGCGTATAAACGCCGGCAAGCAGAAGGACGACGTGGAGCTGCAAAAGAGCAACATAATCATGCTGGGGCCTACCGGCTGCGGTAAGACCATGCTGGCCCAGACCCTTGCGAAGATACTCAACGTTCCATTTGCCGTTGCTGACGCTACATCGCTCACGGAGGCCGGCTACGTAGGCGAGGACGTAGAAAACATACTGCTCAAGCTCATTCAGGCGGCGGATTACGACGTAGAGCGTGCGGAAAAGGGCATAGTATACATCGACGAGATCGACAAGATCGCCCGTAAGAGCGAAAATCCATCCATAACCCGCGACGTTTCCGGCGAGGGCGTGCAGCAGGCGCTGCTTAAGATACTGGAAGGGACGGTAGCCAGCGTTCCACCTCAGGGCGGCCGCAAGCACCCCCATCAGGAGTTTATACAGATAGACACCACAAACATACTCTTCATCTGCGGCGGCGCGTTTGCAGGCATTGAGGATATCATAACCAAGCGCACGGGCAAGAGCGTAATGGGATTCGGTGCGGACGTGCAGAGCAAGGTGGAGAAGGACGTGGGCTCCATACTGAAGAACATACTCCCGGAGGATCTGCTCAAGTTCGGCCTTATACCGGAATTCGTGGGAAGAATGCCCGTGATAGTCACGCTGCATCAGCTTGACCGCAAGGCATTGATAGACATACTCACAAAGCCGAAGAATGCCCTTACCCGGCAGTATAAGCGGCTGTTTGAGATGGACGGCGTGGAGCTCAAGTTTGACGAGGACGCGCTGGAGAGGGTTGCGGATCTCGCCATAGAGCGCAAGACCGGCGCCAGAGGTCTGAGAGCCATACTTGAGGACGTAATGCTGGACATCATGTTCGACATACCCTCAAGGAGCGATATAAAGAGCTGTACCATAACCAAGGACGTCATCGAAAAGAAGGCGCCTCCGGTGTTCGGGTACAGAAAACAGAAAGAGCAGCTTCCGCCCCCTGAGCTGGGCGACGCCTGCTGAACCGAGGATCCCCGCGTATAAAACAGGGGCCGGAACATAAGTCAACAACCGGCAAGGCCAATTTTAAAGGGCGCTTTGCCGGCTTAATTTTTTAATGACGGAGGTATTGCCAATGAAAAAAGACGTAGTGATAATCGGCGCGGGACCGGCGGGCATATTCACCGCGCTTGAAATGCTGCGCAAGGGAAGCGGGCAGAGCATACTGATCGTGGAAAAGGGGCAGGCTATCGAGAACCGCCGCTGCCCGAAAGCGAAGACCGGCCGCTGCATGAACTGCAAGCCATACTGCCACATTACTACGGGCTTTTCAGGCGCGGGCGCGTTTTCTGACGGTAAGCTGTCGCTGAGCTGCGAGGTGGGAGGCGACCTGCCAAGTCTCATAGGAACGGACGTTGCGCAGGAAACGATAGATTATGCGGATAAGATTTATCTTGAATTCGGAGCAAGCACCAGGGTGGAGGGAATAGGTAATACCGAGGAGGTAAAGGATATTCGCAAGCGTGCCATAAAGGCCGGACTTCGCCTTGTGGATTGCCCGATACGCCATCTGGGAACAGAAAAGGCTCAGGATCTTTACCTTGCCATAGAAAAGTATCTGCAAAGCAACGGCGTAGAGATGCTGTTTGGCTGGGAATGCACCGACCTTATACTCGAAGGCGAGGAATGTAAGGGAGTGTATATCACTAACGGCAAGGAGAGCAGCGCCGTACAGGCAAAGCATACCGTTGTGGCTACCGGCCGCAGGGGTGCGGACTGGCTGGAAAAACTCTGCGCCGATCACGGCATAGCCCATCAGCCTGGAACAGTGGATATAGGGGTACGGGTCGAGGTGCGAAACGAGATAATGGAGCGGGTAAACGAGGTACTCTATGAGTCCAAGCTCATAGGCTATCCAAAGCCCTTCAAGAATAAGGTGCGCACCTTCTGCCAGAATCCCGGCGGATTTGTGAGCCAGGAAAACTACGACAACGACCTTGCTGTGGTAAACGGCCACTCTTACAAGGACATAAAAAGCAACAACACCAATCTCGCCATACTTGTATCCCACAACTTCAGCGAGCCCTTCAACCAGCCCATAGCCTACGCACAGAAGGTGGGAGAGCTTACCAATATGCTGGGCGCGGGGCACATAATGGTGCAGCGCTTCGGCGACATACTGGACGGCAAGCGCACATGGCAGAAGGAGCTGGCCCAGTCCAACGTAAAGCCTACCCTGCCCGATGTGGTGGCTGGAGACATAACCGCCGCCATGCCGTACAGGGCCATGATAAATATAATCAACTTCATAAAGGCCATGGACGAGGTGGTTCCCGGCTTCGCCTCCTATGAAACGCTGCTGTATTCCCCGGAGCTTAAGTTTTACAGCAACCGCGTGAAGATGGACACCGACTTCAACACCAGCGTAAAGGGACTCCACTGTCTTGGCGACTCCAGCGGCTGGACTCGTGGCCTTATGATGGCCTCCGTCATGGGAGTGCTCATGGGCCGGGTTATAGCCAGAGAGGGATAAACAAAAGAATGATAAAATGGGCTGCGAGGGCAGCCCATTTTTGCGTGCATTATTCGGTCAGATAGGCAAGTGGCTTATTATGTATCCGCCGCACAGCATGCTGAGCAGATTCGCGACGACCGCGCAGAGTATGCTCATCTTTTTGCTCTTTTCGGTTATAAAGCCGCAGTATACCTTGGCCTCAATGGCGGCTATAAGCATTTCCAGCGGATAGAAGAAGATCGCCCACATATAGCCCAGTGAAATGCCGTGGAAGAGCAGGTTCAGACCGGTCTGAGTGACGAGGTTCGCGATGAAAAAACACCCGCCAGCTCCTTTTTTCCCGGTAGCCGAACAGGTAGAACACGAGACCCTCTATGGCGAGCGTGAGCAGTACCCGCATGGCTATGAGCAGCGGCGTGCGAAGGGGCTTTTCGCCCTCTGCGATGGTGCGGCCCGCCACGTCGAGGGTGTACAGGGCTCCGTATCTCCCCTTTGCGGGCGCGAAGGGGATCGTGAATTGGGTATCGCCGTATTTTACGGTAAGCTCGTCCTTCCTGCTGTCGCTATCCGGATCCCCGCCGTAAAAGTACCGATAATGGCTTTCCCAGCCCTTTACTGTTTTTTGAAGAACGTAGGGCTCAGTGCCCGGTGCGCCGGAGGGTATGGAAAGCTCAAGGCCGTCGGGAGGGTTGGATACGATAATGATGAAGGAAGGCGGCTCCGCGGCGTTTGCCAGGGCGGCCGATTGCAGCGAGAGCAGCGTAAAGGCGATGAGAAGCAGGGCGGCCAAGCGTTTCGGGTTCATTTCGCACCTCCTGATACAGTCTTTAGTCTTTTAAATATTATAACATGCCCATAGGGGGCGCGGAAGTAAAAAAAGTATAAATAAACCCATACATGGCGGGTTTTCCCACCGTGCCTTTTGCTCCTGTACGGGCATACTACACTTAAAAACAGCTTGAGAAAGGAATTTGCGTATGGAAAAAGGAGCGGTATGGCTGCTGATAATATCGCAGCTTTGCATATGGGGCTATGTTTGGTGGAAAAAAAGAAGGACGAGAAAGCTCATACAGGGCGAACCTGAGCGGCGCGGCGGCGCGCAAAAACAGAGCAGAGAGATGAAGGAGCTTGCAGAAATGCGCAAGCGCTCCCTGAATACTCCGCTTTCTGAAAAAGCACGTCCGGCCAAAATGAACGAGGTGATAGGTCAGGAGGAGGGAATAAGGGCGCTGCGCGCCGCCATGTGCGGGCCAAACCCTCAGCACGTGATAATATACGGCCCTCCGGGCTGCGGCAAGACCTGCGCAGCGCGGCTGGTGCTGGAGGAGGCCAGGCGGCAGAAGGATTCTCCCTTTGACAAAAACTCTAAGTTCGTGGAGGTGGATGCTACCTGCGTACGCTTTGACGAAAGGGCCATAGCCGACCCCTTAATGGGCTCGGTTCACGATCCAATATATCAGGGGGCGGGGGCGTTGGGCTCTGCGGGGGTTCCTCAGCCCAAGCCGGGAGCGGTGAGCCGGGCGCATTGCGGCATACTGTTCCTGGACGAGATAGGCGAGCTGCACCCGGTGCAGATGAACAAGCTGCTGAAGGTGCTGGAGGACAGGAAGGTATTCTTCGACAGCGCCTATTACTCAAAGGACAATGCAAATATACCTCAGCATATACATGACATATTCCAGAATGGCATGCCGGCGGACTTCAGGCTCATAGGAGCTACTACCCGGCAGCCGGAGGAGCTGCCCGCGGCGCTGCGTTCAAGGTGCGTGGAGCTGTTCTTTAAGCCTTTGTCCTTCGAAAGCATGCTGACCATTGCCAGGGGCGCGGCGAAACGGCTGGGATACGATATGGATGATGCCGCAGCTGAGCTTTGCGCACAATGCTGCATGTCCGGGCGCGACGCGGTGAATATGATACAGCTTGCCGGGGGTGCGGTATATACTCAGAACCGGCGCAGGATAACCTTTTCGGATATGGAGTGGGTGTCCGAAATAAGCAACTGCCCCAAACGGCCCGATATCCGAATGCCTGAGCATATGCTGCCCGGCACAGCCATAGGCATAGGCGTAGTGGGCGGCGGGAACGGCATGATAATGGAAATAGAGTGTGCGGCGGAGCGGGCGAGAGGCGCCCTTGGCCGGCTGGACATAGGCGGCGCAGTGGAGCGTGAAGAGATAGAGATGAGAGGCAAACGCCTTGAGCGGCGTAGTACTGCCATGGCATCGGCGCAGAATGTGCTGAGCGCTTTCAAAAACCGCTTCGGATTGGACTGCGGGGCGTATGACATACATTATAACGTCCCCGGAGGCTTCCCCATGGACGGCCCCAGCGCAGGTATAGCATTTGCCGTGGCGCTCATGAGTGCCATATCCGGCAAAGCCCCCGTTGCGGGTATAGCCATGACAGGAGAGATAACCGTAAACGGTCAGGTACGCCCCGTAGGCGGCGTGAGGGAAAAGCTGGTGGCCGCCATAGAGGCGGGAGCACATACGGTAATAGTGCCTGAGGCCAACTACGAGAGGCAGTTTGAGGAGGCGAAGGCGCGGGTGGTCGCAGCAGCCGACATAACCGAGGTGATGCGCATAGCCTTCGATATACCCGCTGAAGAGGAGATAGACGGAGTGCTGCCTTTCCTGTGCACAACGGCTTAATTTTGGCTTAAAAAAGGTTTTTACCATATACACACTGTTGTCAAAATCAAATGGTATAAGTATAATCACATATATAATTTATACTGAGGATAACGCAGAAGACATGGTAGAACACGAAAAAACGTATAAAGATATCCCCGCTGTGGCCTTGAGGGGCCTTGTGGTGCTGCCCGGAGAAATGCTGCATTTCGACGCGGGCAGGCCCAAAAGCGTGCATGCCCTCAATAGGGCGATGGATGAGGAAGGGCTTATATTCGTAAGTGCCCAGAAGGATCCAAAAATATCCGAGATCGAGCCGGACGACATATATGAAACCGGTACTCTCTGCGCCCTGAGACAGGTGCTGCCAATGCCCGGTGACTCTGCGAGGGTATTTGTAGAGGGAGTATGCCGCGCTCTTGCCATGAAAGTCAGGGACGGCGAAGAGGGCTTCTCCGCAGATATAGAGGTGCTGGATGACGAGGAATGCAAGCCTGCCAAGGCGGAGGCATTGCGCCGGAGGGTGAGCAAAAAGCTGGGCGAGTACGCCCAGCTCAGCCCTAAACTCAACTCGGACATCATGGCGAATATCGAGGCAAAGCTGATGCCCGGCGAATTTGCAGACGCTGCCGCCAACGCTGTCCTGAAGCGCCCGGAGCAGCGTCAGGAAATACTGGAGGAGTTGGATCCTGCAGAGCGAATGAAGAAGCTGTTGAGTTTCTTTGTGGGCGAGATAGATATACTCAAGGCGGACAGACGCATAGCTGCCGAAGTAAAGTACCAGGTTGACAAGAGCCAGAAGGAATACTACTATCGCGAGCAGATAAAAGCCATACGCAAGGAGCTGGGTGAGAGCAGCGATACCGAAGCGGACGAATTCAGGGAAAAGCTTGAGCATAAGCAGATGCCTGACAGCGTGCGTTCAGTAATCGAGCGCGAGATAAAGCGCTACGGGGACCTGCCCGCAGGCTCACACGAGGCGCCCTCCGCGCGGAATTATATAGAGTGTATGCTGGATCTTCCCTGGAACGAGGAAAGCACGGACAACATGGACCTCACCCATGCGCGGGAGACGCTGGATTCCGCCCACTACGGCATGGACAAGGTGAAGGAACGCATAATAGAGTACATGGCTGTGGCGCGGCTTACCGGTAAGGTGAACGGGCAGGTCATATGCTTCGTAGGCCCTCCGGGCGTAGGTAAGACCTCTATCGCCAAGTCCATAGCCGATGCTTTAGGCAGGCGGTTCGTCCGAATGAGCCTGGGCGGCATACGGGACGAGGCTGAAATAAGGGGCCATAGGCGCACCTATATAGGTGCGATGCCGGGCAGGGTGATATCCGCTATGCGTCAGGCCGGGGTGATGAACCCGGTGATACTTTTCGATGAGATAGACAAGCTGGCGGGGGATTACCATGGCGACCCGGCGGCCGCCATGCTTGAGGTGCTGGACAGCGCGCAGAATTTCGCCTTCCGGGATCACTTCATCGAGGTGCCCTACGATCTTTCCAAGGTCATGTTCCTCACCACCGCCAACGACAGAAGCGCCATACCCGCGCCGCTGCTGGACCGAATGGAGGTCATAGAGGTACCCGGCTACCTTGAAACGGAAAAAATAGAGATAGCCAAGCGCCATCTTCTGCCAAAGCAGATGGAGAAGAACGGCCTTAAAAAGAGCATGCTGACAATACCCGACCCGCTGTATCCAGACATAATACGCGGTTACACAGCCGAGTCCGGTGTGCGCAGCCTTGAACGGGTGATGGGCAGCATATGCCGAAAGGCCGCATGCGACATAGGCGACGGCAAGGCAAAGAAGGTGCGTCTCACCAAGGCGCGCATAAACGAGTATCTCGGCAGGCCAAGGTATAACAGCTACACCAGGGCGCATAAGGACGAAATCGGCCTTGTCAATGGCCTTGCATGGACCAGCGCTGGCGGCGATACGCTGGAGATAGAGGTGCAGACCGTACCGGGCAGCGGCAAGCTGATGCTTACGGGCCAGCTGGGCGATGTGATGCAGGAAAGCGCAAAGGCAGCACTGACCTTCGTGCATGCCAACGCCGAAAGGCTGGGCATTGACGAAGCCACAATCCGGGAGAAGGATATACACCTGCACGTGCCCGAAGGCGCTGTACCAAAGGACGGCCCCAGCGCAGGCATCACCATGGCTGTAGCCATAGCCAGCGCGCTGTCTGGAATACCAGTAAAGGGCAGCGTAGCTATGACCGGAGAAATAACCCTTCGTGGCCGCGTGCTGCCGATAGGCGGCCTCCGGGAAAAGCTTCTGGCAGCGGTCCGGGCAGGCATGACGGCTGTAATAATTCCGGAGGAGAACCGCAAGGATCTGGAGGATGTACCGGAGGAGATAAAGAAGGCGTTGGAGCTGCACTTTGCTTCCAATGCAATGACGGTCATGGAAAAGGCTCTGGCCTATATGCCGAAGCACAGCGGCCGTATAAGAGTAGAGCAAAGGGAAAGCGGCGTAAGCGCAGTCCAGTGAGGGTGTGTTTTTATAAAGGGAGGGCTCTTGCTCTCCCTTTAGAGTGTCAAAAAAGTGGCTGAACGCCACTTTTTTGAGTTTTTTCATCCGGTGCTTGCGCCTATGGCGCGGCCAGCACCGAATGCAGGGAAAG
>OMBG01001089.1_pt1 | contig 12807 bp, 11 predicted proteins | sample 1674251 | NCBI WGS metagenome assembly OMBG01 (sample SAMEA103958153, study PRJEB25191) | human gut metagenome | reverse complement strand
GATGCCCCCGCTGTTATACCGATTCTGTCAAACTTCTTAAGTTCTTCAAAATCCATATCAGCCGCAGTCCGAACAAAATATGTATGTGCGCATCTTTCCCTGCATATATCGTAGAGCTTACATGCATTGGAACTGTTACGGCTTCCTATGACAATCATGGCATCCGATTCCGCTGCAATCGCGGCAGCCTCTTTCTGCCTCTCTTCTGTCGCACTGCATATTGTATTCAAAACATCTATTTTATCATAACTGTTTTTTTGAAAAATTTCAACCAAATATTGAAATTTATTGAAATTATATGTCGTTTGTGCCACAACACATAACTTTTTATGGTGTCCGGCTTCATTTTTCATAAAAATATAAGCCTCTGACTCGTCTGCAATAACGGTTGAATCATCTGCACAGCTCTTGATTCCCTGTACTTCGGGATGGTTTTTGTCACCTACGATAATAACATGCGTACCATCAGCTGATGCTTTTCGGACTATCTGATGTATTTTTAACACAAACGGGCATGTCGCGTCAACTAACTTATGTCCGCTTTCCTCTATTATGCGATAAATTTTCTCAGGAACGCCATGGGCGCGGATTATTACCGTTCCTTTTGGTGCTTTTTTTATATCTTCCGGAGTTTCAAGAACTTTAACACCCCGTCTTGTGAGGTCATTTACAACTTCTTCATTATGAATGACCGGACCGTATGTGTATACATTGCCGTTGCCGGCATGCTCATATACCATGTCAACTGCCCTTTTTACGCCGAAGCAAAAGCCTGCACTTCTGGCCGTTGTTACTCTCACCCGAATCACTCCTTTATCGCATCGCGGTATGCTTTGATAATAGCGGCGGTTACCTGGTTGATATCCATATCCGATGAATCTATAAGCACTGCATCATCTGCCTGCTTAAGCGGTGCAACATCCCTGTGCATGTCCCTGTAGTCGCGCTCCTCTATATCCTTCTTAATGGCTTCCATGTCAGCCGGAATACCCTTGTCAACAAGTTCATTATATCTTCTCTTTGCCCTGGTGGTAACGCTTGCGGTAAGGTAAATCTTGCATACGGCATCCGGCAGGACGCATGTTCCGATATCTCTTCCGTCCATGATCACGCTCTTTGTGGCGGCAATCTGTCTTTGAAGTTCAAGAAGCTTGGTTCTGACTGCCGGATATACCGAAATTGCCGATGTCATATTGCCGATTCGTTCCTCGCGGAGCCTTCCGGTAACATTGACTCCGTTAAGTATAATCTGCTGCGCTCCGTCTTCATATTCTATTTCTATCGAAATATCATCACACGCAGCGCTTATTGACTTTTCATCATCCTGTGAAATTCCGTGGTCAGCCATATATACTGCCATTGCCCTGAACATCGCTCCGGTGTCAACATATGTGAACGATAACTCCTTGGCTGCCTTCTTGGCTATTGTGCTTTTGCCTGCTCCGGCAGGTCCGTCGATTGCGATACTCTGTATCATATCATATTCCTCCATAATAATTATATATTCTGTGATATTCCGGCAAGATATCCGGTAGACCATGCGACCTGCAGGTTAAATCCTCCCGTCACTGCATCTACATCTATCATCTCTCCGGCAAAATAAAGTCCTTTTATAAGTTTCGATTCCATTGTGGATGAATCTATTTCCTTAACATCCACACCGCCGTGCGTGATAATCGCTTCATTAAAACCGCGAAGTCCCGTAAGAGTCAGGTCAAAATTCTTAATAAGCTTTACAAGTCCCTGCCTCTTATCTCTGGTTATTTCATTAACGCGGCATTGCGCATCTATTCCCGACCTTTCTATAATAACAGGAATCAGGGATTTGGGAAACAGTTTATCCAGTGAATTCATAAATTTTCTGTTAATATTAGCTTCAAAATCCCTTAAAATCCTGGCATCAAGTTGTTTTTCGTCAAGTGCCGGTTTCAAATCGATCACAAGTCTTAACGGTCTTTTCCTGATAATATCAACTGCGTATGAGCTGGCGCTTAACACAGTCGGCCCGCTGACACCGAAATGTGTAAAAAGCAGTTCTCCAAAATCTTCATATATCTTATGGTCTCCGTCATATATTGTCACACCGCAGTTTCTAAGCGATAAGCCCTGCAATTCCTTAACCCACTCCTCGGCTGCGGTAAAAGGGACCAGCGCCGGCATGCATTTGGTTATGTGGTGTCCGAGCTTTGAAGCCATCGTATGCCCCTCGCCCGTAGAACCCGTGGATGGATAGGAATATCCGCCGGTCGCAAGGATTACATTATCACATTCTACATCACATCCATTGACTCTTACGCCTGTTACATGTCCGTTTTCTGTGAGAATGTCGCGGTAATCGTTGTTGAATTCATAACGATGGCGGTGTCTCTCGGAAATTTCATTCGTGCCGTAGCAACGTTCCATGGTTGTTCCCTCGGCAATTACGCAAGGATATGCGCCGAGACGGAGTGTACCTCCCTTGTCAATGTTTTCACTCTGACCGGGCATGAAGTCGATAACCTTGTTTTTACAAATCTCATCAAATTCACCCGAGTGTGCATCGGCAATTCCGCAAACGTGTCTTGCGTATTCGATAACGGCAATCTGCATGCCGAGACAAATTCCGAAATAGGGGATATTGTTCTCTCTTGCGTACTTTGCGGCAAGAATCATACCCTCAATGCCTCTGCCGCCGAATCCGCCGGGAACGATGATTCCGTCAAGGTCTTTGAGCGTATCCTCATAGGTTTCCTTGGTGAGCTGCTCGGAATCTATCCAGTTTATGTCAATGTGTGTGTCGAGCGTATAGCCTGCATGGCGCATTGCTTCGGCAACAGAGAGATATGCGTCATGAAGCTGAACATACTTGCCGACAAGACCGATATGTACAATATGCTTGCGATTCTTGATTCTGTCAACAAGGTTTGTCCACTCTGTGAGATCTGCCGCAGGAGCATCAATATTAAGCTCACGGCAAACAACGGAGGAGAAGTTTGCTTGCTCAAGCATGAGCGGTGCTTCATAAAGATACGGGATAGTGATATTTTCGATTACGCAGTCCGGCTTAACGTTGCAGAACATGGAAATTTTCTTGAAGATTGAATCCTCAAGCGGTTCGTCACAGCGAAGAACAATGATGTCGGGACGAATTCCCATTCCCTGAAGCTCTTTAACGGAGTGCTGGGTGGGCTTGGATTTATGCTCGTCCGAGCCACGAAGGAACGGAACAAGTGTAACGTGAATAAAGAGACTGTTTTCCTTGCCGACTTCGAGTGAAATCTGTCTTACAGCTTCAAGGAACGGCTGGCTTTCAATATCGCCGATCGTACCGCCGATTTCGGTTATAACAACGTCTGCGTCAGTCTTTTTACCTACACGGTAAACAAAATCCTTGATTTCATTTGTGATGTGAGGGATGACCTGAACCGTTGAGCCGAGGTATTCGCCGCGGCGCTCCTTGTTGAGCACGTTCCAGTAAACCTTACCTGTTGTGAGGTTTGAGTATTTGTTAAGGTTTTCGTCGATGAATCTTTCGTAGTGGCCGAGGTCAAGGTCGGTCTCTGCGCCGTCCTCCGTGACATAAACCTCGCCGTGCTGATACGGGCTCATTGTGCCCGGGTCAACGTTTATGTAGGGGTCGAGCTTCTGTGCGGCTACCTTTAGCCCTCTTGCTTTGAGAAGCCGTCCGAGTGAAGCCGCCGTAATTCCCTTGCCAAGGCCGGAAACGACGCCGCCTGTTACAAAGATGTATTTTGTCATAATTGTCCCTCCGTTTATTTATAAGTCAAAATTATATTTTCCGCTATTTTTCGTTTGGTAACGCACCTGTCCATTGCTTGCTTTTCAATGTATCTGTGTGCTTCCGACTCCGTCATTTTAAGCTGTTCTATCAAAAGACATTTTGCCCTGTTTACTATTCGTATTTCTTCAATTTTTTCTTCGACCGAGGCGTTTTTCTTTTCCATTATTCTCAGTCGCTCTCTGGTTGAGCAGAGCATCTGAACGGATTGCATTATCATCGACGGCGAGGTGGGCTTGGATATCGTCAGAACGCCGTATTGCATGACCTTTGACATTATATCGGAATAATGCTCCGCCTTGACGAAAAGAAGAACACCTGTGCTGCTCTTTTGGCAAATGTCAAGTGCAAGCTTCGTCCCGAATTCGTCACGAAGCGGTGAATTTATGATAACAATATCAAATTCACGTTCAAGCAGCTTTCGTCTTGCCTGTGCAACGTCGGATGCTGTTTCAATCGGGTTAAACATCTTTTCGGGGAGCAAATCGAGCATCGGCCGGACGAATTTATCCGACGATGAAACTATCAGAACTTTGTAAACATTTTGTGCAAAATCCATTCGGCTCCCCTCCTTTTGTTTATTTTAAGGCAATGTCACACGATTGATGTGTGCGACTTACTTGCAATAATTATCTATGATTGATTCAGGCAGATGCTCCTTCACAAATTCACTTTCTCTTGCGGCCTTGCCTGCGCTGAAAATGTCGCTCGGCAGGGTCTTGAATTTCTTTGTGACTTCCTCGGGTGCATGAAAGAGATTGATATCCGCCATCTCGGGAAGCTCCGATTTGTTTTTGATGCCGTCAAGTCCCGCATAAATCAGCATGGCAAAGGCAAGGTACGGGTTACACATCGGATCCGGTGAACGAAGCTCGGCTCGCTTGTATTCACCGCCTGCCGCCGGAATACGGACAAGCTGCGAACGGTTTTCGCTCGACCAGGAAATATATCTCGGCGCTTTATTGCTGCCAAAACGTTTATATGAATCCGACGTCGTATTGAGAAACGCCGATATTTCGCAGATGTGATCGAGAATTCCTGCAATTACATACGGCATGATGTCGTTGCCGTCCTCGGATTTTGCCGAGATATTAATGTGCATGCCATTGCCGGGCATGGATTCAAGAGGCTTCGGTGAGAAGTCTGCCTTAAGTCCGTTTCTTGCGGCGATTGTATTGACTACCGCTTTGAATGTTGTGGCGTTATCAGCCGCTGTGAGCGGTTCGGAATATCTGAAGTCTATTTCGTTCTGACCCGGGCCTTCCTCATGGTGTGAACTTTCGGGTTTGATACCCATTCTTTCAAGGGTCAGGCAAACCTCGCGGCGAACGTTTTCTCCCTTGTCGTCGGGAGCAATGTCCATGTAACCGGCATTGTCATAGGGGATTTTTGTCGGTTTTCCTTCCTCGTCGCAGGTAAAAAGATAAAATTCCATTTCGGGGCCGAAAGCAAAGCTTACGCCTTCTTTTTTGGCATCGGCGATCGCTTTTTTTAGTATTGCTCTTGTGTCCGAACCGAACGGTGTGCCGTCAAGACGGGTGATTGAACAGAACATTCTGACAACTCGGCCGTGATCGGGTCTCCATGGGAGAACGGCAATCGTTGACGGATCGGGATGGAGAAGCAAATCGGAATGAACATCACAGCCGAAGCCCGATATTGCCGAAGCATCTATTGCGATTCCGTAATGGAATGCTTTTTCAAGCTCGTCGGGCATGACGGAAATATTCTTCTGCTTGCCGTAAATATCCGTGAATGCAAGGCGAATGAACTTGACGTCCTCTTCTTCGATATATTGCATTATTTCATCGGGTGAATATTTCATAACAGTTACCTACCTTTTCAGTTTGCAACGTACATCTGTTTATACGGTTTTTTGCTGTCGGGAGTAATTACCGTGAATTTTTCCTCCGTCAGTTCGTTTATATCTAAACCAAAGTAATCGCAGTAATTCTTGAGAAACGGCATAATCTCCGCCATGTCATCGTCGGTTGCGGATCTGAGCGTTACCTGATTCGGAAATTTAATTCCGTCAACAGAGCCGCGCAGAACCATTTTTCCGCCGTGCATTCCCGTGCAGGGGAAATTGCCGACTGTCGGTTTGCCGTCGGTGTTTCTGCCGAGGACTATTATCAATCCGCCTGCCTGATACTCGCCGAGAAAGCTTCCGGTTCTGCCGCCGATAACGATAATCGGCTTTTTGTCACGGTATTCCTTCATGTGAATTCCGGCACGGTAGCCTGCGTTGTCCTTGACGTAAATTTCTCCGCCTCGCATGGCGTAGCCGGCCGTGTCGCCGATACTGCCGTGAACAATTATTTTACCGTCATTCATCGTGTCCCCGACTGCATCCTGCACATTGCCGTTGACGGTTATCTGTGCTCCGTTGAGGTAAGCACCGAGTGCGTTGCCCGGTATGCCGTCAATTGTAATGTTACCGCTGCCGAGGCTGTCGGCGATGAATCTTTGTCCTAAACAGTTTTCAATTTTGCAATCGCCGTTTGAACTTTTAATAAGCTCATTGAGGGCTGTATAATCAAGCCCTTTTGCATCTATCAACATATTATATCACACCTTTTATTTCAATTTAAAGTATTTGTAAAAATTTTTTTGGAAAGGAAAGCATTTTTTACTCTCCTGCGTGTGATATTCCGAGAATTTCAAGCTCTTTTTCGGTCAGACCGATTCCTCTGAGCATCAGACGGTTACCTTTAAGAGCTTCAATGGAGTTTATACCCATGCCGCCCATGATTTCTTTCATTTCACGCTGCCAAGCGGTCATAAGGTTAACCAGGTTATTGCATGCTGCCTCAGGAGCAAGTCTCGCAACAAGCTCAGGCACTTGGGTTGCAATGCCCCAGTTGCATTTGCCCGACTGACAGTTACGGCAGAGATGACAACCCATTGCGATAAGAGCTGCGGTTGCAATGTAGCATGCATCTGCTCCGAGAGCTATGGCCTTAACCACGTCTGCGGCACTTCTGATGCTGCCGCCGGCAATGAGCGAAACACTGTTTCTTATGCCCTCGTCTCTCAGCCTTTGGTCAACTGCGGCGAGTGCAAGCTCAATCGGAATTCCGACATTGTCTCGAATTCTTGTCGGAGCAGCTCCCGTACCGCCACGGAAGCCGTCAATGGCAATCATGTCCGCTCCGCTTCTTGCAATTCCGCTTGCTATGGCAGCAATGTTGTGAACAGCGGCAACCTTGACTATGATCGGCTTTTGATAGTTCGTAGCTTCCTTTAATGAGTAAACAAGCTGACGTAAATCCTCGATTGAATATATGTCATGGTGCGGAGCGGGGGAGATGGCGTCCGAGCCCTCGGGAATCATTCGAGTACACGCAATATCGCCCACGGTTTTTGTTCCGGGCAAATGTCCGCCGATTCCCGGCTTTGCACCCTGTCCCATTTTGATTTCTATTGCTGCACCTGCGTTGAGATATCCCTCATGTACGCCGAAACGACCGGACGCAACCTGAACGACGGTGTTTTCGCCGAAACAGTAAAAATCCTCATGGAGTCCGCCTTCGCCCGTGTTGTAGCAAATGCCGAGAAGTTCCGCCGCCTTTGCAAGGCTCTTGTGAGCATTGTAGCTGATTGAACCGTAGCTCATTGCCGAAAACATTACCGGCATTGCCAGCTCAAGCTGGGGAGGAAGCTTTGTATCGAGAGAGCCGTCGGGGTTCCTTTTGATTTCCGTCGGCTTTTTGCCGAGAAACACCTTTGTTTCCATCGGCTCACGCAGTGGATCTATCGGGGGATTGGTGACCTGCGAAGCATTGATTAGAATTCTGTCCCAATAAACAGGCAACGGTTTCGGGTTGCCCATTGATGAAAGCAAAACTCCGCCGCTGTCGGCCTGCTTATATATTTCCTTTATTGTGTTGCTTGTCCAGTTCTCATTTTCTCTGAAGCAACAGTCGTTTTTAACAATTTTCAAGGCTCTTGTCGGGCAATAGGTGACACATCTGAGGCAGTCGACGCATTTTGTTTCGTCACTGACCATTGCTTTAAGCTCGGCATTATAGGAATGAACACCGTTTGCACATTGCTTTTCGCATATGCGGCAGTTTGTGCAGCGAGCCGGATTCCTTACAACCTCAAAATCCGAGGTAAGATATGACGGAAACATCAGTAAGCTCCCTCCTTTACCCTGATTATTATAGGTTCGCCGCCGGCCGGGGAATATATTTCGCCTGCGTCGGGAGCCATTGCACGGATTGCGGCTTCCTCACTGGCAATATAAACCATATCGTCCTTCTCGGCGGTGACCATTGAACGCAATTTGAGACGATCGTTGAGGGCCATAAGTCCGCCCTCAAAGCCCAGTATAATAGAAAACGGGCCTGTTATCAAAAGGCTTGAATACATTTTTCTGAGATATGCGTGTTCTTCGGCTTCCTTTTCGTCCATGCCTTCAATTGTGCTCCAAAACGGAGCGGCAATGACGGAGGCGGTCTCCTTCAATGAAAGACCCTGACGGCGAAGAAGATAGTCGGCAATATAGGTTATAACCTCGGTATCGGTTTGAAGCGTACATTTATACCCGAACATCTCAATGTACCGGCGGTTTGCATCGTATGATGAAATCTCACCGTTATGAACAACAGAAAAATCGAGAAGAGAAAACGGATGAGCACCGCCCCACCAGCCGGGTGTATTGGTCGGATATCTGCCATGAGCCGTCCATGAATATCCCTCGTATTCCTCAAGTCGATAAAATCTGCCGACATCTTCGGGAAAACCAACGGCTTTGAAGCAGCCCATATTTTTGCCGCTCGAGAAAACATATGCACCCTTGATTCGGGTGTTGATATCCATAACAGTTCTTGCAACATAGGTTTTTTCATCAAGCTGAAGCCGAGAAAGAACCGAGGCGAACGGTGCAACAAAATAGCGCCAAATATAAGGAACATCGGTTATCTCGGGAATTTTTCTGATAGGCACGGATTCGGCCTTGACGATCTCAAAGTTTTCCTTGAGAAAGCGTTCACATTCAACTCTTGAATCATTACTGTCAAAGAAAATGTGAAAGGCATAAAAATCACGATATTCGGGATAAATACCGTAGCCTGCGAAGCCGCCGCCCAATCCGTTGGAACGGTCATGCATCGGAAGCATACTTTTGATAATGTTCTCACCGGTCATTGCGTTGCCGTCCCTTGATATAACCGCCGAAACGGCGCAGCCGGACGGAATCCTTATCTCTCCCTCTCTTTTCATGGCAGACCTTCCTTCCTGTAAAAAAATTAAAAAGACGCCCATTCCGACAGGGGTCAGAGAGACCCATGTCCGAATGAACGCCTTTGCCCATTGATACGGCATTTTAACATATTATACGGTTTTTGTCAATGATTTAGATTGGTAAATCTTGCACCTGATATGCATTGAAACGGTATTGTAAAAATCCCGAAGAATCAATGCTCTCCGGGATTGTTTTACATATAATGATACTTTTCACGCTTGGCAAAGAGGAAGATGAGGGAAAGAATGAATGCGAAAACTTCCGCAACCGTGATTGCCCACCAAATGCCGTCCACACCGAGAAATATCGGAAGGATAAGAACCGACGAGGTTTGAAAGATCAGCGTTCGCATAAACGATATCGCTGCCGAAACCGCACCGTTGTTAAGCGCAGTGAAAAAAGATGAGGTGAAAATATTGAAGCCCGCCAGCAAGAATGAATAGGCGAACAGACTGAAAGCGTGTCTTGTCAATTCATAAAGTTCCTCGTCGTAGCCGACAAAAAGCTTCGCCAGCGGAGAAGAAAGCACGATTGCCAGTATTGTTAAAACAACGCCCGAAATTGCACTGAGAAAAGCACTTTTTCTTAGCATATTTTTAGCTCACCGTGATTCTGTGCGCCGAAGTGATAGCCCGTTATCGGTGCGCAGCCGATTGCATATCCGATATAGATAGCAACGAAAATAAACTGAACGTACATCAGCACACCGTAAGCGGAAACGCCGTCCTCGCCGACATATTTCATCAGCTGAAAGTTGTAAATCATGCTTACTACCGATGAGGAAATGTTGCTCATAAGTTCGGATGAGCCGTTGCCGCAGGCGTTGAGAATCGGCTTGATTTCAAGCTTGGTATTTGTCAGCCGCAGAAGGCTTGAATTATCCCTCGAAAAATAGATTAACGGAAAAATACCGCCTACGCATTGGCTGAGACCTGTTGCAATGGCCGCTCCGGCGACGCCCCACTTGAAAACGATTATAAATATCGCATCGAGCGCCATGTTAGTTACACCGGCCAGCACCGTTGCAAGCAGTCCGAGCTTCGGCTTTTCGGCAGCGATAAGAAAGCTTTGAAAAACGTTCTGAAGCATAAACGCAACCGTGAAGCCGGTTACAATTCTGCCGTAGAGAATGCAGTCCGCCATCATTTCCTCGGTTGCGCCGAGAAAATCGGCTACCCACGGCATTGAAACCACGCCGATAACAGAAAGCAATGTGCCGAGAAGAAGCGTAAAAATAATCATCATTGTGAAAATTTTATTCGCCTTTTCTTTTTTGCCCTCGCCGAGAACCTTTGAAACAAGTGCCGTTCCGCCCGTGCCTATCATGAAGCCGATGCCGCCGAGAATCATTACAAACGGCATAACGAGATTGATTGAAGCAAATGCGGTTTTGCCGGCAAAATTTGAAACGAAAAGTCCGTCAACAACTCCGTAAATCGAAGTGAAAATCATCATTATTATTGACGGAAATACAAATCTTAATAGCTTGGAATAAGTGAAGTGATCCGAAAGTTTTATCTTCATGCTTGCTTATCCTTAAACCACTGCCTTGCATATTCGGCGATGAAAGGTGTAATCTCCTTTATATTCATATTTGTTGTGTTAATGCAAAGGTCGTAGCCTCGCTTGTCACCCCAGTCCGTCGAGGAAATCATGTTGTAGCTCGAAGCTCTGCCTTTGTCAATCTGCTTGATTTTCTTTTCTATCTCTTTGTCCGTAAGCTTGCTGTCGTCACCGGCACGCTTGCGGCATCTGGCGATTTTTGACTGCATGTCGGCATAGACGAATATGCGGAAAGGGTCGTATTTTTCGAGCAGAACATCTGCGGCTCTGCCGACAATTATGCAATCGCCTTTTTCGGCAAGCTCATTAATTATGTTGTGCTGAGCGGCAAGCAACTTGACTGTCGGGTCGGGAGCGGAAATGTGCGAGAATGCACATGCAAAATGAATCTGGAATGTCGGCTGAATACCTTTTTCCAAAGAATGTGCGACATAGTTTTCGTCAAGGTCGGCTTTCTTGGCAATCTCGGTGATGATTTCGCTGTCATAGTAGGCGATTCCGAGAACATCGGAAAGTCTTTTTGCAATTTCACGTCCGCCGCTTCCGAATTCACGGCTTACTGTAATTATTTTCATACAAATCAATCTCCTTTCAGATCAAAAGATTTTATCCTAAAAATGATGAATATTTTTTACTCATTGCAAACGAGAATATTTCATCCTCGGCCACGATAACGTGATCGACAAGATTTATGTTGACCGTTGAAAACAGCTTGGCAACAGACTCGGTTGCGGCAATATCTGCCTGCGACGGAGTTGCAAAACCGTTCGGGTGATTGTGAGAGATAATAGCATTTGTAACGTCAAACCTAAGCGCAAGCTCAACAAGGCTTCTGTTGTCAGAGACTGCGGTTGTCGGAGTTCCGTCGGTGACCTTTATGCAATGCTTGAGTCTGCCGTGAGCGTCGAGCGAGAGCAAATATACAATCTCTCTGGTTTCACCGAGATATTTCATTCGGATGAAATCATAAAGGCGTTCACTTGAAGCAAGATTGACCTTGTTGCTTATTGCATTGTCATGATATTTTGAGCATATGTCACGGATAAGCTTTATCATAACGGCGGCATTTTCGCCGATTCCGTTTATCTTTTCAAGCTCCTTTATGGGAGCGTCAAGCACTCCGTTGAGGTCATGGTATCTTTCAATAAGCTCATGAGCTATCGGGTTGGTATCTTTATATGGTATGCAATAAAAAAGAAGAAGCTCAAGAATATTGTGATCCGCCATTGCATCAATGCCTGTTTTGAGGTAGGAGTCTCTTACTCTTTGACGGTGATCCTTGTGAATGTTTTTCTTCTCCGTGGCGAACACCTCTCTTTGTGATTTGACTATATAAAATTTTATAGTAAATAAGCATATTTGTCAATCGTAAATTGTTGACCTGCAAACGAGTATATGATAAAATATTCCATACCAATTAAGATAAGCGAGGTTTTGCTATGCCTATTACATTTGATGAAAAAAGGAAAATTTTTAAACTTGATACGCTTGATTCGACATATGCTATAGGAATTCGTGAGGGATATCTCATTCACCTTTATTACGGAAAGAAAATTCCCGACGATAACCTTTTGAATTTGCCGTTCAGGGGCTACTTTGCGACTATTTCGCCGAAAAATGTTCATGTTGACGACTACAAGTTTTCGCTTGATGTTCAGCCGATGGAGTATTCCTGCAACGGATCGGGCGACTACAGACTTGCCGCACTTTCAATAAAGGACTCAATGGGAAGAACAACGACGGATATTCGCTATCTTGACCATAAAATCTATAACGGAAAGCCGAAGCTTAAAGGACTTCCGGCAACCTATTGCAATGACGACAGTGAGGCTCAGACGCTGGAACTTGTCACTGTTGACAGCTTCACAGGTGCAAAGGTAACGCTTTATTACACTGCGTTTGCAAACTACAGCGTTATCACCGAGAGCGTCAAGGTTGAGAACACGGGCAAGGAAGCCTTTGAAATTGAAAAGATTGCCAGCTGCTGTGTAAACTTCCCGTCGATGGATTATAATATGATAAATCTCTCGGGCGTTTGGTCGAGAGAAAGAAGAGTTATAACACGCCACCTCGCTCACGGAATACAGTCCGTTGCCAGCAAGAGAGGCTCATCGAGCCATAACCACAACCCGTTTGTTGCTCTCGTTGATGATAAGGGCGGCGAGGATTTTGGCGACGCATTTGGATTTAATCTTGTTTACAGCGGTAACTTTGCCGC
>OMBG01001075.1_pt1 | contig 12923 bp, 10 predicted proteins | sample 1674251 | NCBI WGS metagenome assembly OMBG01 (sample SAMEA103958153, study PRJEB25191) | human gut metagenome | reverse complement strand
CCCCGCGGCAGATGGAACGCGAAAATGAGATGATCGTTATTTCACATCGCCTTTTTTATTGCCCTTCGCCGGAAAACAGATGCGGTAAGCTCCGAAAGGCGCATCCCTTTTCATGACTCTCAGCTGCCCTCTACGAATCCTATTTTCTTCGCATTTTTGTGAAGCTCTGCAAATCCTGCACCGGTGTCTGCTTCTTCTGCGATGCTGACGCAGTTGTCCGCGATACGGCTCAGGTTGTAGAGAAGGTCGGAGAAGTATGGTGTCATATGGGCATGGCACTCGCCTGCTTTCACACGCTTCAGATGCGCCTTATTGCAGCGTCTCTCCGAGCGGCGCATCTGATCCGTGTCCCTGAATATATCGTTCACCATCTCTTTGGAGCCTATTTTCACGGCTTCGACAGAGCGCGAGAGAAGCGACTGGGCAAGTGTGATGCACTTCACGATTTCTTCATTGGCGACAGAGGAGAACACACGGTTCTGCGCGACCACCTGCCGGCAGATCTCATCCATATCCCTGCATCGATCCGCCATGCGCTGGATATTATTCGTGACGAAGAGAAGCCTCGCCGTTTCCTCCGACTGCTGCTCGGTCAGATAGCCGCCGGAAAGCAGCTTGGTGATGTACTCGGTGACTCGTCCCTGCAGCTGTTCCAGGATCATCAGATCCTCTTGAAAGGCCTCATAATCCTTGGCGGTTCGCTGGCTGTCAAGGACGAGCTTCAGCCGATTCAGCGTCCGGTCAGCCAGTCCGACCAGGCGCTCAAGCTCCAAAGAGACAAGGTACATGGCAGCGGCCGGCTTATCGAGCAGATTGTTATCCAGATATTGCGGCTCATAGGCGGCCTTGAGGTTCTTGTCTTCCCCGCGAATGATGGCTTTGACGATCTTGACCATGACAGGGATGAATGGCAGCCATGCCAGCGTACATACGACATTGAAAGTCGTGTGTGCATTGGCGATCTGCCGGGAAATGATATCGATCTCACGACCGCTCGGCGAGATGTACTGCACGAACTGTGCAAAGAGCGGAATGATGCACAGGCAGACAAGACTGCCGCTGATATTGAAAATGCTGTGCGCGATCGCAGTGCGCTGCGCATTTTTCGTCTGCCCGATCGATGCCAGAATGGCTGTGATCGTCGTACCGATGTTATCTCCCAGAAGGATCGGGATCGCACCGGTAAGGCCGATGACACTGCTGACGCCATCAGCTGCCGGCTGGGCCGCAAAATTCTGCAGCACGGCGATCGTAGCCGAGCTGCTCTGTACCACCAGCGTCATCACGCCGCCGAGGAGTACACCCAGGATCGGTGTCGAAGAGACTTCTGCCATCAGGTCGACAAAGACGCTGCTGCCTGCGAGCGGCTTCATCACATGTCCCATGATCTCGATCCCTTCAAAGAGCAGTCCGAAAGAGAAAATGACCATGCCGATATTCTTCAGCTTCTCTGTCTTGCCGACAAACTGCAGCATGAAGCCGATGAAAATAATGGGATAAATGTAGTCGCTGAGCTTGAACGCCAGGAGCTGTGCTGTCATCGTGGTCCCGATGTTCGCGCCGAAGATGACGGAGATCGCCTGCGGCAGTGTCATCAGTCCGGCGCTGACGAAGCCGATCGCCATGACGGTGGTCGCTGAGCTGCTTTGCAGGACTGCCGTCACCAGCGCTCCGGCGAGCGCCCCCATGATCGGATTCTTTGTCAAAAAGCTGAGGATCTTTTTCATGCGCTCCCCGGCGGTTTTCTGCAGGGCATCACTCATCGTATTCATGCCGTACAGGAAAAGTGCCAGGCCGCCGATCAGGCCAAAGCAGATCTTGACTGTTTCATTCATTCCGTGCTCCTCCTCAGGAAACACGGACTCCATCGTCTGACGCTGCAATCAGCGTTTCCTTACCTATATGAACCTTGGGAAACGCTGATTCAATCGCAGAGTCGAATTTCATATGGATTTTTATACATAGCTTCGTCATCATCCTCCTTAAATAGCTCGCTATTCGCGTCAGATGATTCCTTGCTCTGTATAAAAATCCAAGAATGAAATCAGACAACGATTGAATCAGTGTTTCCCTTGATAGACATACGAACCCCTTGCGAAACGAGTCCTGTTTATAAATAAATTATATAAAAAAAGCGGGAATCCATCTATCATCGCACAGTAAAGTTTGTAAAGAGAATGTAAACACGCAAAAAGCCATGAGAATCGCCGTTTCTCATGGCTTTTGCTTACTCTTTATTTTCATTCAGTATCCCATAAAATCAAACCGTTTTGTCCTTCAAAAGCTCTTTCGCCATGTGTCTTGCGTGGTCCATCGCGGGAAGGAGCGCCTCTTCCATCCCTGCCGCATAAAGCGTGATCCCCAGATAAAAAGCCATCTCATGGTAGGGTGTCCATTCGTTCTCTTCGGGAAATGCAAGGTCAGACGGGGAAAGCCGCTCCGCGGAAAGCTTCCCGCCATGCACGGTCGCAAGAAAACGCATCCCATCCTGCATGCAGATCGCCGCGCCGTCGAAGCCGCAAGCCCTGATGGCAAGCGCCATACGCCCCATAGCGACCATGTCCATGGTCAGTGCAAGGATTGTAAGAGGCTTCACGATCCTCTTTCGGATCTCCTTTGCAGCCCGGCAAAGAGCTGTCACTCCCTCCCCCTTCACGGAGCCCACAGGAAGAAAACAGATCCCTTTTCCCTCGGCAGCGGCCAAGGAAAGACGCCGGGTCAACACATCGAGCGTGTCATTTTCATTATACTTCATGCCAGCCTCCGGGAAATTCTGACTAGGGAAACACTGATTAAATCTTTGTCTGATTTTACTCTTGTATTTTCATGCAAGGCAAGGAGTACGAGGCGCGACTAGCGAGCGATGTAAGGATAAATGACTTCAGGTGGCTCGTGACTAGGGACTGGTAACAAGTGGCTAGGGATGAGGTATGCGATACGAGAAAACCGCTAGTTTCAAACCTCCGCGGCGCTTCTCTATTTTTATGCGCCGCACCACCATTTCTCATTTCTTATTTCTCATTTCTCATTTGGATCGAGCTTTCATCCACAATCAAGGGACAGCACGCCAGAGGCTCACCCGCGCCCTTCCATCTGTGCGATCCGGCGCTTTCGCTCCTCCAGATCTGTCTCACGAAGGCTCTGCACCGTGGTGCCGTAGATGAGTGCGACAGAGATGATATTCATGATGAGCGAGGACCCGCCATAAGAAATGAAGGGCAGCGGGATGCCGGTGACCGGAAAGCAGCCGATGACCATCGCGATATTGACGATGCCCTGCACGGAGATCAGCATGGTGAGTCCGTAGACGAGAAGAGCCGCATAGGTCTCCTTCAGCTTTCTGGCTGCGGAGAATCCTGCAAGAAGAAAAACGAGGTAGAGAATGAGGACGAAAACAGAGCCTATGAAGCCAAATTCCTGACTAAAAACGGCGTAGGCAAAGTCGGTGTACTGCTCGGGCAGGTAGAGAAATTTCGACATGCCTTCGCCGACGCTTTGCCCGAAGAGTCCGCCGGAGCCGACCGCGATGAGGCTTTGTACCGTCTGGTAGCCGCGGTTCGCCGCATAGGAGAAGGGATCCCAGAGTACGACCACACGGTCCATGCGATACGGTTCAGCAATGACGAGAATCACAAAGGTGACGATCGCACCCCCTACGCCCAAGAGGATTTCGAAAAGCGGAAGTCCTGCCAAGACGTAGAGAAGTAGGGGGAAGAGCAGAATCATCCCCGCTGTCCCCATGTCCGGCTGTTTCAGAACAAAGAGTGCCATCACGAGCGGCCCATAGAGCGGCAGAAAGTACCAAATCATGGAGCGGAAGGTGTTTTCCTTTTTCTTCCTGTCAAAAACATGGAAGAACGGACGGAGAAAACGCTTGATGAGTGTGATTTTCTCTCCTTTCTGGATCCGTTTCGAGAGGAAGGAGGCGGCCCAGATGAGGCCGGTCACTTTCGCGACTTCGGACGGCTGGAGAGAAAAGCCTGCGAGCATGATCCAGCGTGTCGCGCCATTCGCCCGATGCCCGGCTACAACAACGAGGAGGAGCAGCACCAGGGTGAATCCGACCCATATGACAGCCCCACCGCGGATGAAGCCCTTCGGCAGCCAAGCCACGAGGCCGCCGATGGCCAGACTGAGCCCCAAGACCCCGACATGCTTCAAAAAGTGGGTATACGGCCCATCGCCTGCCGCCATATTCATATAGTAGGTGGCATTATAGACATTCATCGCCCCGATGGCGATCAGTATGGCGGCCGCGATGAGCATCCATTTCAGACACTCGGGCACATACTTCGTATCCTTCAGGGACGTCTCGCTACGAGACGACATATGAGGTTCCCCTTTCTGGAAAACTTCTCTTCATATTCTGTCTCCACATCCCCGGGGACGGGAGCGGCATGAAGATCATAGGTCACGTCCGAAAGCTGCCAGCCCATGGCCTCAAATTCTTCGACGGAGAAATCAAAAAGATCCTTGTTATCCGTCTTGAAGCGGATCTCACCGCCCTCTTTTAAAATGACGGCGTAGCGTTTCAGGAAATCACGATAGGTGAGGCGGCGCTTGGCGTGGCGCTTCTTCGGCCAGGGGTCACTGAAATTGAGGTAGATCACATCGACTTCGCCTTCGTCAAAAATATTCAAGATCTCGCTCACATCGCCTAAGATGAGACGGACATTGTCTACCGGCGGATCCTTCTCCGCAGTCTTTTGTGCGGCATAGTAGATGACGCCTTCCTGCACCTCCATGCCGATGTAGTTCACATCAGGATGGAGCGCGGCCATGCCGGAAATGAACTGGCCTTTGCCGGTGCCGAATTCTACATGGAGCGGCTGCTCCGGACGGGGAAACTGTGTCTCCCACTTGCCTTTCATATCGGTCGGTTCTTCCAGAAAAAGAATGGAGGTGTAATTTTTGATCGCTTCTTCGATCCAGGGTTTACGTCTGAGACGCATGGTAGACTCCTTTCGGGGATAAAGTAAAGTGACTAGGGATTAGGGATTAGGAGTGACTGGTGACTGGAGATTCGACTAAAAGACTGGGAGACATTAGACATCTGACATCTGGCATCTCCAGCGGGCATCGCCCTATTTATATTCTGCGGCGTTTCATTATTTTTTGCGCCGCACCACCATTTCGCATTTCTAATTTCTAATTTCTCATTCAAGTGAAGCTTTCAAGCGGAATCAAAGGGCGAACCCTCAAAACCTATTTCTACTGCCCTGCTCCCGCATTCGGTACATCGGGGATCTCTTCTCCCGCGATCTTGACGGGCTGATACCGGCTCCAATCGAAAGACGGAGCGAAGAGGCGGCGGCGATGGATATCATTGTTCCAGCGCTCGTCCTCTGCTTCCTTGCTGCTTCCGAGCTGCTCGGTATCGTTTCTGACCATGACATTGCCGTACATGGTCATGAGCGTCGTCACATCTTTATCAAAGTCAGGGGAAAGGATGTCGGACTTTTCATCATAGCGAGTCGCCGTAAGTCCCATGAGACCCATGAAGGTATCGTAGAGCATGTCATTGGTGAATGGCATATTTCTTCTTTCCCACATGGTCTTCATGGTGCGCGGGTGGCTCCTTTGGTAGTCATCCGAGGTGTAGATCCAGAAGGGAATGTGCACCATCGTGTAGTCGAACTGGTCTGCATTATGCCCCGGACGCTCAGTGACCTGCTCCCCATGGTCGGAGAAGTAGAGGACGCTGTCCGCTTTCATGTAATTCACGGCTTCGTTCATGATGCTTTCGACGACGTAGTCATTGAAGAGGACAGAGTTGTCATACTCATCATTCATGACGTCAGCCGTCGAGCGTGCCTTCCCCATGCTCTCCGGCCAGTGATAGAACTCGGACGGGTAGCGGTCCCAGTAGCTGACGTGGCTGCCCATGAGGTGGACAACGACGAGCTGGCGGCGGTTCTTCGGATCGACCTTCCGCAGATAGGGGATGAGGGCGGTATCGAAGTCCTTCGTCACGACATCTGTACCGACATACTGGTTGATCCAGTACTGATCATCACAGGCACTTCCGATCGCACCGATCGGCGTATCCCAGACACCATAGCGGGACTGGTTTGAGATCCATGTGGTATGGAAGCCGGCCTGCCTTGCCATGTCAATGATGGAGTAGGCATCGACCAGCTCCATATCATTGTACTGGTTCTTCTCCGTCAGGGCTTCGGTCAGGACCTGAACGGTCTGTGTGTAGCAGGAATAGGCATGATTGAAGAAGGTATAGTGAGAGTCTGCGGCGGCCTCTGTCTGGAAAGGCGTGGTATTTCTGTGATAGCCATAGACACCCATGTGATCGCGCGTCAGAGACTCGCCGATGATGAGGACGTAGACACCGTCCGGCGCCGCTTTGAGCTGCGCGGCAAAGACGCGATCCTTGATCGACATGTGGCGGCGCTTCTCCACCATCGTCTGGAAATCGGAGAAGCTGGAAAGCGTCTCGTAGGTCTCATAATACACATGCGCAAGTCGCGTCGCCCCGATGGACAGACAGCAGAGACCGACATTCACAAAGAAGAGCAGCGCCATCGCCCACCACGCCTTTCGGGAAACGGGAAGGCGGCCATTGAAGGAGAAACGGCTGCTGTGGAAGATGAGCCACGCGAGGATGAGGATCGCAAGCGTCCCCAGGATAAGCTCGGCATACGGGATATTCACATCGATATACTCCTTCGTCTCGGCAAGATTCGTCTGCGCGAGCGCCAGCAGCATATTGATGGAGATCAGAGAATGCGTGATGAAGTAGTAGCCCACATACGTGAACTGGATGCCCACATAAAGGAGCATCAGGACGACGCACGCGATGCGTGCGATCATGCGCCATTTCCCCGGCAGGATCCATGCCGCAGAGAGGCAGGAGATGAACAGATAGAGCGGCGCAGAGAGCTCGCCTGACATATCCGACATGTCGAGCACCACGTCCGTCTGCGTCGAAAGGTACGGCACGATGAGTGAGAGCAGCCACAAAAAGCCGATGGTGATCCACAGATGCACGGCTGCCCGCGTCAAGTGGTGCCGGATAAAATAGGCCGTCACAAAACCGACCTGCAGGAAGAGCAGGAAGACCTTCACCTGCGAAGAAAGCTCAAATCCGCCCGGCGCGCCGAAATACCAGGAAAGAAAAAAGGAAAAGCCAAAAGGCACCAGCGTCGCGATCGCCCACCAGATCTTCCAGTGGCCAGGACTATCTGTCTGCTTTATGTCTTTGGATGATTTTGTATCTGTCTGTTTCATTCTGATGACCCTTATAAAATATTCGCTGACACAAGAAAATAACTATATTATTTTATCATATATACGAGACTTTTTACTACACGTATTTCAAAAAAAGCCGCCGCCGGTAAGGCAGCAGCTTTTCTTGCAAGTGCCGATCGCTATTCCCATGCATAGAGCCGTACTTTTCTCCATCAACGATGGTTCCCTTCCCGTTATAAGGAATCTTTTCCACTCGGGAATTGCATTCAAAATCCACATACCCGCCTGCACCGTTTTGTGCGTGAGTATCATATGGCCTGCTGCCTGTTTTACGCCGCAGCCTTCTGGTACAGGAAGCATGCCCGGCAGGATCTATCAAGCCTATCCTTTCAAGCCATGCGCCCTCTTTCTCTCCATTTTCGCAGGCCGATAGCCGCAAAGAGGGCGATCAGATTGATCAAGACAATGCAAGGCCCGGTGGGAATGGACAATGCATACGAAAGGGTGATCCCCACCAGAAAGCAGACAAGTCCCACGAGGGTGGATGTCCAGATGGTGGTCAGATACCGATGGCAGATCTGCATCGCCGTGATGGCAGGAAATACGATCAGGCTGGAGATCAAAAGCGCGCCCATCATACGCATGCCGAGCACGATCGTGACTGCCGTCATGAGTGCCAGGACCAGATGATAGAAATGGCTCCGCACCCCGGAAGCGGTCGCAAAGGATTCATCGAACGTCACGGCAAATAAAGGATGATAAAAGAGAATGTACAGGAGGATGATGATGCTGCCCGCTGTCAAGCTGAGCCATACATCTGCGCTGCTCATCGCCAGGATGCTGCCAAACATGTAATTGGACACATCCGTATTCATCCCTCTGGTGAGAGAAATGGCAAGAACCCCCACGGCCAAAGCACTGCTGCAAAGAAGCGCCGTCGCCGCATCCCCTTTGATGCGCATGCTTTCCTTCAATTCCAAAAGAAGAAAAGCCGCTGTCATCGTGACAGGGATGGAGATCACCAAAGGATCCAGATAAAAGGCATAGGCCACTGCCAGCGCTGCAAAGCCCACATGGGACAAGCTGTCACCGATCATGGAGTACCGTTTGAGAACCAGGCTGGTCCCCAAAAGCGAAGCGCAGATCGAGATCAAGATACCCACCACCAGCGCACGCACCATAAAAGGATACTGCAGCAATTCCAGAATAAGAGACATCACAGGATCCCTCCTTGCCGTATGACTTCGGGATGCGCTTTGAGAAAGTCCTCCGTCTGACCGAAAAACATCTGCTTCCCTTTCGCCAGATACAAAACCTGATGAACCTCATGAAACACGCGGGGCAGATCGTGGGATACCATCATGATAGTCAGTCCGAGCTCGTGAATGCATCGTTCCAGCATGGCATACATCTCTTCCGTGATGCGAGGATCCAGCCCGGTCACCGGTTCATCCAGTACCAGCACCTGACTGCCCGCCGCCAGTGCCCGCGCCAGAAGCACTCTCTGCTGCTGTCCGCCCGACAATTCGCGGAATGCATGATCCTTCAAAGAGGAAAGGGATAGAAACTGCAGCATATGCTCTGCGTAATCCCGATCTACTTTTCTGTACCGATAAGGAAACGAAAGCTGACTCAGCCTGCCGGACAATACGACCTCCCACACACTGGCCGGAAAATCCTTTTTCATGGTCTGCTGCTGCGGCAGGTAGCCCATCCCCTTCTGCGCATCCGACAAATGAAGACGGATCTCACCTGATGCCTGTTTTTTGAGCCCCAGGATCCCTTTGATGAGAGTACTTTTACCGGAGCCATTTTCACCGATGATGCCCAGATAGCTCCCTTTTTCTAAAGAAAAATTCACATGCGACAGCACCGGCCTTCCTTCATAGGCAAAAGAAAGATCCCGACAATCCAATACGCTCATTTAGTTCAATGCCTCCTTCAAGGTCTTGACATTCTGTCTCATCAGATCCACATAGGTGACGCCGGCGTCAAAATCCTTCTGCGTGACGTTATGAATGGAATTGAGCTGTCTCTCTTTGGCTCCTGTCGCCTCTGCAATGGAGCGGCTCATCTGCTGATTGGACAATTCGATATGGAAGATCACGGGAATCTGATCCGCCTTGACCTTATTGATCAAAAAGGCAATGGTCTTCGGATCGGCTTCCGTATCCTTGGCGCATCCCGGGAAAGCCGCATAATATGTCAAACCGTACTCCTTCACAAAGTACAGAAAGGGGAAGCGATCTCCCACGATGATCTCTTTTCTATCTGCGTGATCGATCACATCACGGAAGCTCTGATCCAGATCTGTAAGCTCTTTCGTATACACCTCTGTATTCTTCTGATACTCTTCCGCATGCGCACCATCCAGCTTGGAAATAGAAGCATTTAATTTTTTGACAATTTCAATGGCATTGGCAGGAGCGGTCCATACATGCTCATCCATTTCCGGGCCCTCCTCTTCTGCGCCCTCTTCTGATTCCTCTTTGGGCTGCATGCCTTCCGAATGTTCTTCTTCTGACAGCTTCACGGCATCCATCATCCGAAATACGCTCCCGGGCTTCTTTCCGGTCGCATCCAGTATCTTCCCTACCCATTCATCAGAGTCACCGCCCGTATAAATGAGAAGGTCACTGTCAGCCACCGCTTTCAGGTCCTTCGGCGAGGGAGAAAAGCTATGGATATCCGTGCCGGGTTTCACCAGCATGGTGACTTCGCCATGATCCTTTACGATATGCCTTGCAAAGTCATAACCGGGAAAATTGGTGCAGACGATCTGAAGCTTCTTTTCCGGCGGCGCAGAAGCAGATGCCTTCTGATCCGACGTGCAGCCTGTCAATGCAACGCCGCCTATCAGGCAAGCGGCAAGCGTCGCTATGAAAAGACCTATTTTTTTCATTTTCATAGTAAGAACTCCTTTACGGTTGAAAGCAGGGATGACATGTGACCGGAGAGGAAAAGGTTTCTTTCTCGCATGGCCTGTGACAGGCAATGCACTCCGCCATGATCTTGCAGCATACTGCATCCGCAAAACCAATAGCAGCCCCTCCGGCCGCCCCTCTTTCGAAAGCAGAAACCATTATAAAGATTTGCGATGTTTTCGCAAATCAGAACCCCATTATAATCGCTTCCCGCCCTTCCGTCAACAGATTTGCGAAATTTTCTCAAATTTAAAAGGACCCGAACGGGTCCTTCTTTGTGTAAGAAACAAATTATTTTTCCCGGCATTTTTTGCATAAGCCGTAAATGGTGGTCTGCCCCAGATTCATCTGAAACTCATCATTGCCCGCCAAGGCCTGCGCGAGAGCACGCGCGGTCGCATGGTCTACATGGGTCGTCTGACCGCACGAAAGACAGGTCATATGAAGCTCATCCCGGCAGGCATCCGCCCCGACGAACCTATACAATGTTTCTTGTCCATCACTGGCCGCCGATTTCAAGATCAGCCCGGCCTCTGCCAAAGAAGCCAGATTGCGATACACCGCACTGAGACTGATCGCAGACGCTTCTGAGCGATTCAGCAGAGCCTGTATGTCTCTAGCGGAAAAGGAAGCATCCGGATGATCGTTGAAGAATTGAAAAAGACGCTTGCGCTGTGCTGTCATGTACATACCAATCACCTCATTTGTCCTTCATCTTATAGCAGAGAGGGGAAAAAAGCAAATGCAGGCAGAAGACCACCTGCCAAAGCCATATTTCGCAAGCGCCTCGCCTGTGATATGATTGTCTCCATAAAGCAGCAGCCTGCGTGAGTGGCGGCAGGCTATTCATTGTACAAAGAGGATCCTATGACCGGAATCAATCTTACCCAAGGGCCTTTGCTCCCCAAAATGATGGCTTTCGCCATCCCTTACCTTCTCGCCTGTTTTCTGCAGACGTTCTACGGCATGGCCGACCTCTTCATCACAGGTCTCTTCAATGGCGCCGCACCGATCACGGCCGTCTCCATCGGAAGCCAGCTGATGCACATGCTGACCGTCATCATCGTCGGGCTCGCCATGGGGACGACCGTCTCCATCAGCCGCGCGGTGGGCGGCGGAGATCGGAAGGAAGCCTCCTGCTGCATCGGAAGCTCGGTGCTGCTCTTTGTTCTCTTCAGCCTCGTCAGCACCGTACTCCTCCTCCTTTCGATCGATCCTATCCTCTCTTGGCTGAAGACCCCGGCGGAAGCATGGGAGGATACAAGGGCGTACCTTCTCATCTGCTTTGCAGGCATCCCCTTCATCGTCGCCTATAATGTCCTTGCCAGCATTTTCCGCGGACTTGGCGATACAAGGACGCCGATGTACTTTATTGCTCTCGCCGGTCTCATCAATCTCCTGCTTGACTATATCTTCATCGGTCCCATGGCGATGGGGGCCGCCGGAGCAGCCGCAGCCACCATTCTTTCCGAGGCCGTCTCCGTCCTCCTCTGCCTCTTGTACCTCGCCCGCGCCGACCTTGGCCTTGCCTTCCCGAAGAAGTCCTTCACCTTCGATGCCCTCCGCATGAAGACGCTCCTTGCCATAGGTCTTCCCATCTCCTGTCAGGACGGGCTCATCCAGATCTCCTTTCTCATCATCACCGCCATCGCAAACAGCCGCGGCGTCGAAGTCGCCGCCGCAGTCGGCATCGTGGAGAAGATCATCAGCTTCCTCTTCCTCGTCCCCTCTGCCATGCTCTCGACCGTCGCCGCCTTCGCCGCACAGAATGCAGGCGCCGGAAACGATGAGCGCGGGCGGCAGGCGCTCCGCTGCGGCATCCGTGTATGCATCATCTTCGGTCTTTTTACGACCCTCGTCGTCCACTTTTGCGCCGAGTGGGTCATCTCACTCTTTGTCAGCCATGAGCCGGAAATCGTGCGCCTTGGCGGTGAATACTTCCGTACCTATGTCATCGACTGCATCTTTGCCGGCATCCACTTCTGCTTCTCGGGGTATTTCTCTGCCTATGGGAAATCGATCTACTCCTTCCTGCACAATATAATCTCAATCGTCACCGTCCGCGTCCCCGGCACCTACCTCGCCATCCTCCTCTTCCCCGAGACACTGTCTCCGATGGGACTAGCCGCCCCGATGGGCTCCCTTCTCTCCGCGTTGATTTGCGTGGGACTGTATATGTGGAAGTTTAGGGATTGATGATTGAAGGCTCAGGGTTAGCTCAGGAGGCGTGCCGTCCTTTGACAGTGTGCGAAAGAAGGGGAGCGGGTTCTATAGATTCAAAAGGTTCAAAGGGATTGGTGCGGCGCATAAAAGCAGAAGCGCCGCAGAATTATAAAAATGCAGATTATATGGGGCAATCATCTCCCCGTTTCGTCATTTCGAGCGAAGTCGAGAAATCTTTGTTGCAGCCGTATCATCAATAGTTCAGCCAAACCGTTTGCATGAAGCACCGTATTCCAATTTCATCGAGATACGGTGTTTCCCATTTTCCGATGCCTTCATACCAACTCGTTGGCCGCGAACGAAAAAGATTCCTCGGCTACGCTCGGAATGACGATACGCGCGAAGCGCCAGCTCAACATTCGCGGCGCTATATCATTATGAATGCGCCGCCCCCCTGAACCCATCAACCTGAACCCGACAACCTCAATCAAAAAAGGCGATGTGAAATAACGATCATCTCATTTTCGCGTTCAATCTGCCACGGGGGACTTGCAGTTGCAGCTCTCATAGGAGTGACAGGGAAACCTTATCCCAGCTGTCTTTCATGCCATAGTCACCCTATCCGCCCCTGCG
>OMBG01001062.1_pt1 | contig 13021 bp, 14 predicted proteins | sample 1674251 | NCBI WGS metagenome assembly OMBG01 (sample SAMEA103958153, study PRJEB25191) | human gut metagenome | reverse complement strand
AAATATGTAAACTATGTCCTTGCACATTCTGTAAACTATGTTATCACACTATACACAAGTCCCTCTCCCTAGTCCCTTTGGTTCTTTCCCTCGTTCATAGCAGCAACGTTATTAAATGGAATAGCGAACCCGAGAAGTGCTATCCAACTAATAGAACTATCGGTAGCCTGCTATCATTGTTAATTACTAAAGCAATATAATAGGAGCAAAACATACAAAAAAGTGAGCCGAGCGCATTATCCTTTGCGCTTCGACTCACTTTTCCGGGCTGTATCACAGCCCCATTTTCATACTCACTTCTCCCCATCGGGTCTGAACGTATGCTCCTTGAACGCTATACAGTTTCCTCCTATACGCTTTGCAACATTGCGAACGCATAGCCCTTTCGTATATATCATCATATGTATCACCCGGCATACCCCTTGCGGCACTGACCGTAACAGTTACACTATGATAGCGCTGTGCCTCGGGGAACGATATCTTCATATCCCTCACAGCACTTCTTATCTCTTCACTGAGCACTATAGCTTCCTTATCAGTCTTTACAGGCAGACAAACAAGTATCTTGTCGCTTTCGTAACGGCAGGTTATATCCGTGCGTGATTTTGATATTATCTTGACGCAGTTTGCCACATTCGCAAGCACCTCGTCTGACTTTTCTGTGCCGTAAAGCCTGTTGTACTCTGCAAAATTATCTATATCAACAAGTAAAAGCGCAACGCTGTTACCCGTCCTTAAAAGCTCAGTTGCCTTTTCTATGCCGTACGCCCTGTTATAGAGGTCTGTACGGCTGTCCATGACCGCCGACATCTTCATTCTCTGCCTGTCGTCCTTTATCCGCTTTGAGTTTATCATTCTTGCGGTATAAAGACTGTACATCGAGCAGGATATAAAGAAGCCGAGGAGCGCCAGTCCCCACACAGTAAAGGGATAATAACCCGATACATTGTTCATACAACAGAGTATTGTGTACCACACCGGGATAATTCCGAGGAAGAATGCCGATGCGGCAGGCGCAAACACGGGAACTGCGGCAAATACCATAACAGTCACAGCCGTCTGTGAAAGTCCCGATGCTCCGGCGGCGCACCCCGTAACCTTTATACAGTAGGATATAAGATACAGCCCCCAGAAAACATATGGATAATATGACGGGTATTTACCGCTGAAATAAAAGCCGAAGCCGACACCGCACACTGCGGTGAACAGTATCAGAACCTCACCCGCTATCTCCGCCGAGCCGCCGTCGGTGATTATTCCCTCAAATATTACCGAGAGGAACGTACACAATATCATTATAAGCGCCGCTATCGGTATAATGCGGCAGTTATAGCGTGAAATACAAGCATCAAGCAGGCTTTTGCCGCTCTTTCCCTCTATCTTCTGAGTAGAAAACTTTGCCGCAGTTGCCATAGGCAGGCGGTTCTTTATTTCGTTTGCTCCGAGTGAAAACAACTCTGTTACTTTCATTATTTTTTATTCCTTTCGGGAATTATCCTCACCGTTATCCGCCGGTTCGGTGAAATTTCTTCCGCAGTGCTCACAGAAGGACGAATTGCCGTTTATCTTTGCGTGGCAGAACGGGCACTCGTCATAATGCTCAATCTGAACGCTTCCGTCATCGCCCGAGTAATCCTCAATTTCAAGGTTATCCGTAAACAGGCTCTTACGCTTTCTGAAGTAAATATAGTTAAGCAGTGATATGACGCCCGAAAATACTACGCTCACTATTATATTTCTGACAGCGCCGCCGAATGTATAAACCTCAGGATTGACCATAACATTAAGACACCCTGACATAAGCTGTCGCACGCCGTTTATAACAGGAACAGAGATCAGAAAAGCCACTATCAGATTATATCCCGACACTGCGAGCGTCCCCATTCTTTTGAATACAAGCACACACAGCACGAGAAGATAGACCGTTACCAGAAAATCCGCTACGGTGATTACCGTGAATAATTCCATATTTATTCCGGGATTGGCGGACTGTATCTTTTCGATGGCTTCGGGATTGTTAATTGCGGCGGCTATAAGAATATAACTGATTATACCCGATATGCAGTTTATGATATTGAGTATCATCGACACATAGCGGAAAAATTTAAACCACCTCAGCGGCAACGGATAATAATCCATTCTGCGCCGCACCATATCTTTTCTTAAAGCTTTTTCGTTGTTTACGTTTGTGTTTTCCATTTTGCTACGTCCTTTCAATCACTGAAAAGGCTCCTTCTGTTTTTGAAATATCTTAAATTCAGAATGAGCCATACTGCCATAAATACTACTGAGAAAATTGCGAAAAGTATATTTGTTATGCTGACTTCATAGCCGTCAACACCACTGAACAGTGCAACTCTGAAAAGCTCGCTTGCCGAGGTGCTGACTGCGTTTACCGCAGAAGTATAGATGAGGAAAAATTTAAGGAAACCGTAAGATCTTTGCGTCAGCTCGGAAAGCTGTCTGAACATTATAACGCAAAGAGGAACAACAGCCGCAAGCAGTACCGACATTACGATATTGTATGCAATAAAGCCGGGTATTGCGGCGGCATTTGCACTTTTCTGCACGCTCTCGCTGAATGACGCAAATACCGACACAACGCATACTATAGCCGAGTAGCCCGACATAACAGCCTGCAACACCGTTATCACGGTCTTGAATATCCGAAACCATGTTATCGACAGCGGGCAATCATACAGCTTAGTGTTCGCATAGCGTATTCTGTCACTGCGGCTGTTTATTACGGGTTTCTTAGGTTCATTCTTGTACGAACTGTTCTTTCTCTTTGCTTTTGACATCTCTTGTCGGTTTCCTTTCATTTGCCTGAAATAATCAGATTATTTATCCGCCTTATCGGAATGTGCGCAGGTTATATTGACAAGGCACTTTCTCGGACAGGCTGATACGCAAGTGCCGCACGAGGTACACTTGTCATAGTCGATCACGGCGTGGTTATCTGCAACAACTACAGCGCCCCGGGGACACTTTTTCTCACATATCTTACAACCGATACAACCATTGGTACATACCGTTCTTGTGACCTTGCCGCTGTCCTTTGACGAACAACGCAGAGCAACTGTGCTTGTTTCTTTTCGGAGGAATATAAGGTGGTTCGGACAGGCGGTAACGCACTTTCCGCAGCCGCCGCACTTAGCAGGGTCAACCACCGCAACACCGTCAGTAATCGTAATTGCGTCATTACCGCAAACCGCTACGCAGTCGCCGTAGCCGTCACAGCCGAAGCGGCACTCGCCCTTGCCGTTGTAGAACTTCTCAACAGCGGCGCAGGACTTTGTTCCTGTGAATGTAAATCTGTCCTTAGTCGCTTTTTCACAGCCATTGCAACGCACATAGGCTACCTCACGGATAAACTCTCCGCCCTCAGTGCCCATTATCGCGTTTATCTTCTTCATGACCTCTGCGCCGCCGGGCTTACAAAGGTTAGTCGGCGCGCCGTCATGAGCTACAGCGGCGGCATAGCCCGCACAGCCCGAATAGCCGCAGCCGCCGCAGTTTGCACCGGGAAGCGCCTCTGTTATCTTTGCCTCGGTTTCGTCTGTCTTTACAGCCAGCACCTTTGACGCTATCAGCAGTAATATACCCGAAAGTGCGCCGAAGCCGAGAAATATAAGTATAGGTAAAATATATTCTTTCATCGTCTTTCCTTTCGCTTAACCGCCGAAAATTCCGTCAACAACACCGCCGAAGCCTATGAAAGCAAGCGATACTATCGAAGCCGCCATAAGCGTTATCGGTGCGCCCTGAAGCGCCTTGGGTATGTCACAGCGTTCAAGTCTGGAGCGAACGCCCGAGAATATTATCATTGCTATCATAAAGCCAAGACCCGCACCGAACGAGTTTACAACACTCTCCAAAAGGTTATAGTCCTTTGTAAGGTTAAGCAGTGTAACACCGAGAACGGCACAGTTTGTGGTGATAAGTGGAAGATACACGCCGAGCGACTTATAAAGCGGCGGCATATATTTTTTCAGCACCATTTCAACAAGCTGAACGAATACGGCTATTACAAGGATAAACGCTATCGTATTCATATACTCTATTCCGAGCGGAACAAGTATTCCGTAGTAGATAGGATAGGTAACAAGGCTTGCGCAGACCATTACGAACGTAACCGCCGCACCCATACCTATCGAGCTGTCAAGCTTCTTTGATACGCCGAGGAACGGGCAGATACCTAGGAATTTCGATAATACAAAGTTTTCGGTAAGTATACCTGTCAGCAGAATTATCATCAGATTTTTTGCGATTTCCATTACTGCTCACCTCCGTTACCTTTTGCCTTGTCGCAGGCACCGGGACAGCCCTCTGCGTTAGGGCAGTTGTGGCACCCGATCTCACGGGGCTTTTTCTTCATAAGGCGGTTTACTACTGCTATAACGACACCGAGCACGAAAAATCCGCCTGCGGGGAGGATAAACAGCGTCATAGGCTCAATAAATTCAGGCATTATCGTAATGCCGAACCACTGTCCCGAGCCGAATATCTCACGGACAGAGCCTACAAGCACAAGCGTCAGCGTAAATCCCAGTCCCATTCCAAGTCCGTCCATTATTGACGGAATTACCTTGTTTTTAGATGCGAACATCTCCGCTCTGCCGAGAATGATACAGTTTACGGTAATAAGACTCAGGTACATACCAAGGCTTGAATACACATCGGGGGCAAACGCCTGGAGCATAAGGCTAACAAACGTTACAAATCCCGCTACTATAACTATATATGCAGGAAGTCTTACCGTATCGGGGATAACTTTTTTAAGCAGTGAAATTACTATGTTTGAACATACAAGTACAAACATTGTGGAAAGTCCCATTCCTACACCGTTTGCCGCCATTGTGGTAATGGCGAGTGTCGGACACATACCGAGAAGCATTACCATATTCGGGTTCTCTTTTATGAGTCCTTTGGTAAACTCTTTCCAGTTACTCATTCGGCTGTACCTCCTTATCCATCACCGAGTATGCCTTTACGGCAAGATTTACGGCTTTTGCCATACCCTTTGAGGAAAGCGTTGAGCCTGTAATTCCCTGTACCTCGTTTTCGTTTTTCGGTTCTGACTTGACTATCGATATATCTGACTTAACGCCGTAGAACCTCTGTAGAAATGCGTCATCGTTTATCTTTGAGCCAAGACCCGGAGTTTCGCCGAGTGCGATAATACTAATACCGCTTACCGCACCGTTTTCATCAATAGCTATCACAGCGTCTATGCCGTCCGCCGCATATCCGTCAACAACGGTTTCAAAAAGGAACGTGCCTTTTGTCTTGTTCTTTACTATCTTTACGATATTATCAAACTCTTCACCGTCCAGCTTTGCCCCTGCTTTATCTGTGACAAGCGCATATTCGCCCTCGCCGTCTGCGGCGATACAGCCTGCTTTCAGGTCATCCGTAAGAACACCGGACGTATCGACATAAGTCAGATTATATGTAACTATCAACAGTGCGCAGATAAGCGTACAGATGACCGACAGTACAAGAACCGGCTTGATTTTACTAAGTACACTCATTTCTTGCCGCCTTTCTGCTCACTTGCCGCACCGAATGCCTTCGGCACTGTGAAGCGGTCGATAAGCGGAGAGAGGATATTCATAAGCAGTATCGAGTACGATACGCCCTCGGGCATACTGCCAAAGCAACGTATGAGCACAGTCACAAGGCCGCAGCCGATGCCGAATATTATCCTGCCCTTTGTGGTAATAGGAGTAGTCGCATAGTCGGTAGCCATAAATATAGCGCCAAGCAGAAGTCCGCCCGAAAGAACAGACGCTAACGCACCCTCAAGGCTTCCGCTTGAGAATATCGACAGTACGAACACCGTACCGATAAAGCACAGCGGAGTTACGGGCGATATTACACGGACAGCCACTAAGAAAATTCCGCCTATAAGCAGTGCCAGCGCGCAGGTTTCGCCTATACAGCCGCCTGTTGTTCCGAAAAACAGGTCGGCAAGCGAAGCGGGAGTTTCGCTGACAAGGGGTGTCGATGTAGTTACTATCTCTCCTGCGTTACGGTAGTAGAACGGCTCTGCCCATGTCGTCATATAGGACGTGAACGACAGCATAAGCACTATTCTGCCTGTTATCGCAGGGTTTGCAAAGTTCTGACCGATACCGCCGAAGAACTGCTTTACTATTACTATTGCCACAAAGCAACCGATTATTGCCATATAAAAAGGCAATGTGACGGGCAGGTTGAATGCAAGGAGCATACCTGTTACCACAGCGGACAGATCGCTTATCGTGTTGCTTCTTTTCATTATCTTTCTGCAAGCCCACTCAAATATAACGCAGGACGTGCAGCATATTACTGTCATTATGAGCGCTCTGAGCCCGAAGATCCACACAGACGCAACAAGCGCGGGGAGCAGTGCTATAATAACGCTCAGCATTATTTTCTGAGTCGTGACACCGGACTTTATATGCGGTGACGGCTCTATTATAAGTTTCGACATATATTATACCCTTACTTTCCTTTCCTTGTTGACTGCTCACGCAGAAATGCCTTTGCAAGCTGATTTTTTTCCGCAAGGTTACGCTTTGCAGGACAGACAAAGCTGCAAGCGCCGCAGTTGACGCAGAGGTTTACCTTCAGCTTTTCAAGTCTGCCGGCATCCCTCATATCAAATGCGTGTTCAAGCTCTGTCGGCAGAAGATTCATACTGCAGGCTCTCACGCACTTGCCGCAGCGTATGCACTCGGACGGCTCATATACGGGGCTGTCTGCGAACATAAGCACTGCGTTGTTTGTTTTGGAAAGCGGATAATCAGGGTCGAATGCACACGCACCCATCATAGGTCCGCCGAGTATTATCCTGTCGGGCTTATCGGAAAGCTCAGCATAATACACTATCTCACCTATCGACATTCCGACAGGAACAATGAAGTTTGACGGCTTCTTCACAATATTTCCGTCAACGGTTATTCTTCTTTTTACAAGCGGCATACCTGTTCTTATATACTGTGCGATAAATGCCGCTGTAGAGGAATTTACCACTATACAGCCGCTTGCAAGCGGCAGTGTGCCTTCCTTTACCACTCTGCCTGTCGTGCTGAAAATAAGCGTTTTCTCAGCACCCTGCGGATAGCTTGACTTAAGCGCCTTTACTGTGATGTTGTCGTGCTTTTCGCACAGCTTAGTCATTTTCTCGATGGCTTTCGGCTTATTCTTTTCAATGCCGATTATGCACTTCGGTATTCCGAGATATTTCAGCATAAGCAACACGCCCTCGAGAACGTCCTCGCCCTCCTCCATAAAGCAACGGTAGTCGGAGGTTATGTAAGGCTCACACTCCGCACCGTTTATAATAAGAAAGTCGGGCTGTTTTTCTTTGGGGTCAAAGCCGAGCTTCAGCGATGTTGGGAAACCTGCGCCGCCAAGACCTATGGAGCCGCTGTTTTTTACCGCCTGTAAAAACTGCTCTCTGTTTTCTACAGTGGGGGGACAGACACTGTCGCTGACCTCTTCCAGTCCATCATTTTCAATAACTACCGACTGCATATTTCTGCCCGATATATGCAGGACATCGGTTATTGCCGTTACCGTTCCCGATATGCTGCTGTGAACGGGTGCGGACATAGCCGCCTCACTGCTGCCTATCACATCGCCTATCTTCACCTTGTCGCCGACCTTTACTGTCGGGGTGCACGGTGCACCGAGATGCTGAGCCATACTTATCACTACCTTGTCGGGCAGTGGGAGCGTTACTGTTTTGCTCTCGGCGGAATGCTTGAAGTGTGGCAGCTTTACCTGATGTAAAAGCATAAATTATACCCTCCGGATTCATTCCCGTTTTTTAGTTATACAATTTTATTTTACACTAAATAATGCGCATAGTCAAGAAAAAATGCATATTGTCGGGATTAGTAGTACTCCTGCTTTTGGTAATAGTTAATTTCTTAAATAGCTATAATACAAAAAATTTCTTCTACAAGCTGAACCACCATGCCGATGCGAAGCGGTAACAGACTGTCGAAAAGCCTTTATCATAGTCAAAAAATAGGGTGCTGAGTGTTGCTTACTCTGCCGGTTTTGCATCGTGCAAAACTTTTGGCAAGCAACACTCAACACCCCATTTTTATATTTCAAGAGGTTTTTCGACAGTCTGCATTATTTTTTCTTATTTTTCTTTTTAGGCACAGGCGTTATCCGCTCGAGAATTTGAGCAGCCTTTGCCGTAAGCTCCCTGTTCTCGATATCAAGAATATAATGCTCCTTTGCGCCGTCATACGGCATACCGCACTCAGCGCACGACATAAGCTCTTCGATTTCGGGGAGCTTTTTAACAAATACCGTATTGTCGCAGACAAGCAGAACCGGCTTATCATTGACATAAACCATATATTCGCCGAACATCTTTTTATACCGCACATTTTCTATGCCGACAAGCTGTTCACAGACAAATTCTATATATTCCTGCGATGTTGCCATTTCTCAGCCCCTGCTTTCTTTTCTCTTTACAAAAAATCTTATCGCAAACAGTACCGCCAGCATAAGAGCCGCCGAGAGGCCAAGCACTATGAATACGTTATGCACAAAGCCCGACAGCAGATAGCCGACAACGCACACCGCCGCAACTGTCAGCGCATACGGAAGCTGTGTCGAAACGTGATTGACGTGGTCGCACTGTGCGCCTGTCGATGCCATAATGGTGGTGTCCGAGATAGGCGAGCAGTGGTCGCCGCACACCGCACCCGCAAGGCAAGCTGAAATGCAGATGATGACCATTGACGGAATTTCTCCCGTCTGCGAAACATTCGCAAGCTCCGCCTCAAACACGCTCGTAACGATAGGGATAAGTATGCCGAACGTTCCCCACGATGTGCCCGTTGCAAAAGCAAGCCCGATAGCCACCACGAACAGTATTACAGGCAGAAGCACGCTCAGCGCCGTTGCACTCTGTACCACTCCCGAAACAAACGCACCTGCTTCAAGGTGGTTTGTCATCGTTTTAAGCGTCCATGCAAAAGTCAGTATAAGTATCGCAGGCACCATCTGCTTAAATCCTGCGGCGATAGAATCCATACATTCGTTGAACTTCAGCACACGGCGGAACATATAATATGCGATTATAACTATCAGCGCCGAGATAGAGCCGAGCGACAGCCCGTAAGCCGCATCACAGTTTGCAAATGCCGTCACAAAATCCGTACCCGAGAAAAATCCGCCAGTATAGATCATACCCACAACGCAGAAAACGATAAGCACAGCAACCGGAAGTATAAGGTCTATAACCCTGCCACGCTCGGTCACCGGCTGTGCGTCCTGCTCGTAAGTATTGTTTTTTGTCGTGAAAATATCACCGTTCTTTGCGTTGTCCTCGTGTATTTTCATCGGTCCGTAATCCGTATCGCTTATTGATATGAATATTACCATAAGTATCGTTAAAAATGCGTACAGATTATACGGGATAGTGTTTATAAACAGTGATATTCCGTTTACGCCCTCGACCGTACCGCTTACCGCCGCCGCCCACGATGAGATAGGTGCAATAATGCAGATAGGTGCGGCTGTCGAATCTATAAGATAAGCGAGCTTTGAACGTGATATGTTGTGCTTGTCGGTTATCGGCCTCATTACCGAGCCTACAGTCAGGCAGTTGAAATAATCATCAACAAATATCAGCACACCGAGGAAAAACGTTGACAGCGCAACTCCCCGTCTGCTTTTGATATGAGCCGCCGCCCATTCGCCGTAGGCACGACTGCCGCCCGCCTTGTTCATAAGAACAACGATTATTCCCAGTACAACAAGGAACACCAGTATTCCGACATTGTATGCGTTTGAAAGATTTGTTATTAGTCCGTCCTGCACGACCGCCTTGAACGTTCCCTCAAATCCCGTTCCCGATGCCGCCGCATAGATTATTCCTCCCGACAATATTCCGACAAACAGCGAGGAATACACTTCCTTTGTGATAAGCGCAAGCCCTATCGCTATGACCGGCGGAAACAGCGACCACAGCGTACCCTTGGCTTCGGTTATCGGTGCGGCAATAATACAGCATACCGTAAAAGCCACGATAAGCAATCCGAACACCGCTTTGCTAAGATAAGATTTTTTCTTCTTTTCCATTGTTACTTCCTTTTCGCCCGTAAGCCTGTCGCACGGGCGGATTTACGTTTTAAGATACTTTAATGGTACATTATTTCGGCTCTGTTGTCAAGCGTTTATAGATTAAAACCGCAGTAAAAAAGCGTATTTCCTGCACTTGCAACAAAAAATTCCGCCCCGATAACCCGGGACGGAAAAATCTGTATTCAATATGCTATCCGAACCCGTCAGTCTTTCCTGTACTCCATAGTATACAGATACTGACCGGATTTCAGTTGCTTTTTAGCGGTATTCTTCATTCCGCACTTAGTGTATTTAGCTACCTTAAGCTCAGTGTCGGTATCAAGCACGCAGGGTATGCCTTCCCTTGCCGCTTCGGAAAAAGGGTGTTCCAGTATCTTTTTCATATATCCTTTTCCCTGATATTCACGCAGAACTACCACCATCGACACCGCTACATAATCCTTTTCCTTTTTGTAGACTTTGGCATAAAGCTCCTCGCTTGAACCTGCCACAATTCTCACACTGCGGAAGGACATTTCCCTTAGCATTCTCCCGACCATATGTAACGCAGGCTTCAGCTTTATTTTAGTGCTTTTGCGCCAATACGCAAGAAACCCCTCATGATTGTCGGACGCAGTGTACAAAACCCCCGAGTTATAGAAATACTCCGTCATTATCTCAAACGCCTTTATAATATCCTCACGAGGCGCAGTTGTGGCAATACCGTCGCCCTCTGCGGCGAAGGCTTCTCCGATAAGCGTTCCGTAATGCGCCAGCTCTTCCTTTGTCATACTGTTTACTTTCTGCATGGTTTTTCCGCTCCTGTTTTAAAGTTAGTTATCACTAATTATATTATAACAGATTTCAGCCCGTCGGTCAACCAAAAACCCGCCCCCGAAAACTCGGGAGCGGAAAACTTTATCCTGTATAAGCGTCATCAACAGTGTTTTTGAAATTCTGCCTTTCAAGCCACTGTTTTTCTTCCTCATTTTCGGGGATGTCGATTCGTTCGATTTTGAATATAACAGGTCTTGTGCCATCATTACAGCACGCGATCATCATACGCTCGTCATTCGTCCACTTGTGCATGATAGAGCCGCCCTGCAGTGCCGCATAAACATATCTGCTGATAGCGTCCCACGCCTCACCGCAGAACTTTCCGTTCATAAGATGATAGAAGTCGTCCTGCTCGCTTGTCCTTTTCAGTGTAAATGTATCGCCCTTTTTGAAGAACGGACACGGTCCCGATTTCGGATCGGCAAGATACTTTTCCTGATATTCAGGAAAAACCTTTGTGTCAAGTACCGTAATTTTACATTCGTGTTGCATTTTGCACCTCCGTAATATTTTAAATCCACATTTCCATTTCTCCGCTGTCGCTGAATCCGATTTTTTCATACAGCCGCCGTCCGACAGCCGACGGTTTCAGTCGTACATTGTGAACTCCCTTGCCTTTAAGCCATTCGATAAGCTCTTTCATTATAAGAGAAGCGTATCCGTTTCTTCTCTTTTCGGGAACGCAATATACATCAATGACATATCCGTACATCGGAGTTTTGAAAAAGCAGAACGGCACATCTTCCTTTATCACAGCTCCGCCGCACGCAACCGCCTTGCTGTTTTCATATACGAGATAGTGACAGCATTTTTCCTGTGCGTACAGCTCTTTGTATTTTGCGTATATTTTACTCTCGGCGTTCTCCTGAAGCAGTGTTACCGAACCTACTTCTTTGAACATATCCATTTTCATTTGAACCACAATGTCAAGGTCTTTTATCTCCGCTTTTCTGACTTCCATAATTACAGCCTTTCGCTTATTCGATTATATAAACATTGCCATATAAACCGGAACACATAAAATATCCTGTTCCTTGCACATATCCTTTGTATACACAATGTATCTGTTCAGTATCCGCCCGGAATATTTTTCGGTAAATACATCAAGCGATCTATGCGTTTTATAACCCGATGATTTTACCTCTATCGGTACTATCTTGTTTTTCCTTGCAAGCAGGAAATCAACCTCATAATTATGCCTTGTTTCTTCATTCATAATTGTATGATAGAATAATTCGTCACCGTTACTTGCAATACACTGTGCGACCGCATTTTCATATAAATATCCGAGATTGACGCTCAGCTTATCGCTGAGGACTTTCTGATATATATCATTTTCCGTGAAATCCTTATCCTTGAACATAAGCGTTACAAACAACCCCGTGTCACTAAGGAACAGTTTAAAACGGGATAAATCCTTAGTGCTTGACATTCCGGTGTTAGGGTCATTTACATTATACGAAACAAGGACAGTCTTTGAATCCTTAAGCTCGGCAATAAGCTCCAGAATTTTGTCCGATTGCTCTTTACCGATTACTGTGCCCGGCTGAAATCTGGCTACATTCTTATTAAGCTGTGCCGGTATTGCATCAAACAGCATCGAGAGCCTGCCCGTCTGATCTATTTTTGCAAAATCCGCCTCATAAAGATTTAGTATATCACGCTTAATTTCATCAACTTTTCTGAAATTATTGCTTTCAACATAAGCACTCACCGCCTGCGGCATTCCACCGACAAGCATATATAGTCTGAACTGCCTTAGCTGTTTACGGTGTACTGCGTCCCCGAGCGGAATATTTTTTTCAAAGCATTGTCTTAGTAAAGAAAATGTCGTTTCATCACCGAGTGCCCACAGAAATTCCTCATAGTCCATAGGGTACATACTGACTTTTCTTTCTTCACTCGGGATCACTATATCTCTGACATTTTTCTTTATAGAAATCAGCGAACCCGTTTCTATATAGTCATATCTGTGATCTTTGACAAGCGTTTTTATAGCCTGCCGTGCCATAGGACATAGCTGGACTTCGTCAAATATGATAACCGACCTTCGTTCGTGCAAATCCTTCCTGTACTGAAGCTGAAGCTGCAAAAAAAGATAATT